>Ga0163149_10002846_pt1 | contig 20265 bp, 22 predicted proteins | sample OliLakLV19MP5G1_FD_148604 | JGI IMG/M metagenome (GOLD analysis project Ga0163149, IMG submission 148604) | Freshwater microbial mat bacterial communities from Lake Vanda, McMurdo Dry Valleys, Antarctica - Oligotrophic Lake LV.19.MP5.G1 | ecosystem: Environmental > Aquatic > Freshwater > Lake >...
ACACTACCTTTATCGGACACAACCTTTGTATCAACACGATCAAGATTCTCTAGTTTAGATACAGCTGTCTCTACTTTTAGAGTGCCTTTTTCTAGTCTAGCTACGATTTTAGCTTCCTTTTCTAGCTCAATCTTACGCTGAGCAGTCTGATATGTGGTCATCGCTGTGCGTAGATACGAGATAGCACCCTCTAGCTGGGCCTCAAATGGCTTGTAGCGCCCTCTAATCTCTTTTAATGCCTCGTTGATAGGTTTAGTGAGTAACTCCTTGCTAGCGGTCAAATTATCAAGCGTGGTGTTAAGCTCGGACAGTTGTGCGACAGCGCTTTGCATATCCTCCGGTGATTTGATAGTAATTGGATTACTAATGTAGTTTTGAATTGTTGTGGGTATTGTTATTTCTTTTGTCATAATGGTGATGTCCTTTCGGACTTGTATAAGTATACACAATTCTTGTATAAGTAGCAAGAGTTATCCACATCTTGAATAAGAGCTATATAAAGGCTATAGTGTTATATATGTCAGAAAGAGATACAACAGCTCGTAAAAATTACTGGGCAAGCAAAACACCGGAGGAGAGAAGTGAGATATGGAGACTACGCGCACTTAAAAGATGGAGCAACACAAGTCAAGAAGATAAAATGAAGCAAGGGAAACTAATGTTAGCAGGAAAAAAAAGTGTTATCATATAAATATGGAACAACCTACAGAGCAAGGTGTCAAGAAAAATCTCAGAGGCAAAGGTGGTTTTGGTGATAATCCACAGAACAGAAATAACGGTGGACGTGTTCCTAATCCTATGAAAGCTCATATACTAAAACGTTTTAATGAAATGACGGATAAACAAAAAGATTCTTTTATAAAAAGCATTGACGCCTATAAGCAGATAACCTTAGCAGAGGGCAACCCACGACAGGACACCGAAGTAACAGGAGCAGGTGGCAAAGATTTAATACCGGAGACACTCACAACAGAAGATAAACAAGCACTACTAAGCCTATTAGGTAAATGAACGAACAGTCACTATTAAAAATGATGGAAGGAACAAAAGAGGAACGTATGTTTCTCGCAGAGCATTCGTTTGGTTTGTTTTGCCTATATTATTTCAAAGACTATTTTAAGTATTCCCTAGCTCCATATCACTATGACTTTATTCAAGACATAGAAGATTTAGACAGTGGAGCAATACGAGAAGTTTTGTGGATAGGCTTTCGAGAAAGTGCTAAGACCACATTCTCGCAACTTGCTAACATTTGGTTCTTGGCATTTAAGAAACGTAACTACATCAACGTAGACGCATATTCAGGAGCTAACAGTGAACGAAGTTTATTTGATATTGCACATCACTTACTTAATAATGAAAGGTTTATAACAGACTTTGGTAAAATTTATACACGAGAAAGAGGATTAAATACAATGAAGCAAAACAAAGTGGACAACTTCACCACAGAAAATGGTTGTCGTATTGAAGCTAGCACAACACAGATTGACGTTAGAGGACGTAAACATTTTGAACATCGCCCTGACTTTAGGTGGGTCGATGATTTCGAGACGCACGATACAAAAGATTCCTCTGTGATAACTGAAACTATCCGTAATAACATAACGTCAGCTATGGGTGGAATGGAAGGACACGCTTGTCAGTTATACACAGCAAACTACTTAACAGAACATGGAAACGTTCAGTGGCTCTTAGATAGAGCTAAGGTTGACGACAGAATAAGAGTCAGGAACATTCCTATTATTATTGATGGTAAGCCGGCGTGGGATTCTAAGTATGTGATGACTAATATTGAGGTGGGTGATACAGGTAAAATATCTATTGAGGATAAAAGAAAGCAGTTAGGATCGCTCGTCTTCTCCTATGAGATGATGAATCAACCAGTAGATGATTCAAACGCTGAGTTTAAGAAAGACTTCATACAAATTGTTACAGAGAACGAAGTGCTACAGAAAGAAACTAATTGCTACATCACCATCGATTCTGCTGTGTCAGAGAAAGAAAGCGCGGACTACACAGGTATAACAATAAACAGAGTAGACCTAAACAATAAATGGTATGTTTATACTTACCGCCTCAAAGTAAACAGTAAAGACTTGATTGACCACCTGTTTTATCTACACAAAGTATACAGCCCTAAGTTTATGGGGCTTGAGGAGACCACTTTTACTATGGCTATCGAGCCATTCTTGCAAGATGAGATGAGAAAGAGAATGGTATTCTTCTCGGTGACACCAGTAAAACACAAAGGAGTAAACAAGGAGCTACGAATACGAGGACTCATCCCTCGTTGGGAAAGTAAAAGTATTTTTTTAGTTGGTGCTAACATAGAACTGTTAGATGAGATGCGTACATTTCCTCGTGGGATGAACGACGATGTGATTGACTCGCTTTCGATGCAGTTACATAATGCACACAAACCATTCTACAAACCAGACTTTGAGAAGTACGAGAAAGAGATAAACATGGCAATTTAATTAAAACTAACATATACTTATATTATGGATAAACAGACTGTGTACAATCTAAGTGGAACGATTAACGAGATACCTTTTAACAAGAGGACAAAAGACATCGCTAAGACTCTCTTAGAATTAAAACCGGAGTTTGTTCTGTGCGATTCGTACATCACTCTAAGTACAGGGAGTGGAAAGAATAAAATAACAACAGAAAGGAAGTTAAATCTTATTCAAAGTAAAAGATTATTTAGTAGTGAAGATGTCCTAAGCGTCTTCGTAATGAACTTAACACAAGAGTATCAATAATTATGGACACCCAATCAGTATTTGAATACATAACAACACAGGAGGCATCATACCGAACAGATAGGATACCTTTAACATCATCTAAGAGTTGGAACATGAGAGAGCACATAGAACGCTGTAAAAATGTTTCAAATGCTTGGTTTAACAGAGGATCAAATGAAGACGGGCTACGACCATATAACGATATTGTAACGCCAGTTATTGACGTTGCCTTCCGTTCGGAAGGATTCGATGTGAAAGACATCGTGCCCTTTGTAGACTCAATAAGTGATTACTATTTGTCGTTTATCATCAAGAAGTATCATCCACAGTGGGCTAGAAAACACGAGCTAGACACATTCATTGACGAAGTGGTAGAGAACTCAATCATCTATGACTTAGTTCTTATTAAGAACGTAGATGAAAGACGACCAAGTGTAGTGGACTTAGATAGCATCGCCTTCTGTAATCAGACAGACATAATGGCTGGACCAATTTGCATCAAGCACAACTTTACTATCAGTGAAATGGTGGAGTACAAAGGCAAGTGGAATAGCGATAAGATTGATATGGCTATCTTACTTTCACTCGAGGAGAAGAAAGTAGCTCTAGCTAACAATCAACCAGCGAAGACACCAAGTAAGAACATCGAAGTCTATGAACTGCGAGGGCATCTACCCTCACGTTGGCATAAAGACGATGGAGAAATGTTCACATACTCTCCACAGATGCACGTTGTGTGCTATTACACAGGTGAGAATGGTAAGAAGGAGGGAATAACTCTCTACAAAGGTGTAGACAAAGCACTTTCTGAAAACTTTAAAGCATTGAAACTAGACATGGTGCGTTCAAAGGGGCGTGCTTGCGGGCGTTCTATTGTGGAAAGACTGTTTGAACCACAAGTTTGGAACAACTATGCAGGTATCAAGCTAAAAGAAATGTTAGACAGTGCTGTGAACCTACTACAGACCGACAGCGAGGAGTTCGGCAATCAGAAGATTTCATCACTTAAGAACAATACTATCTTGAAGCATGAGCAAGGTAAGCCAATCACTCGTATCGATATGCAGTTACAGAATGTCCCTGCACTTCAAAACTTCCAAGCTCTACAAGAAAGTAATGCAAGGACTTTAGGTTCAGCGTCTGACGCTTCACTCGGTAAGAACCCTGTATCTGGGACACCGTTTGCATTGCAAAGTTTAATTGTTCAGCAAGGAGACGGCATTCATGAATACAGAAAAGGAAAAATCGCTACGTTCTTTGCTGACGTGCTCTACCGCGATTGGATTCTTAAGTGGATGATCGCCGATATAAACGAAGGTAAGACTTTCTCTGAGGAGTTATCGCTAGAAGAACTACAAGAGATTGCAGAGACTATCACTAATAACTCAAGGAACATAAGAGCAAAGGAACTCATCCTTAAAGGTGAGCTAGTAACAAAAGAAGAGCTAGATGCTTTCCAGCAAGCAGAAAAGGAAATCTTTATAAAAGCAGGCAACAGAAAGTTCTTCACAGACTTCAAAGGTGCGTTCAAAGATGCTCCAGTTCGAGTGCTCGTCAATGTAGCAGGTAAGCAGAAGGACATGACCCAAGTGGCTGACAAATTATCAAATCTCATCTCTACGTTCCTAAAAGCAGGTGTACCAATATCTGCACTCGCTAAGCCGATGAATGAACTGCTAGAGAACTCAGGACTATCACCTGTGAACTTTGCAAGCATAGTGAATGCTCCGGCTCCAGTCGCATCACCTGTGCCGAATCCACAGCCGGCGGTTGCATAATAATAATAATAATAATATAATTTAAATATGAATGAAATTTTGACACCAACACAGATAGAGAAAGTAGAGCGCATGTGCGCGGATGAGGAGCTTATGGATGCTGTACAGAAGGTGATACTTAGTAGTATTTATAATCAAGGTACTTTAATGCAAGGTAAGAAGGCTAACCCACTCCATAACTTCTCTTGGACACTAGCTGAGGTTGCTACAAGCAATCCCGTGACTGACGAAATCATCGGACAGCATATCCGCGGACAGTGGTCAGGGGTACGTCTATTAGAGATTGGCTTTAATCAGTTAAAAGAGGTTAGATCACCGATGAAGGAGGATGTGCCTTCAACTTATAATGAAGCGGAATAATTTAATAATAAAATGTCATTAGAAAAAAATATAACAGAGAGTGGGATAATAGTGAGAGGTACAGGGAAACTAAAAGGAATTGTAGTTAATTCTCATACATCAGGAACACTAAGACTTATTGATGGGACAGAGACAGGAGTAGTAGCAACAACAACTCTTACACAATCAGCTGGAGCAACAGTACCAGCAAACTACGGTACATCAACTTTAACGTCAACAGGCGCAAGCGTAGCGGCAACTCACGCAGTATCAGTATTGACTGGTAATGCAATCGTAACAGGTAACATAATGGTTATCGGTACACGAACCTATACATTCAGGTCAGAACTCATAGGCGTACCAGACGGAATCTTAATCGGTGCAACACTAACGGACACTCTAGTGAACGCAAGGAACGCTATCAACGCAACACCAGGAGTAGGTATGGCTGGAGTAACGTACGGCTTTGGTACAACAGTAAACACTCAAGTACGAGCAGTAGCATCAGACGCAACAACTCTGACAGTACGAGGAATAGTCCCTGGAACATCACTCGATGCTGTAGCAACCACAGGAACAGCGCTAAGGACTGTATGGGCTGATACTACACTTGGAGGAGGCACAGGAGCTTCAAATGCAGGTGTAACTACAGCAAATGCAACGGTAACTATCGGAACAACAATCTACACTCAAGTAGATGCTCTATCTGAAACTTACGGAGCACCAGCAGTGGCGTATCAATTCCTAAGAGGTGCGAGTGAAGCGACAATGCTTGATAACCTTAAACTAGCTATCAACGCGTCAGGAACAGCAGGAACTCAGTATTCAACAGAAACTCTAGTTCACCCAAATGTAATCGCAACAACCAATACAGATACTACTCAAATTATCCGTACACGAACTATCGGAACAGCAGCTCAAACTACAGCGTTAAATGCTATCGCAACTACAGAGACTATGGCTAACACAGGCTGGACTGGAGCAACGATGACAGGTGCAGTAACTACAGATGCGGCAACATTCACTCTTGACACTAGAACCTACACAGGAGTAATCACACTTGCAGAGACCATGGGACTCACAGCAGTACCTAATCAAATCCTTTGGGTAACATCAGAAGCAGTATTCCTAGATAACATCAAGGCGGCTGTAAACCTTTCAGGTGTAATGGGAACAGATTATGGAACAGGGACAACAGAACATCCAACAGTCGTAGCAACAACTAACACAACCACAACACAGGTATTTAACGCAAGAAGGTTAGGCGTATCAGGTAACTTAATTGCAACCACTGAAACTATGGCTAACTATGCTTTTACAGCACTTGTTATGGGTTCAGGTGCAGGTGCATCAGGTGCGGTGTTGTTCAACACAATGACATTTAGTGCGGTAGCGACAACAGGTGAAAGGTTCATCGACCTTAGTGATGCGGACTTCGTAACAGGTCTGTACGCAACGGTCGGGGGTACATTAGACGCGACATTAATCTTTAGTTTAAACTAATATGGAAAACGAAACAGTAGATATAGTAGATATAGTAGATATAGTAGATGTGGTTGAGGCAGAAGCAGAAGCCGTAGTAGAGGCAGAAGCTGTGGCAGTAGAAGAAGTAGCTTAGTTTTCTGGTTATACCACCATCCAAAAGGTATTTAAATACAAAGGTATCATTCCCTTACGAATGACTAACAAAAACATATCATTATGAATAATGAAGAAGAAATCGAGGAAATCATCCCCGAAGTGGTAGCAGAAGAAGTGGAAGTTAAGATCGAAAGACAAGCTGAAACTTTGGAAGCAAAGAAGTCAAGACTTGAAGGACAGCTTGCACGAGTCAATAAAGACTTAGGCGTAGTACCTGAAAGAAAGGCAAAATCAAATGACGAATTAGACTATGGAGCAAAGGCTTTCTTAGTTGCGAATGGAATAAAAGGAGAAGAAATGAAACTAGTAGAAGATGCCATGAAAAATACAGGCGGAACGCTAGAACAAGTTTTGGAAAACAAATACTTCCAGTCACAACTACAAGAGGCTAGAGATCTAGCAGGAACTATCCTTGCGACTCCTAAAGGTAAAGGCGGACACAGTGTGCCTACTGACTCAGTAGAATACTGGATGGCTAAACCAATGGAAGACGTACCTCAAGAAATGAGGATAAAGGTAGTAAAAGCAAGACTTGCAAAAGAGCAATCTGGCGGCAAGTTCTACAACTCTTAGACTGACGAGCCATTTGATAACTTATTACTTATCAAATAAGTTGATAGCGAAGCTCATTTACAATTAAATATGCTATAATTAGCTTAATATGCCAAGAGGTATTTACACAAGAGGAAATATCAGAAGAAATCCTCACTCTAAAGAAACTAGACTTAAAATAAGTTTAGCTCATTTGGGTAAAACCATAAGTGATGAAACTAAATTAAAACTTAGTTTAGTTAAAATGGGATGTAAATATCCGAATAGGAAAATATACTCAAAAGGAATTACCAAGATAAACAAAGTTTGTGTTACATGTAAACAATCTTTTGAAACAGATTGCTTCATGCCTAATAAGACGTATTGTTCTCAGACTTGTTATCACAAAACTTCATCTCACATAACTACTCTAGGTATGAAAGGAAGTGAAAAACAAAAACAAGTGATGAGAGAAAGGACAGGGGAGAAACATTACAATTGGAAAGGAGGAGTAACTAAGATAGGCAACTCTTGTAGGACAATGCCAGAATATATAAAATGGCGTTCAACTTGTTTTATTAGAGATAATTTTACTTGCCAAGAGTGTGAGGCAACTGGATATGTTACAGTCCATCATATAAAAAGTTTTGCTCGTCTAATTACAGAAAATAATATCAAAGTTAGAAAGGATGCTAGAGACTGTAAAGATATGTGGGACATAACTAATGGGGTTACTTTATGTGAAGAATGTCATTCAAAGACAGATAACTACAAAGGTAGAAATATTGGAAAAAGAAAATTGAACTAATTATAGCGTATTTAATAAGAAACAGAGGTCGCTATTGACAAAAACAAAATACCGTGGCAATTATACCATCAATCGAATACGAGACAATGCTACAGGAACGTCTCGGTGCTCCTACAGTGTGGAAGGAAGTGTGTTTAGTAAAGTATACAGACAGTGGAATCTGGAGAAACCCATACCTAACTGACTCAACAGTCGGAACAGGTACTCGTGGAACAGGTTACACATCAACAGCAGTCGCTACAGTAGATGATACTGTAACAATCAACGGTTACATCTATTCAGCAGAACATATTGACGATGCAGACCTCGCACAAAAGACGTTCTCTGACTTTATGGAAATTGCAGACAGAATGGGTAAGGTTCTTAACGAAAAGATGGAAACTCTTATGCTTGCAGAACACGCAGTGTTCACAGACTTCGGAACTTCATCTATCGGACTTGGAGGTGCAGCAACAGATGCTATCACAGTTTCAATCTCTAACGTAAAGAAAATCATTTCTTCAATGAAGCGTGTTATTCGTACGGCAGGAGGTGGAGACACAATGAGAAGCAATGGAGCATTTATCGTATGGCGTGAAGCTGACTACGAGCTTGTAGAACTACTTGCTTCTAGTGAAGGTTTCGCTACAGCAGATGACACTCTAAAGAATGGCATCAAGCAAGGTTTCCGTTATCTAGGTGTAGAACACTACTCAACATCACGAAATGTGTCAGGTCACGTTTTTGGAGGTGTTAAGAAGGCTTTTGCAGTAGGTATCGTAAAATCAACCCACGGAAAGATGAAAACTATTGTTAACCCAGTAGTTTCATCAGCTCAGATTTCTGGTGTAGGTTTGGAATCTCGTATTGACCATAAGTTCAAGGCTTGGAATAACATGGTACCGATTCTTCTCGACATTAACGTTGCATAAATCTTATTCTCATAAGACATTATTAACTTAAACGAAAAAAATCATGTCAGTAGTATCAACACAAAACACAAGATTAGAACAACCAATACTTAATGCCTCTACGTTTGTTTTCACTCCTGTAGCTATCAACTCGACAGCGACAGCAACAGCAAATCAGGTAGCATCAGGGTACATTACGTCTACGTCAGCGGCACCAACAACAATCACAATGCCAACAGGAACACTGTTAGGAGCTAGATTAGGAGCTGTCAGAGGTACAGTCTTTGACTTGTTCATCGACAACACAGCAGGTGCAAGTACAATAACAGTTGCAGTTGCAGTCAATGGAATCCAATCAGCAATGGGCGGTACATTAACTCTAGTTTCAGGAGTAACTGGACAGGCGCAATTCAGACTTATGTTCTCAAGTGCAACAGCATATACGTTCACTCGTGTAGGGTAAAGCAATTCGTGTAAAATATGGTATAATATATCATATGCAAACACAAAAAGAAAGGACTCTCTATATGAGAGAATGGACTAGAAAGAATTGTAAGCGAGTCAACGAAGAAAGAAGAGAAAAGTATCTTGTTTCTGGTGATAAAGTAAGAGCTAGAAATAAGATATGGAGAGATGACAACAAAGAAAAGAAATCCCAAACAGATAAAGAGTATCGACTTAACAACAAGGACAAAGTCCGAGAAAAGCAAAGAATATACTACTTATCTAAAAGAGAGGAACTTATAAAGAAGTCTACCGAGTACTCTAAAAACAGACTAAAAGTAGACCTTAATTATAGATTAAAAAGTATCTTACGAACTAGAATTATCGTGTGTTTAGTAAAAAGGAAGTATAAGAAGTCAAAAACTACAGAAGAATTGATTGGTGCATCTATTGAAAAAGTTAGAGAACACCTAGAAAGTCAATTCAAAGAAGGAATGACTTGGAGTAATCACGGAACTTATGGCTGGCATATAGACCACATAGTTCCACTGACTACTGCAAAAGATGAAGAAGAAGTATTAAAACTATTTCACTTCACAAACTTACAACCACTTTGGGCTAAAGACAATTTAATAAAAGGAAGTAGCTTAGTCTCTCCCCTCAGTTCCTAGAAATAGGAATTGGGATGGGGACATTAACAAAATAAAACAAATGCTAATATCAAAAGTATCAGACAGGTCAGGAATAATCCAACTTTTGGAAGACTTAACCGACACAAACGGACTGTCTTCTTATACAAATGGCACTAAACTACGAGACATTAACCTCGCATTTGACGACTACCAAAATCTTGTTAAACGAGTGTCAGGTACATGGCAAGCAGACGACTCAAACCACACTCGCTACCCTAATATGAAGTTTAACCTTGTTGTTAATCAGCAGGATTACCCATTTACAGTAGACGAGCAAGGTAATCAAGTACAAGATATTTACCGAGTGGAATGTAAAGACAGTACAGGGGCATGGATTCTCTTAACTCCGTATGACGAAATGTTAGAGGATGTATCACTAGGCTCACAAGAGCTTTTAACAGGCACACCGTCACGTTACTACAAAGCAGCTAACGGTATCTTCTTAGACAGGACACCTAACTACAGTCAGACACTAGGTATCAGGATGTTCTACACACGATCACCTAACTACTTCACGGCATCAGATGTTACAGACGAAACTAAGAAACCAGGTATCACAAACGGACATCATCGCTATCTAGCTCTAAAACCGGCCTTCTGGTACTGGCTACCAAAGGATTCAACACGGGCGAGTCTATTTGCAAACGAGATAAAGAAGATAGAGGATGAAGTCAAGCACGATATAGCCGACAGGAGTCGTGATGAAGAACACATAATAACAGCTCAAATGACTGACTCACGATAATATGCCTATCACTCCTACCAATCAAATCAAAAGCACAGCAACCCCGACAGGTGCTGTTAAGGGCTATGCAAAGCAAGCTGTGTATGGCATAGGTGTGTATGGGACGGCTCTTTATGGAGTAGGAGTAGCAGGGTTCGGCGTTCCCACTAACGCAATAAAAAGTTCAATAGATGTGGCAACAATAATAGCGGTAGGTAGCCCAATAGGGTTACTTCTGTCATTAACGTATGCCGAAGAATTGTCTTTATCAGGTGGAATAGTTAATCAAATTAAAAATTAAACATGCCAAATATTAACGTAACCCCAGGAACTGGGAAAACAGTAGCAACAGAGACAATCTCTTCAACAGAGTACCAACAAATTAAGTTGATTGATTCAACTGCGACTTCAACATCACCAACAGGAATAGCTTCTAATCCTCTTGAAGTAACAGGTGCTAACGGAACATTCCCAGTAACAGGTGCTTTCTTTCAAGCTACACAGCCAGTGTCAGGTACAGTAGCAGTAACAGGCGTAGCAACAGAAGCTACAATTGATGCACGCACAGGCTCACTCACAGAATCAGCTCCAGGTACTGATACAGCTTCTAGTGGAATAAACGGAAGACTACAACGTATCGCACAGAGAATTACTTCACTCATCACAGCTCTTGGTAGTCCTTTCCAAGCAGGTGCATCTATCGGTAACACAACTTTTGCATCAACACAAGCTACGGCAGCTAACTTAAACGCTACAGTAGTAGGAACAGGAACATTTGCAGTACAGTTAGCAACAAACACCCCAGTCGGTAACGTAGCTCACGACGGCGTAGACTCAGGTGCTCCTATAAAGATAGGTGGCAGAGCAAGAACAAGTGAAAACACAGCTGTGGTAAACAATGACCGAGTAGATTCTATTTACGATAAAGTAGGTAAACAAGTTGTGCTCCCATATGCTATCCCTGAAAACTTTGTATCAGGCGCTATCACAACAGCAATGACAGGGACAACATCTACTTCATTGGTTGCGGCTCCAGCGGCTGGTCTTCGTAACTACATTACAACAATCATCGTTTCTAACGCACACGCAACAGTGGGGACTGACGTAATCATCCAAGATGGCACAGGGGGGACAACACTCATGTCAATTCCTGCGTCGGCTGTTTATGGAGGTGCCGTTATCACATTACCAACACCACTACGACAACCAACAACAGCTACAGCTATCTTCTGTGCAAACGTAACAACAGGAGCGAGTACGAAAGTATCAGCGGTTGGTTACACAGGGGCTTAATTTAAAATAATAATATGTACACAGCAACAGTAATATCAACACGAAAAGAACAAGGGAATATTAAAGCGGTTATCTCGTTCTCTAATGGGACAGACGTTATAGAAAGAGAGTTCACCGTTAATTCAGCAGAAGACCTAAGGGTATCTGTAAGGAATGAAAAGAACAGGCTAGACGGAGTAGCATCATCAACCGTAACTAGTGGAGTGCTTGACCTATCTGACCCAGTAACACCAACCCTAACACAAGCAGAACTTGATAAAGTTGCATGGTTCAGAATCTACAGACGTTGGGTTACGATAAAAACAACACTCATCGACACTGGTATTCTTTTAGGTACAGAGACTCCAGTCGTCAATCTAAAAGCACAAGTACAATCAGGTTTCAAGCCAGCGTATTTAAATGATTTAGGATAGTATGTCTATAGCATACGACAATTCAACAGCAAGCTCGTTCTCCACAACAAGTGTTACTTATAGTCATACCTGTTCTGGGAGTGACCGAATACTACTAATAGGTGCTTATTGTGGGGCAGACAGCGTAACAGCAGCTTCATACAATGGAGTTTCGGCAACTTTTATAGCAAAATTAAACGTAAATGGAGCAGATCATATCTATTTATATTACCTTATAGCACCAGCAACAGGGGCAAACGATGTAGTTGTGACAATTACAGGTGCTCCAGGGGTCTATTCTTCAGCGACATCGTACACAGGAGCAACGCAGTCTGCTCAACCAGATGCCAGTGCAACAAATGTGTCCGCCTCCACGACATCTCTTACAACAAACGTAACAACAGTTGCAGACAACTCTTGGCTTGTGGGGTACTTTTATGGGCAGACCTGTTCAGCAGGAGCAAACACAACTTTTAGAGCACAAAGTGCCGCAGGGGTTGTCGGTGCATTTGATTCTAACGCAGCAAAAACACCGGCAGGTTCTTATGGGCTAACAATAACCCAAGCAACAAACTTTGCTGGGTCTATAGTGGCTTCTATTTCACCATTAGCAGGTGGTGGGGGTGGACCGTCACCTCGACGTAAGACATTATTAGGAGTAGGTGTATAATAAATAACAATATGGCATACCCAACAGATATAGGAACAGCACACACAACAAACGTAGACAACGTGGACATTATTTACGCAGCGGATGTAAACGATTTACAGACAGAAGTAACAGCACTTAAAACAAAAGTGGGTATTGACAGTTCAGCTGTAACTACTACACATGATCACAAACTTGGAGAGGTAACAGGGGCAGACAAAGCAGTAGGAAAGACAGCAACACAGGAACTTACTAATAAGACTCTTACAAGTCCTGTTATCAACGTGGGGAGTGACGCTACTGGCGACATCTATTACAGAAACGCTGGTATTCTAACTCGCCTTGTTGCTGGAGCAAACAACACTATTCTTAAAATAGCAGCAGGCATCCCTAGTTGGGCAGCTGAAACAGTGACGGTAAACGGAAGCACAACAGTTGCAGGTATCTACGAAGCAGGAACATCGGCAGAAATAACAGCAGGCACAGCAACAGGAGCAACAGGAGCTGTGTTAGTAGTAACGCCAGATGCACTTCTTGCGTCAAGACCTGTGACAGATGTACAAGTATTTTCTACAGCAGGAACAGCAAACTGGACAAAAGGTGCTAATGCTAAATGGGTAGAGGTTACAGTAATCGGTGGAGGAGGTGCAGGTGGTTCAGGGACATCTGGTGCAAACAGCTCAGGTGGAGGTGGTGGAAGCTATGGCTTTAAAAGATTTAATGCCGCAGTTCTTGGTGCAACTGAATCTTATACTGTAGGAGCCGGAGGAGTAGCAGGTGCTAACAATTCAGTAGGAGGCGCAGGTGGCAACAGTTCCTTTGGGACAACGCTTTTGCTTAGAGCAAATGGGGGACCTGGTGGTGGGGCAACGGCGGCAGCTGGTGGGGTTATCGGCAACGGTGATGTTCGTTATGTTGGGGGTGCAAGTGCTCTAAACGGAGCAGCAGGAGTTGACACAGCAACAGACCCGTCTCCAAGAGGTGGGGGAAGTGGAGGTTATAATACTGGAAGTCCAGCTACAGCTATAGCTGGTGGTAACGGTGGTGCTTTTATTACAAATTATGCAAAAGCAGGTGGTGCAGGTGGTGCAGTTGGTGTGAATGCAGGAGCGGCGGCACCATCAACAGACACAGGTCTCGTGTATGGCGGTGTGGGCGGTGGTGGAGGTGGTTACAACGGTAACGGCACAAACACAGGAGGTAATGGTGGTGCAGGAAACCTTGGTTCAGGTGGTGGTGGTTCTTCAGGAACGAACAACACAGCAGGTAATGGTGGTGTTGGCTTAGTTGTGATAGTAACTTACTTCTAAATGAAAACAATCTCTCGCACAATTTGGAATGACGGAGTAAAAGACCCACGAGATACAAGTGGATATACTTCTATTCGTCACTTCATCTTAAATAAAAACAAGTTAAGTCCTTATCGTGATATGGAGTCAGAAGCACTTGATACTGGGACTTTAGACAATCAAAGACTGACTGACGCTATTCGGTACACATGCACAGGTGGTGGAGGTCAGCAGATATACGCACTAGGACAACAGAGTACATCTTTTACTTATGGGAAAATATATCAGAAAGTAAGCTCAACAAACACACCTGCAGGTCAGTTTCAAGGTGTTTCTAGTGGTGAAGACACAACGGGTACAGTGATTCCCGGCTCGCTCATTGGATATAAAGGTAATTTGTATTATCTGAGACACAACGGTACAAATGTTTTCTTGATAAAATATGTTTGTTCTCCTGCGGCAACAACAGTCGTAGGTGGCACATTTTTTGCAGCATACCCTGCAAGTGGAATAGTGCCTCAGATGTTTATTCATCAGAAAGATAAAAAATTGTATATGGCTTGTGGATTTACTGCGGCATCTTTTGATGGTACGACAATCTCTACTAGAGATTTCTCAGTAGAACATACGATAACATCCATCTGTCCTTATGGTAATAACATCCTTCTTGGTGCATCACTCATCAGTGGCGGGGGGTCAGAAGTTGCCGTGTGGGATGGTTCAACGACAGCTAGTACACTTGTTGATGTTGTTAACTGGGGTAATGATAACCTTATGATACTTGAGAATATAGGAGATGTTGTTATAGGGGTATCAGGAGTTTCTACAACAACAAACAACACGTCCACAACAAGCGATGTAATCATCCGTTCATACTCAGGTGGGTCAGCACAGTTAGTTCAAAGGTTACAAAATACAAGTCATAGTAAAATCTATCCACTAAAAGCAAAACGCAACGAATCATTGTACTTCCCAATGCGTGTGTATCTCAACGGAGTAGCTATCGAGCAGATATGGACTATCTATAAAAACGATTCAGGCGTGTTGGTGGTTGCCCCAGACAGAAAGTGTAATAACGACACCGAGGTTACTGCTAATGAGATTATAGGGATGTCTGTCATAGAAGACTATATGTGGGTAACTACAGGTAGTTCTAGCTCAGGAACAATGCGAAGGACTAATGATAACGAGCTATTTACTGCAACATCTTCATTTGAAACATTGGTAAACGATGGTATGGATAAAGCAGATAAAAGTGCCAAGAAGCATCTAAAAGCTATCTCACTTCGCTGTGGATCACCGAAAGGAGCGATGCACACTGTTACTGTCTCTTATAAGGCAGACGGCGGAGCGTACAGAACTATATACACAGGTGTGTCGTCAGCAGTTGTTCGTGTTATCGAAGAAGTGGGCGAAACAGACGGGATTAAATTCCTAGAAGGGAGGGAATACATGTTTAAGGTAGAGACAACAGGCAACGGAGAGATTTATGAGTTTAAGTATGGGTATGAAGTAATTAAGACAAACATATGACACCACAAGAACAAATTGATGAAATAAACAGGAAGCTAGACTTTTTTTTGGCTGACTACTATCGTAACAATAATCCTACGTCTCAAATCTTTACTAAGAAGGTCTTTTTCCAAGGTGGAATAGACTTATCAAGTTCCACTGTCTCTCTTGGTGCAACAGGTGGGGCTGTAGGCTTGTACGGTGTCACTCCTGTAGCAAAGGCAAGTGCGATAGCATCGCCAACTGCACCAAGTGGTGCTTACGTACAAGCAGAAGCATCATCAATGAAGACAGCCGTTGATGCAATCAGAACAGCACTATTAAACATAGGTATTACGGCATAAACATATTATACTAATTACATGGAACGAACTAACGTAACAGACAAAGGATTCACATATAACGGACAGAACTTCTCAAAGGAGTCTCGTGTCGATTCTCAAGGACAATCATACACAATTGATACACCCAACACTATTTCAGCTCAAAGCCTCATGGGAGGGCAACAAGCGCCGATTGTGCCAGTAGCGCCTGATTTTAATGTAGACACTACCACGATACCACAGGTTACTTCGTATCTGCAGAGTGCCTCTGACGCAGCACAGGCTAATGTGGACACTCAAAATGAGGAAGCTCTAAAAACAGGTAACAATATAGCATCTTTGCAAGAGATGTTAGGTGGAAGGGCATCAGATACACAGTCAGCCATGAAAGCAACAGGAGCTACTGATATTGCAGCTCAACTTCGTAACCTAAACGCTCAAAGTATAGCGTTAGGTCAGGACTCTTTAGCTAAAACATTAGCAGAGCAAAACAAAGCCACAGGTCAGAACATAACTAGTACAGCAGTACAGCGTAACATTGGAGATGCTACACGAGAGAACACAATCAATGTGGCTAAAATTGGCATCCAAGCGGCGATTGCACAAGCAGACTACGCAACAGCCAGAGACCTAGCAGAAACGATTGTGAGTGCTAAATATGACCGTATCACAGCACAGATAGAGGCAGGTAGAACTAACCTAGCACTACTAGAAAAGTACAAGCTGACACCACTAGAGGAAAAGGCAAAGAAAGCACAAGAATCACTCTTTAAGAAACAAGAGTCCGATGCGTTACAAGCTCGACAACAGGAGACAAGGGCTTATAATGAGCAGATAGACAATAAGAAAGAAATTAGCAAGATGATGGTTGAAGCTAGTCAAAACGCACCGGCATCTGTCTTAGCTAAAGCTAAGGCTATTGCAGATGATGGGGGTAGTGCTATGGCAGTCGCACAAGTATTAGGACAGTTCGGGGGGGATTATCTAAAAAATCAACTATTAAAAGAACAAATTAAAAAAGTGCGTGCTGAAAGAATAGAAATTGACACTAAAAATAACCCAATAAGACAAGACTCAACTGGGCTTATATCTGCACCAAATGGCGACTCTCTTTCTAGTTTGCCAACAAATACTCTTTTAAACATTGGTAAAATGAAATTAAACGAGGGTCAAGCTAACGCAGTAGCATTTGTGACAAGAATGGTTCAGTCAGACCAAGCTATAAATAGACAACTTTCTGCTAAATATAACCCTACGACTATTGTTTCTGGTCTTGGTAGGGTGGTAAGCTCAGATGCATCAAGAGATTATAATAGAAACGCAGAGGACTTTATCCGAGCACAACTAAGAAAGGAATCTGGGGCAGCAATACCAGATTCAGAAATTGAGGGTGCCAAGAAGCTGTACGTTGCTTCCGGTTTTGGGCAAGACGAGAAAGATATAAAACAAGCAGCAATTAAAAGAGATACAGCTATAAAGTCTATGATTGCACAAGCAGGACCAGCGTCTGTTCAAATGCTCCAATACTACGAGCAAGTAAAGTCAGGTAGTGGCACAGTTATGAGCCAGAATCCACAATTAAACACATGGTTCTTACAAACATCAAGAGCCGCCAATACTTCAACCACACAAGCAACGTCTGGGTTTGGTTTTACTGATAATCAATTATAATAATATGGAAAAATATCTTTCACGTAATCAAATGCAGACAATACTAGACAGTAGACCAAAAGGTGTACCAATGAACGAGGCGCTAGATATGTATGTTAAAAATGGATGGACTATTGAAGGTGTTAATGAGCCAAAGACTAAAACGGAGACAGCAAAAGATATGGCCGTTGGATTTGGTAAGGGCGTAGCTCGCACAGTGGTAAACACAGCGACGGGGATTCAAGACATCGGTCAGGGGATTCTAGGAGGCGCAGAAGCGGTTGTCACAGGTAAAGAACTATCACAAACAAAAGCTATGCAACCGAATGTTGGTGCTGATGTATTAAAGAGTGAAACACCACAAGGTCAAGCATTACAGCAATCTATTACACCGACTAACGCAGATCAAAAACTTGGAGGTCAGTTAGAATTTGGAGCAGAGATACTTGCAGGAGGTGGTGCTGGTCTTATAAAAGATACAGTTGTCGGTGGCACTAAGCTGTTAGCTAAAGGAATATCTCCTGTGGCTAAGGCTATTAAAGGAACAGGAAAGTCTGTTTACGAGTCAGCGTTTACACCAAACGTAAAAGAGGCAGAAAATATTCTTGCATACGAGGCATCACAACCTTCGATGTTCCAAAATCTTTTTGGCGCAGGTGCAATAAAAGGGAATCCTGCTTTTAAGCCTATAACAACTTCTGAAACAGCTTTAAGAAGTGGTATAGCCGGTACAGAAAAACAGATAGGAATACAAGCAAAAAGAGTTGCCGACACACTTTACAACAAAGAAATTGCGCCAGCTGTTAAAGGCTTAAAAGGTGAAATATCAAAAGAAGAATTATTTGCACCATTGCAAGAAAGAATTGCAGGTATTGTAGACCCTTCAAAACAGAAGGCATACCAAAATGCATTTGAATCATTAGTGGAAGATTATGCAAGTATAGAATCGTTTACATTTACAAAAGCGCAAGCGCTTAAGTCAGAGCTTGCACAGTTTACACCTGCTAAAATGTTTAGAGGTCAAGATGTCGCAAATGAAACAAGGATGCTACAGGGGGATATGGCTAACTTTATTCGTCAAAAGACTTACGAGGCGCTAAAAGATGTAAACATTAAGCAAAAATATATTGACTACGGGAATCTACAGGAACTACAAAAAGTGGGTGTAAAAGCGATCACAGAAGGTGGCCTAAAAGGTGGTTTTGGAGGGTTCTGGTCTACTGTGTATGACAAGGCGATGACACCAGTTAAAACAATAGGGGGAAAAATTGTGTACCACATAGGAGATAAACTAAAGGTAACAGCACCTAAAGGGTTTGAAGGAAAGACGTTTGCTGAATACTTAAAATCAGTTGGCTATCTTTCACCACAAGTAGCAAACGAAATGGTTAATCCTTAAAGATTACGGCCAGCAAGGACATCACAAATAAACTTAAATCCAAAAGTGATGACAAAAAACATAAATATAGCAAATAGCATATATACAGTCTACACTTAAACAAGATTATTGCAAGCGGATAAAAATTAAATTATACTTAAATCAATGAATGAAGCACTAAAACGTAAAGCACAAAAAGTTGTGGACAATCGAGGGGATATGCCCCTTGCACACCTCGATGCCATTATGGAGCTAGGGGATAAGTTAGAAGCTGTAGCAAAAGCTGTGCAGTCAATACCAGAGACAGTCATACCAGAACACAAAAGTGTGACATTTCCTGACATTCAAAGAGTGGAGATCACAAATCTACCCAATGAGAAAGACGATAGTGAAGTAAAGAATCTGTTAAGAGACATCTTAGCGGAAGCAAAAAAAAAAGAACAGTACGATATTGAAATTGACCCTGCACTAAAAGAACAGCTTAAAGGGGATGACGGTAAGGATGGTGTTGATGGCAAGGATGGTGTTGATGGCAAGGATGCAAGCATTGACGAGGTAATCAGTAAACTGTCTACTCTTAGTGGTGAAGAAAGACTAGATGCTAGTCACATTAAAAATCTACCAGAGGCAAGCAAGCCAAACGGAGGCGGCTGGAGAAACTTGCATCAATTACACGATGTAAAGATTGACACCCCTACAAACGCTCAGGTATTAAAGTACAACGCTACTTTAGATGTGTGGGAGAATGGTGCAGATGGAGGAGGCTCAGGTGATGTAGTTGGTCCAGCATCGGCTACAGACAAGGCAATCGCTCGTTACGACCTTACTACAGGAAAACTAATACAAGACTCAGGTATCACCATCGCAGACGGTACGACAGGTTCCCTAGCTAACACAAACACAGGAGACCAGCTTATGTTCGGTACAATAGCGGTATCTGGTCAAGCAGATGTAGACCCAGTAGGAACTGGGGATACGCTCACTCTTGTGGCTGGTACGAATGTTACAATAACGACAGACAATACCACCAAAGAAATAACCTTTAATGCTGAAACTCCCCAGCCTTCCAAAACTTTTACCTACAACGGAGACGGCACTTTGAATGTCTCGTCTGACGCTACAGGAACGAAAACATTTGGGTACACAGCAGGGGTGCTCATGTCTATAGTCGCTACTGGCGTGTAT
>Ga0163149_10002847_pt1 | contig 20263 bp, 20 predicted proteins | sample OliLakLV19MP5G1_FD_148604 | JGI IMG/M metagenome (GOLD analysis project Ga0163149, IMG submission 148604) | Freshwater microbial mat bacterial communities from Lake Vanda, McMurdo Dry Valleys, Antarctica - Oligotrophic Lake LV.19.MP5.G1 | ecosystem: Environmental > Aquatic > Freshwater > Lake >...
CAATGACGCACCCATAGTTCCGTCATCGCGAGGAGGTACGACGAAGCGATCTAACAACCCTACACACTTTCAGATTGCTTCGTTACTTTTCATTTCACTCGCAATGACGCGCAAATAGTATATTCCCCTCAACAATGACGCCTGATTTATTAACTCCAAAACAAAAAAGGCACACCCGAGGGTATGCCTTTTTTAAACAATTATATATCAATTATTTTTTCTTTCCGCCTTTAGCATCTTTTGCGCTAGCTTGCTCTGTCATCATTTTTTGCATGTTAGCACAAGCTTCCATATTTTTCATTGCTGTTTCTTTAGCAGTTGTGTAAGCTGCACCCCAGCCTTCTACTTTTGCTTTAGTCTCATCCATTTTAGTTTGTAAACCAGCTAATGCAGCTTTAGCTTCTTCGTCAGTTTATGTAGCCATTTTACTTTTCCACTCACCAAAAGCAGTTGTAGCTTCAGTCCATGATGCAGAGAAAGTTTCGAACTCGGTCCACATTGCATCCATAGCAGCTTTGTCGTTTTTACACGCAGTTGCCATTTCAGTACATTTTGATATTGCCGCTTCATCCATACCGTCCATTTTCATAGAATCATGCATAGCGCAATGCTCAGTACATTTTGCAGCAGTAGCTTTTAATTCTTCACCCCATGCTGTTGCAGATGATCCTAATGTACCCCATGCAGTTTCAAATTCAGTTACAGCTTTTGTTGTGTCTTCGCTAGGTGCATGTTTGCAAGATGTCATTGCAAATAAACCCACCACCGCAGTAATCAATGCCAATTTAGTTTTCATAATTGTGTTTTTAGTTTCCTGTTTTAAAGTTAATGGTACAAAAGTATAAGTTTGCCCATAAAAAACAAGGATTTTTACACGGTAATGGGGTTATAATTGGTATTCAAAAGAGTATCCACCACCCTGTCCAATACAGCATCTGCTTTTTCGGCGCTCATAGTTCCCGCTTCCTTTAGTGCTATAAGGTTTTGGGGCGAAGCATCGTCCATTTCTGGAGTTGCCATTCCCAGTTCGGGCATTATCCTTACATAATTCTGGGGTTTGCCAAAAGCCTCAAAAAGTTTTCTTAGCTGGTAATCTACCGTTTCGGAAACACCACTCATCATCATATCAATTAAAGGCTGTACCCATCCCAACGCACCCCAGTCTTTTGCCTTTTTATATTCATATTGTTTTTTAATGCTGCCCGTACCAATGGATAAAATAAATATATCGGGGTTTGCATTTTTTTCAGATCCGTAAAAAAGATCCTGGGCCTCAACGTAAGCGCACATGGCGGGGTTATTGGCAAAAATACCTCCATCTACGAGGGGGTACGAAACGCCGGATACGCTATGTATCAAGGCCGGTTCAAAATAAGTAGGAGCGGCAGAAGTGGCGCGGGCCACCTCACGCAGGTAATAGTCGTATCCTTCTTTTTCTTTCGCATCATGCTGTGTAAAAAAATTAGTGGTGCGCTGAAAAATATTGTATGAAGTAACAAAGCAAGGCTTTAACAACTGACTAAGTCGTGTTTCACCAAAATAAGTATGTAAACAATCTTCAAAAGGTTTAGCCGAATATTTTTCATCGGCCATACCACCTGCCGAAAGTATTTTATGTGCTAAGTTATTTTTAAAAATATCTCCGCCCTTTAATAAATAAAGATTCACCGCTTCTTTAGCTGTGAAACGCGGACGACCGGGATTGCTGCCATCGGGACATAAGTACAGGCATGTTAAAATACCGCCGGTGCTTGTGCCCGCGAACATATCAAAATGATCGGCAAGGCGGGTATTGGCATTGCCTGTTTTTTGTTGTAGTTTTTTTTCGAGTGTGACTAATATTTGTCCGGGTAAAATACCGCGGATACCGCCGCCATCGATGGAAAGTATTCTTGTGAGTTTTGACATAATTTAAAATTGCTTTATTGGTACAATAATAGGAAATTTACTCTGTTAATATTTTTGAGTATGGGGAAAACTACAAATAGAGGCGAAATTAAAATATATAAAACAGGCCATGGCACCGAGATTCAGGTAAGTCTTGACAAAGAAACGGTTTGGTTAGATGCACATTTAATAGCGGCCCTTTTCAAAGTAAATCGCCCGGCTATTGTTAAACATATTCACAACATCTATAGGTCAGGAGAGTTAAAGGAAACTTCAACCTGTTCCAAAATGGAACAGGTTGCAACCGACGGCAAAAAAAGAAAAATGAATTTCTATAATCTGGATGCAATTATCTCCGTAGGATACAGGGTTAATTCCAAACAAGCCACACAATTTAGAATTTGGGCTACAGAACGGCTAAAAGAACATTTAGTAAACGGTTACACAATAAATCAAAAAAGACTTGACCAACTTCAACAAACCCTTCAATTAATAAAGCAAAGTGGCGACAACGATCAATTAAATTTAACAGAAGCAAAAGGATTATTAGACATCCTGAGCTATTATACGCAGTCATTTGTATTACTTAATAAATTTGACAGCCAAACACTTGAGGAAAAAAATCTTAATGAAAAAATCACCTATGAAATAAATTATAAAGAGGCGACAACGGCAATAGATGAATTAAAAAAACAATTGATAAGAAAAAAAGAAGCTACATCCCTATTTGGCAACGAAAAAGACCAAAGCTTTGAAGGTACCTTACAAAGCATCGTTCAAACGTTCGATAGTAAATATCTGTATCCTTCAATAGAAGAACAAGCCTCGCATCTTTTATATTTTATTATTAAAAACCACCCCTTTAGCGATGGCAATAAACGTATAGGTGCATTTTTATTTATATGGTTCCTTGATAAAAACAAACATCGTTTTAAAAAATCCGGTGAACCTAAGATAAACGATAACGCCCTTGTCGCAATAGCATTGATGGTAGCACAAAGCGACCCTTCACAAAAAGAAAATATTGTTAAATTAATTATCAACCTTATTAATGATCAATAATATTTTCAAAAATCTTTCTGTAGTTGTTCTTATTAGCATTTTAGGCATAAATGGCTTCTCTCAAACCCGCATTATTCACATTTACGTAGCCCTTTGCGATAATGAGAGCCAGGGCATAGTACCCGTGCCTAAAAAAATTGGCAATGGTAACGATCCCGATAATAATTTGTATTGGGGCTGCGGCTATGGAGTGCGTACTTTTTTTAACAACAGCGCCGAATGGAAAGTGGTATACAAAAAAAGAGATATGAATGCGACTATTATAGAGCGTTATGTATACAAACACAAAACACAAGATGCATGGCTTGTTGCAGATGCTTATCGTGGAAGTAAAATAAAAGAATGTACTGAAGAATTTTTCAAGGCTGCTGCAGGTGATTATACTGATACGGTAACTGTAAAATACAACGGCACTTCACAATTAATTAACATAGGTAAAGCTTCCCTTGTATGCTATATAGGGCATGATGGTTTAATGGATTTTACCATTGATAATTATACAGCACAAAAGGGTACAACAAAAAATGATGTGATGATACTCGCCTGCATCAGCAAAAGCTATTTTAGTGACGGAGTAAAAAAAGCAGGCGCAACTCCCTTATTATGGACAACAGGATTGATGTGCCCTGAAGCATATACCATTAAAGCTGCTATAGATGGTTGGTTGTTAAAAGAAACAGGGCAGCAAATTCGCAAGCGTGCTGCAGAAGCTTACAACCAATACCAGAAATGCGGGATGAAAGGCGCGATGGGATTGTTTGCTACGGGGTTATAACAAAAAAATTATTTTTTTCCTTCGACTTTTATTTTCTCCAGTTCAATTACATCGAGTAAGTCTTTCGGCCTTGCGGATGACTTTTTAGCTTCAATGAGTTGGTTAAGGTGAAGAAATTTAATAGGTATATCGTATATAAAAGCCGTTGGTGCAATTTTAGCACAGTCATCAAAAGAGTTTTGTTCAAATCCTTTTAAAGATGTCATTATATCCAGTTCAAAACCAGAAACTAAATTTATTGTTGACCATCCCGGTAAAAACTGAGTTGTCTCTAATCCTGGAAAATCCCCAATGCCTAGATCCATTAATGTTGTGCGGAGTTTGATCCTGTTCTCTATGCTGTCTTTAATCCAAACATCAAGATCGCCCGTGGTTCTTTGATAACCATGCAAATTAATTGCAAAACCACCCACTAAAATATACTGTACATTATTTTTATGAAGAAGCCTCCACAGAGTCAATATTTCTTCATCAAGTACATCCATTTATTTTAAATAAGATTAATAAGTTGTATGAACAATTTTTGCATTTTTAAGCATTTGACTAATACGAATCAAACGCATCAAAAATTCAAATCGCTGCGTATGAGTACGGGATTTCAATTTCGCTTTTTTTTCCCTTTCACTTATAAAAGGCACTTTACTTGCGCTCATTGCTTAAAGGGTTTATATTAATAAAAGTACAGTTTTAAATTAAAATGAGCAACCGGACTTCCATACAACTCCTCGTAATGCCGCCCACCACCCTCTGTAAAAATAAAATTTGCTTATTCAGTTTTATTGAATAAATTGTAGTCAACGGTTTGATTAAAATCTAATCAATACAATTTATCATGACAAACATAATTATAGAGCCGGTGATGCACCGCAATGAAAAAAGAATCCTGATACGGTTTCCTTATGATAGGGAGATAGGAGGATTAATAAAAAACATGGAAGGCTCGGCATGGAGCAAAACACATGGCAGTTGGCATGTAGCTTTTTCAGAAGAAACAATGAATAAGTTAAAACAAATGTTCCGTTGCAAAGGAATAATTGTAGAAAAACGCAACAACGATAATACCAATGCACTACCGGAAGCAAACAAAACCAGCCTAACAGTGAGGGGGCGAGGCGAGATTACAAAAATTGTTAAACAAAATTTAGATCCCGATAAAAGAGAAAATATAATGCGATACAGGAAGTACCTGGAGAATCGTCGCTATAGCGAGCGCACTATTCAACATTATTGCAATATGACAGAAGCCTTCCTGGCATTTTGTGCCGGTAAAAGCATTACAGAAATTACTAATGAAGATGTTGAGAAATTTAATTCCGAAATAATTATAAAATACCGTTACTCTACCAGCCATCAGCGGCAGTTGACCGGAGCCATAAAATTATTTTTCGGGCTTATTGACAATAGGAAACTTGAACTGGACAAACTGGTAAGGCCGCGCAAGTCGAATTATTTACCCATAGTATTATCTGCCGAAGAAATAGTTAGGATATTGGAGAGCATTGCAAATGTTAAACACCGTTGCATCATTGGCCTTATATATTCATCGGGCTTAAGGATAGGTGAAGCCTTAAATTTACAGGTGGCCGATATTGATTCGGACCGGATGCTGATACGTGTGAACCAGGGGAAAGGCAAAAAGGACAGATACGTTGCCTTATCGGAGAAGATATTGATTTTGTTACGTAATTATGCGAGGGTTCATAAACCAAAGAATTATTTATTCTATGGGCAGTTTAGCGAACAATATTCTTCCGTGAGCATACGAGCAATATTAAGGAATGCATGTAAAAAAGCGGGAGTTAAAAAAAGAGTTACGCCCCATACTTTGCGACATTCGTATGCAACACATTTGTTAGAGAACGGGGTTGATTTAAGATATGTACAGGAATTACTAGGACACAGTAAGCCGGAGACCACCATGATATATACACATGTAACACGTAAGAAGCTTATAAGTATTCAAAGCCCTTTTGATGTATTATACAAAAAAGAAGAAGATTGGGAACGGGATATGCGTAAGTTGGAAGAGAAAAAACCTACGCATATCCCGGCAAAAACCACCGGACAAGCGTAACTTTTTGTATATTAGTTACGCATATAACCAGTTGTGCGTCATGCTAAAAAGACTGTGCTAACATTTAAATTTGTACTTTTATTAAACCAAGGACAGAAGTAACTGTCTTAATTAAACTTAAAATTGACAATCATGAAAAGAATCACACTCCTACTTAAATTATCGCTGACATTGCTTTTGACAGCTTTTTGTAACTTGACTCATGCGCAACCAGTTGTGACAGGTTCAATTGGAACAATTAACCGACCTACTCCAAAATTTGGATTTAATGGGACAGCAAATGTTGCACCAAAGCCCTCTATGGGAATTATTGGAGCAAACTGGACTCAGCAACAATTTATTGACAGTGTAGCTGTTTTGTATCCGGAAATCATTAGGTTTCCAGGAGGAACAAATGCTAATCATTGGGATTGGCAAACTGGATGGTTCAGACCAGGCTATCCGTCCGGTATACCTTTGACTCTTCGGGCAAATGAATTTAAACCAGCACTTAATGCTTGTAGTGCTGAAGGATTATTTGTTGTTAACATAGAGACTTCCAATGTTAATTATGAAATGGACGGGTTACGCTATACTGATTCATTGGGATTAAATCCGGGGTTATTCGAGTTAGGTAATGAACACAATTTAGATGGAGATACAACATTTCCGTTACAATTGATGACACCGACATTTTATTCTCAATTAGCAAAAACCTACTATGATAGTATTAAGGTACAGTTTCCACTTGCAAAAATATGTGTTGTTGGCGGGAATACTGGTGGAGCGCCTCGCTGGCACGATACTTTGCTACAATATATACCAGCAATTGACGCTTTTGCTTTTCACGTTTATCTTACTGCAAATAATGCAGATTTAGCTTTTAATGTGAACCGGGCATTGGCAATTCCTTTTGGAAGTATCACAAACAATAAAACGCTAGCCTACAGATACAATAAAGCCGGCTTCGACTCTTTGCCAATAAATAAAGAGGTATGGGTAACGGAATATAATTTGCAAGAAAATCAAATTGCCAGTACTCCTGTTATTGCTGGAACTTGGACACATTTGTTATATAATACCGCTTTTAATAATTTTTTATTATCACAAGCTAATATTACTATGATTATAAACCATGCTATAGCAGGAGGTGCTACCTACTATGAAAGCATTTCAAAACTTGATAACCACATAACAGCAAATGGTGTTTCAGTTAAATTATTGTCTGATGTTGCTAGAGGTTCATCTACATGTCAAAATTTGAACTTCTCGGGAAGCCCTTCAATGACATATGGAAGTGCAACAATCCCCAAACTAATTGGTTGGAAATTTAATCATGTTGGTAGTGAGAAGGGTTTTATTTGCAATTTTTCGGTGGACACGTTTAAATTATCACTTTCGAGCGTATTTGCAAATGCAATGCAATTTGATCAATTCTATGCAGATACAAACTTTGTTGTTAACGGACTTTCGAGTGTAAATAAATATTCAGGGAGTTCAACGGACAGTATAGTTATTTATCCGTTTTCAATTACTCAAATTAACACTTCGATTACAACAGGTATTCAAATCCAACAGACTACAAACAATAATGGATTGTGGATTTACCCGAACCCTTCACAAAACGACATAACTATTCAGACACATCTTACCTTGACTGACGCAGAAGTTGTTATTTATAATATAGCAGGACAAGAGATGAAAAGAATTTCAAATGTATCAGGACAACAAATAAAAGTTGCAACAGGCGGACTCCTTCGGGGGACTTATTTCATTACAATTAAAAACGACAGTCAACTTGTGAACGGAAAGTTTATCGTGGACTGACACGACAGAAAAAAAAGAAGCACGAACGCACAACAGCACCTACAAGAAATTGGCGGTTCAGTGGTTAATTGAAGCTTTGCGCTTCGTATCAAGTTTTGTGGTGGCAGATAGTTTTGTGCTTCGAAATCGCCAACTTCTTGTAGCTGCAAACCGTTAACCACAACCGCCAATACAAATACAAAATACAGTATCTTTAGACAATTATGTAAATGACTTTACGCTTCTCATCATCAGACAATTACTCAAACAGCCACGACAATCTCTCGTGGACAGTTCCGCAGTTTGCAGACAGCATAAAAAATACAAAAAGTATTTCTTCGGCTGACAGTTTCTCATTATATAACAAGGTAAACGGACAGTTCCTCGCTCCGTTAACAATTGAGCAAGCACAGACAGCAAAACAATACAAGTTCCTGCACAATTTTTTGTCACGGTTTTTAAGCGTACGGCTTGCACATTTGCGTGCTCGTGCCTGCGCGCGCAAAAGAGCAATCCTCCCGCCTTCAAAAACACGCGCCAAAAAATTTCATCATCATTCTGCACTGATTATACAAACAGTTGCTTTTATCCTGACAGTTTTTTCCACGATGGATGGTTTCGCACAAATACAAACTCCGCAGACACCGACCTTTGGAGGTTTTCAGCAAGTAACACCGGGTCAGAGTTACCCGACACAGAATAATAATTACAATCAGCAACAAAATACTAATCCTTATGGAGCTGCGCTTCAACCTAAAAATGCAGACCGGATGATTCAATACAATCATAAAAAAGATAATGAAGATATTTTAAACGAAATAAAAAATGAACCCGGTTATTCTAATCCAAGTGCAGGAAATAACTTCAATCAGTTGACACCCGAAATGAGAATGGAAAGAGAAATGGTTAACACATTGCGCGAAGTGGAGTATTACAGTTCCGAGTTAAATGAAGCACAATATTATTATTCTCCAAAATATTTAAATGACCTGCCGAATTATACAAAAGCCAAACAAAAATTAAAAGATATGTTGGAAGGAAAAATTCCTTTATCAATAAAAGACGCTTATTATTTTTCAGAAGCAGCTTACGGCAATCTACAATTATCATATGAGGAATATAATAAAGTCATTCAAGACAATGCAAATTTTATAAAGCAATGGCTTGTAGAGAACGGCTACAATCCGAAAGACCCGGAAGCATTACATCTTGGCATTCAGAAATTTTTATCAGACACACTGTATATTGGCAACAACAATCCTGATAATTTATCTTTATCAAAGCAAGCTCATGTTCCATATTATTACGATTACATTGATTATACTTCTGCGGAAGACAGACGAAATTATTTTGTAACCAAAACACTGGCTACCGGAACAGGGCAATGCCACACGCTTCCAACCACCTACCTTATTTTAGCGGAAGCTCTCGGAGTTAAGGTTTATCTTTCTTACAACCCCGTACATTCGTTCATCCAATATAAAAACAACAAAGGCACTATGTTAAATTATGAAACTACGGTTGACCGTTTTCTGCCCGACCAGTTTTACTTAGAAACACTTCCTACAATGGCAAAAGCAAAGAAAAATAAAATCTATATGAACAGCTTAAACAAAAAACAAATTGTTGCAACGGTAATGATTGACTTAGCCGTAAATTTTGTTCAGGAACATTGGCTGTCTGACAAGAAATTTATTAAGGAATGTATGAATACTGCTTCCCCTTATTTTCCCGAACAAGGGTTTATCAATACTGCAAATAATTATTTAAACAAAAGAATATATGCTGACACCTTTAATAAAAAGGTTAAAGAAAAAGGAATAAAAAACATAAGCGATATTGAAAAATATCCTGATGTACTTCAAGCATATAATAATTATCGCAGTTATATGGAAAAAGTCAGTAGTTTAGGCATTCAGGATTTCCCTGAAAGCGAATACATAAAGATGATGGAATATTACGATACAAAAAAGAAACTTCAAACAGCAAAACAAATTGACACAAAATCAAAAAAGAATTTATTCTTTTCATATTAAATCTAAATAATTATGAGAAAAAATATTTTATTATTCGCACTTTCTGCAATAATTGTTGCAGCAAACTTAAAAGCATCAGAAAAAACTGATAGCACAAAAATTTACTTTGAAAATTCTTTTACTGAGCTAAGATACATGCTTGAAGGAAAAATACAAGCAAGTTTTGAGCGAGCAGTATTTGTTAGCGAAAATCCTTATTGGAACAATAAATATTCATTTGAGAATTTCAAAAAATGTATTGATGAGCATTTGTTTTTGATAGAAAAAATAATAGCAGCAAATGACAGAAGCGATACTATGAATTTCAATGTGAAAGTAAATTCCAACGGCAGATTTAAATTGGATGATATACGATATACCGAAAAAGAGAAAAAAGAACTTTATCTCAATGCGCTGAAAAACTGGGCTGTTTTCTCTTATATGAAAGATACTCTGAATGTTTCCAATTTTTTTTATCATCTTCCGTTTTCTTATGCTTCAAATGACCCTTTTGGAAAAAAAGAATGGGGAAATTCTCAGGTATTAAACCTGCTTGCTTCAGGCGAACGAAAAGGTAATTGCTTTGCATTAACAGGATTTTTTAAAATACTTGCCGACCGATTAAATTCAAAAGCAAAAATTTGCACTGCGCCTCAGCATATTTACATTCAACACCAAGATACTAAAGGCGAATTTTACAATGTGGAACTGGCTACTGCTGGGCATCCGGGAGATGGAATGATTCAAACGCTTACATATACAACCAATGAAGCAATCATGAGTGGTATTGCGTTAAGAGATTACAACGAGAAACAAAACATCGGACTTTGTATAGTCAACCTTGCAAAAAGTTATGAGCATAAATTTAATTCAAAAGACGATGACTTTATTTTAAAATGTGCTGAGCTTGCATTAAAACATGACTCTTTAAACTTGAATGCACTGCTTTTAAAACAGCAGGTGCTTGATGAAAGAATAACAAGCTTTGTACTGAAAAATAAAATCAATGATGTTAATCGTTTGAAAACAGACAAAAAAATTTCTGGAACTTATTCGCTTTTGCAAAAACACCTTTCAAAACTTTACACATTGGGATACAGGCAAATGCCTTTATATATGCAGCAAATGATATTGAACGGATTTTCTGATGAACAATCCGGCTCTGTATATGCCGCAAAAAATCCAAGCCCATTCACTACAACAAAACCAAAAGATAAAAGCGATGAACAATACTGGACGCTTTCGCACGGAACATTTCAAGAAGTGTTTGAACATAAAAAATTAGAAACTTACGGACATTTTACTTTCAATACAGAAACAAAAACCATTTCTGCCGTTGATACAACAAATCAAAAAGGATTTATCATTGACCCTGTTGCTTTTGCTTATGATTTTGGAGCAAGAATGTACGATTCAAGAATCGGAATCTTTATAAGTGTTGACCCTTTAACAGCAAAATATCCGCAATGGTCGCCATACTCTGCATTTGCAAATAATCCAATTTTTTATACAGACCCGGACGGAAAAGAAATCAAGGCTTCCAATGATTTAGGGCTAAACGCAATCAATTCTGTTTTCTCTCATTTTGCAAGTTTTTCTACCTCACAAAGGGCAGACTTTAAGAAACAAGATGTTTCAGCATTATTTGCACTTGATTTTAACGAAGGGAGTAAAACATATTTTTCAGCTGACGAATCAGCGATTGGTTTCAATGCATTTAAAGCGAGGGCTTCCAGTAATTATTTAGATATTTCTACGAAAGAATTAAAAAAGGCTTATGGAGTTTACTTGAAGGTACAGTCAAGCGAAACGATTGAAGTTGAGTCATGGCAGCGTCAAGGTTCGAGCCCTTCTTTGGGTACGCCAGGAGCCCAAGGGTCAGTGGTGGAAGACACCCCCGGTTATGATAGACTTACTATAAACACTGAATTAAATAATGCATTAAATTCTGTCAATCAGGATAATCAGGGAACAATAGATAAATTATTTAATCCCAACGACCCAACCTACAAACCAGATGACAGAGGAAATGATTGGGTTCAGTTTAATAACCAAAATGCAAATTCGCAAGTACAGGGTGTAATAGTTCTAAAGGAAGGAGGAAATACAGGCGGTAAATTAATTGAGGCTTTGACAAAAGATGAAAAGAAATAATTGAATAAAATGAAAATTCGCAAGTACAGGGTGTAATAGTTCTAAAGGAAGGAGGAAATACAGGCGGTAAATTAATTGAGGCTTTGACAAAAGATGAAAAGAAATAATTGAATAAAATGAAAATAACGACTGTAATATTTATAATTCTAAATTTAAAAACATTTTGTTATTCACAAATTCACAAAGTTTTTCGTAATGATACTTTTTTAGTATTTGCTGATAATAAGAATTATTCTCGTCCTGAATTTGCCGAAAAACTATATAACGGAACTTGGATAGTATATAATCTGGAAAGAAAAGATAGTGCTAAAAAAAATGCAGATGATTTCATCCGTGCGATAGGTCAATACAAAGATTCTTTGAGAGATGGGATTTTTAAATATTTTTATAGATGTAATCAAGGAAAAAAGGTAAGAAAAATAGAAATTGCTACTTATAATTTTAAAAACGGAAAACTTGATGGGCAATATATATCAAGAAATTGCGGAGGTAAAATATACGATGAAGGATTTTACATAAAGGGTAAAAAAGTTGGATTCTTTATTACATATTTTAAGAGTGAACAGATTAAAGCAATTGGTCTATACAAAAATGATACTTTATGCGAGTGGTCTAATTATTATAAAAATGGTTTCATAGAGTCAAAAGGAAAGGGAGAAGGAAAATTTACAAATGGTGAGGTTATACAATATGATTCTCTCAGCAATCTCACCCGAAAAGAATTTTATCAAAATGGCAAGTTATTATGGTATAAAGAATTTTATAGTGATGGCATTATTAAAAAGGAATCTTCAGGCGAATTTAACATATGCTATACATTAAGTGACATCACTGAAAAAGATAAATGCTTGAATATTCCAGTTAAAGGAATTATTATCTATTATACAAGAAAGGGAGACATTGAGAAAAAAGAAACCTATTAGCTAATCAGTTTTATGTTTTACCATCATTTTATTTGAACAACAATCTTCTGAAAATCGCCTTCATGATAAAAAAAACATAAATGTCCTCCGTCCGACCCCTGCCATAAAAGGGCAAAGCCCATATAAATTTGCCGAAAGTATTCCCACCGATAGTATTCCTGCAATGCCTAAAGATTCTTCAACCTTAGTATATAGCGTCAGAATTTCTTCAAACAAAAAAAATGGTGTTGAATATAGCTATACGCCAGATTTAGAGCATAAAAGTGAATGTAATTATGCTGATGGCATGAAATCCGGATTTTATATGGAATATCTTTATGAAGATGGTATTAAACCAAAATTTTATTCCAAAAACCTTTCCGATTATAAAGGATATTATTTAGCTTTTTTCTGTAACTACTATATGGGGAAACCAATAGGGCAGGGTTATTTCTATAATCCAAATGGTACACTTAGAAGAATTGAATTCTACAATAAAAAGGGAAAGATTTCTAAAGAAAAAACCTTTAAATAAAAAGTATTATTTTGTTTTTACTGTAAACCTAAAAATGAAAATCATTTTATTTATAATCTGCTTACTATCCATTTGAAATAAATTTAGCGAGGTGGGAAGATAATCCATGATAGATTTCATTCACTTTCCTATTGAAATTTTATTGATTTCCCCTTTTTTTGACTTCGGTACAGTATTTGTTTTCTTCCACAAATTATAAACACACAATAAAAAATAAACTTATCCGTTACAATAAAAAACACACTAACAAAGTCCTGAGATAAAAATCAGGCAAGCATACAATGGCAACTAAAAAATCAACATCCGAAACAGGTCACGCAAAAAATGTAGGCAACCTCAATGTAATGATTTCACGCCTTCAGGGATACGGCACACGCTACAATCCCACCAACAACCTCATCAAAATTCCAAACCTCCAATCCGCCCACAGCAGCGGAAACACAACCATGACTGCCGTTGACAACACAAAACCCCTTTACACACAAGCCGTGAATGACCGCCAGCAGATATTCAATGACATGGAAAAACTTTCCACCCGCATACTCAACGCATTTGACGCAACACAAGGCATCACAAAAGCCCTCGTAAGCGATATGAAAACAATCATCCGAAAAATTCGCGGAGAACGAAAAGATAAAATTATTGACACTCCTCCGCCTGCGGACGCAACCGCTAAAGAAATAGAAAAACATATTTCCGCTTCACAGCAATCTTACGACCAGCAGATGGAGCACTTCACAAAATTAACTTCACTTTCCGCATCCGTTCCCGCCTATGCTCCAAACGAAACCGAACTTCAAAATACTTCCCTCGCCACTTTCCTCACACAGTTGCATGCAGTAAATCAAGCCGTGATTAATACCACCACTCCTTATCTCACAGCCATGCAAAACCGAAACAATATTTTATATGCCGAAACCACAGGCATAGTTGACTTAGCACAGGAAGTAAAGAAGTATGTAAAATCCGTAAAATCCATAACGCTTCCCGAATTCAGACAAATTTCAGGATTAACCTTCCGAAGACCTCCCCCAAAGAAGTAAGATAGAATCCTTAAATCCTTAGAAAAAACAACAATTTCCCTATGTAAAGTTCTGTTGAGGCATGGTTAAGTCCTGTTGAGGCATGGTTAAGTCCTGTTGAGGCATGGTTAAGTCCTGTTGAGGCATGGTTAAGTTCTGTTGAAGCATGGTTAAGTCCTGTTGAGGCATGGTTAAGTCCTGTTGAAGCATGGTTAAGTCCTGTTGAAGCATGGTTAAGTCCTGTTGAGGCATGGTCGCCTCCTGTTATACCTCGGTCAACTCGTAAACTCCCTCGGTCATCTCCTGTTGGACAGTGGTAAAACAATAATACGCCTATGTCATTTAATTTTCTCCTATGATAACAGCGTATGACAGCATATCATTCTGCAAAACAGCAATGGCAAGCACATTCCGCAAACTACTTCAAGGTAAATTCATATTATTGTTTGCGTAAAGAGCTTGCCATTGCAATAACTTTCTGCAAACACTTACCTTTTCTGCAAAGTAACCAGACAACTTTTTCTTCCGCAGACAATTTTTCCCGCAGACAGCATCGTTCACGGACAACAACAAAAATAAATCAGACAACTCCACATTAATTTTTTCGCAGTTCTCGTTCGACAGCAGCGACAACAACACAGGACGTGGGCGCATGTGGTTAACAACGCGCAGGCGAAATGGCGGTTTACTTTTTGAAAAAATGTTTTCAGTATTTTATTATATTTGTAGCGGCAGACAGTGACGCAATATTTAATCCGCCACTTTGCCTGCACGAAGACCGTTACAAGCAACCCTAAAAGACACGACACAATGAAGCGACTGCTCCTGTTCTTGCTGACGGTTTTCACGACAATCAACTTCACTTTTTCTCAAAAAAGGCAAATTGACTCCGTTAAGACTCTTATCAAACCCGACAAAGAGGACACGATCCAAGTTGGACACCTCACCTATTTGGCATCCCTTTACACCGGACAGAAAAAATACAATAACGCTGAAAAAAATCTGTTGACAGCTCTTGCTTTAGCAGAAAAAATTGGTTCGCTCAAGACAATTGAATCGGTGCATTACGACCTGACCGAACTTTATAAAGCCTCCAATAAGCCGACAAATGAGTTAGAGCATTACAAAAAATACATATCCCTCCGAGACAGCATTTCAAACACAGAAAAAAGAGCAAAAGCACTTTCAGAACTCGAGACACAAAAGGAGACAAAAGCAGAAACAGGAAACAGCCAGACAATTTTTATTTGGGCAACAGCAGGCGCAATCTTATTTTTTATTTTAACCATTGTCTTGTTAGTGCGCCTACTAAAAGCCAATAAAGGAGGCAGGGAAGCAGCATCTTTACGAATAGCGAACGAAGAACTTACAAAGAAAAGTTTAGCATTAGAAGAAATATCATCACAACAAAAATCACAACTCGAAAAATATTCTCCAATAGTTAATGTAGATCAGGAAATATTGAAAAGGAAAAGCGAATTAACAAACATCCTTTCCGAATACGAAAATAATTTATCTAAACACGAAGGATTGCAAAAAGAAGTTAATCTCCTGGAAGAAAGCCTTGAAAATATTGACTATGGATTTTATAAACCCCATTATACTTTTAAAACAAGTTCCGAATTTAAAGTTGAGTTAGAAAAAATAACAGATGAACAAAAGGAAATGATTAAAACCGACAAAGCGGCATTTTGCAATACTGAATGGACGGTTGGAGATAGTAAGACGGAAGGAAAAAGAATGATAAAACAAATGAGCAAGTTAATGTTAAGAGCGTTTAACGGTGAGGCTGATTCTGCAATTGCAAAAGTATCTTGGAGCAATGTTGTTACAATGGAAGCGAGAATAAATAAAGCGCATCAAACCATAGACAAATTTGGCGATACAATGAAGATTGCAATTGCAGGTAGATATAGGGATTTGAAATTAAAAGAACTCTACTTGAATTTTGAATTGGAGGAAAAACAATATAAAGAGAAAGAAGAACAAAGAAAGATTAAAGAACAAATGCGAGAAGAAGAAAAGGCAGAAAGAGAAATGGAAAGAGCAATGAAGGAAGCGCAAGATGAAGAAAGGAGATACGAAAAGGCACTCGAGAAAGCAAAACAAGATGTTGACTCAGCGCAAGGAAAAGAATTAGAAGAATTGAATGAGAAAATACAATTACTGGAAGGGAAATTGCAAAGTGCCCACGAGGTCAAAGAAAGAGCAGTATCTCGTGCGCAACTTACCAAATCTGGCTACGTCTATGTAATTTCAAACATAGGTTCATTTGGCGAGCACGTCTATAAAATCGGAATGACCCGAAGATTAGACCCACATGATAGAGTAAATGAACTCGGTGACGCTTCTGTTCCATTTGATTTTGACGTTCACGGTCTGATATATTCCGACAATGCGCCCGATTTAGAAGCTGTTTTACATAGAAAGTTTGAAATAAAACGAGTTAATCGAGTTAATTACAGAACTGAATTTTTTAAAGTGACCATTGAGGAAATAGAATCTGTTGTTAAAGAATTGGATTTAAAAGTTGAATTGACAAGATTGGCAGTTGCTAAAGAATATCGTGCAACTCTTTCCCTAATTGACGCTCATAATGCAAAGCAATCGTGATAACAGACAACTCAGAAAATAAACTTGGAGTTTTAGACTTAATTGTTCTTATTCTATCCATTTATGTATTGGGTGCCCTGCTCGTAGACACATTTTTCAAACTACCGACAGAAGTATCAAGAATCATTGATTTTACCGACAATATTATCTGCGGTATTTTTTTCCTTGAGTTTTGCGTTCGCTTCTACCAAGCAGACAGTAAACTAAAATTTATGAAATGGGGATGGATTGATTTAATCGCAAGCATCCCGACAGTTGACTACTTACGAGCAGGACGAGCGTTGCGTTTAATCAGACTAATCCGAGTAGTAAGAGCATTTCGCTCAACCAGACACCTTTTTAAACATATTTTTCGCAACAGAGCGCAAGGGACATTTACATCGGTTGTTATAATAGCAATTCTATTTATTTTCTTTTCTGCAATTGCAATCCTGCAAGTTGAGGATGATCCTAACAGCAATATCAAGACAGCTGAGGACGCATTTTGGTGGGCCTATGTCACACTCACGACCGTTGGCTACGGAGACAAATTCCCCGTTACGACAGAGGGACGGATTATTGCCTGCATTCTAATGACTGCTGGCGTTGGACTGGTTGGGACATTTGCCGGCTTCGTAGCATCTTGGTTCGTAGCCGACAAAAATAATAGCGACCCGGTAGACACTGACGAAAAAAACTAAAAGGGCAGCTTGTAACAGCAAATTGGCGTTATTGCCGTCTCCATCTTGATTTTGAAAATTGTTTTCATATATTTGTTTGTAATTCGGCAGACAATTTTTCGCTCCGTAAATCGGCAACAACGCCAATTTGCGGAACGTTAGCAAGCATTCAAAAACCAAAACCGTGAGAAACTTTTGCACCTCGACAGTTGACCGTTTCGCTTGGTGGACAGGAGTTTTTCTCTTGGTAGTTCTTTTCACCATGACAGCGAGGGTAGGTCACGGACAAAGTAAGTGTGATATTGTATCCTACAAATTCAATCCCGCCTCTTGCCACTTGACAGTTGCTAAAAAGGTTAATGACACTATCATTACCTTTTTACCAAAAAATTGTAATGTTTACAATTTTGACTCAACAGCAAACGGACAATGGAAAATCTATTCATCGGACACCACAACTCTATTAGAAATAGTAACCATTAAAAGCGGGAAACGTCAAGGAACAGAAATCAAATTTTATAGCAATGGGAAAATAGAATCTAAGTATGATAATAATACTGGTTACTATATTTCATTTGAAAGCAATGGCAAATTGTCGGAAGAAGGTTATTACAAAAAACAAATTGTAAATGATGGACACGATACAATAAATGTTCTTGATGGAACAAGATTCTGGTATTGGGACAATGGAAACATTGCATGTAAGGTAATTCTTAAAGATGGAAAATATAATAAAGAAATGCATTGGGACAAAGACGGCAATATAATAGACAAACAAAAATTCCAAAAACTTTGGTTTGACTGCAAGTAAAAAACACTCGACAATTTCTCTTGGCAGACAGCAACTTCACCTTGACAGTTTTTTCTTCAGACCGTTCTCTCACAGAGTATTTTGCGTTTTTTCGTGTGACAGTCCCGTGCTGACAAATTTTTCTACGACTGCTTTTATCGCTTGACAGTTTTTCCCTCGACAGTTTCGCTTGTAGGGCGGGACGGTCACGACAGACAAAAACGCTTGCTAACAACGCGCAGGCGCAATGGCGGCTTACTCTTTGAAAAAATGTTTTCAGTATTTTATTATATTTGTTCGTGCAGACAGTTTTGGAATTCTTTTTCCGCCACTTCGCCTGCACAAAACCGTTAGGCATCATTATAGAAGAGGACGGACACAAGTAATAAAATGATAAAATAATGGAAAAAGAAATATTAAAATATCTTTCAAAATATGTTCCGATTACGGATGAAATTGAGAGTGCAATAAAAGAAAGTGCCTTTATTAAAAGTTTCAAGAAAGGAACTATTTTACTTAAGAAAGGGGATATTTCAAATGAATGTTATCTCATTTTAAAAGGTTGTATACGTAGTTACTACGAAAAAGACGGAGATGAAAAAACTATCGAGTTTTATACCGAAGAACAAGCTGTTACTCCATCAAGCTATGGCAAAAAAATAGCTTCAGAACATTATTTAGAATGTACAGAAGACACCATAGCCAGTGTTGGCTCACCTGAATCAGAAATTGAAATATTTCGAAAGTTTCCGCAACTAGAATCAGTAGCCCGAGTGATGGGAGAAGTTATCATGTCAAAATACCAGGAAAGTTTTGCAGAATTTAAACTGACTAGCCCTGAAGAGAGATATTTGAATTTATTAAAACACCGACCCGATTTATTACAAAGGGCGCCTCAGTATCAAATAGCAAGTTATTTAGGAATTAAACCTGAATCATTAAGTCGAATACGTAAAAGAATTGATAAAAAATAATTCATCCACTTCTATATTTCTTAACTTAAGTCAATGAGTTGAAATACCATTGTACTTTAATTTTGGCTAAAATACTTCGTACAATTAAAATCTAAAGAAATGAAAATGAAATGGATCTCAACACTAGTTTTGACAGCATTGTTTGTCTCACAAGCGTTTAGTCAAACTCCCAACAGTAAGGATAAAGATTCCATTCCTGACCGCAAATTCTTAGTAGGTACAACATGGCTGTCATTTGATAATTTTGGTGAGGAAAAGAAAAATATACACATGTATGAGCTTCATGTTAAATATGCTCTTACTCCCAAAGACAGAATTGGAGTTAAATTTACCACTTGGAATTTATTTCAACCTATGGGCATACTTTGGTGGGAAGGGATTTTTGACAAAATAGAAACAGAAAGTGAATTTTACCCAGGCAGATTGAAAGAAATTGGCTTAGGTGTTTCATACCAAAGAATGTTATGGAAAGGGTTATTTGCAACTGTAGAAGTATTACCTCAATTTAAGACTTATTTAGATAAAGATAAAAACAAAATTGGGAGCGGTTTTAAATTATATACGTCTTATCATTTAGGTTATCATATTTCTTTTTTTAAAGACAGAATGTTTATTGAGCCTCAAATACATTGCAATTATTGGCCAATTGATACCAAAACACCTCAAGCTTTTAAGGAGATAGATAATAGATGGCATAATTATTTCCTTTTTGAACCCAATTTATATTTAGGAGTAAAATTTTAAAACCAATTATTACAAGGTTAAAACATTAGAAAAAAATAACGAATGCCTAACAGCGGTTTGGCAAAAGTGGCGGTTCAGTGTTCCGCAGCCAATTTTGTGGTTAATCAAACATTGGTTCTCCGCATCAACATTTGTGGTGAAAATCGCCACCTTCGCCAAGCGCCAAAACGTTAGCAAAAATGCCAACAACATGGACATTTATCACTTTGTAAAATATAACGAGCATTGTTCTTTAGACAATTTAGTTAAAAAAAACAAATCAAACGCCATTC
>Ga0163149_10002848_pt1 | contig 20259 bp, 18 predicted proteins | sample OliLakLV19MP5G1_FD_148604 | JGI IMG/M metagenome (GOLD analysis project Ga0163149, IMG submission 148604) | Freshwater microbial mat bacterial communities from Lake Vanda, McMurdo Dry Valleys, Antarctica - Oligotrophic Lake LV.19.MP5.G1 | ecosystem: Environmental > Aquatic > Freshwater > Lake >...
GCTTTTTCCACACGCCATTTTTTCCTTGCCCGGTTTGCAAAGGCAAAAGACTTACTACTGTTCCTGCTATTTCCATATGATTATTTATTTATCTCCATTTGAAGAAGGTGTCTGACTGCTTTGAGCGGTCAGACACCTAACGCCTAAAATACGCACTTTTTCTACAAAGCTCCATTCTTAATTTCATCTACTACCGCAGGATCCGTTAAGGTAGAGGTATCACCCAGATTGCTGGTTTCTCCTTCTGCCACTTTACGCAATATTCTGCGCATGATTTTACCAGAACGTGTTTTGGGCAACCCACTCACAAACTGAATTTTATCCGGCTTGGCAATCGGGCCAATGATTTTTGAAACCATATCGCGGATTTCTTTTCTCAGATTCTCTTCTTCATGCGGCTTATCATAGCAAATCACGTACGCATAAACACCCTGACCTTTAATATCATGCGGATAGCCTACCACGGCCGACTCACACACCGCTGAATGTTCATCAATGGCGCTTTCAATTTCGGCTGTGCCCATGTTGTGACCCGACACAATGATAATGTCATCTACCCTTCCGGTGATGCGATAGAAACCGTCTTCATCGCGCTTGCTGCCATCGCCTGTAAAATATTTTCCCGGAAAAGTGGAGAAGTACGTGTCTTTAAATCGTTGGTGGTCTCCATAAATTGTTCGTGCTATGGCGGGCCACGGAAACTTAATTGTTAATCTTCCCTCCACACCATTCTCCATCAACTCATTTCCGTTCTCGTCCATTATGGCAGGTTGCACTCCGGGCAAAGGCAATGTGGCAAAGGCCGGCTTCAACTTAGTTACGTTGGCGATGGGAGAAATCATAATTCCGCCCGTTTCCGTTTGCCACCACGTGTCTACGATGGGGCATTCTCCCCGGCCGATGTGCTCATGATACCAATGCCATGCCTCCTCGTTGATGGGTTCACCGACTGTACCTAAAACCTTTATCAAACTAAGTTCATACTGATTTACAAAACTGAGTGGCGCTTTCTCCAAGGAGCGAATAGCCGTAGGTGCCGTATAGAAAATATTCACCCGATGCTTTTCCGCCACATGCCAGAACCTCCCCATATCAGGATAGGAAGGAACGCCTTCAAAAATCACCGTAGTCGCTCCAGCAGAAAGTGGACCATACAAAATATACGAGTGGCCGGTTACCCAACCCACATCGGCTGTGCACCAAAACACCTGGCCTTGTTCGTATTGAAATACGGTGCGGAAAGTATAATTCGTATACACCATATAGCCGCCACACGTGTGCACCATTCCTTTCGGCTTGCCAGTAGAACCAGAAGTATAGAGAATGAAAAGCAGGTCTTCTGAATCCATTTCCTCCGCAGGGCATTGAGTCGAAACTTTTTCCATTTCTTCATGCCACCATAAATCACGGCCAGGCTTCATGCTAACCGAGCTCAATGTTCTTTGATACACAATTGCTTTTTCAACCGTAGGACACTTCAACAGTGCATCATCTACAATTACTTTCAGATCAATTTTTTTATCTCCGCGATACGATCCATCCGTGGTCAATATCACTTTGCAGCCGGAGTCATTTATGCGGTCGATGAGAGACCCTGCTGAAAATCCGGCAAACACTACCGAGTGGACAGCGCCAATGCGCGCGCAGCCTAATATGGCATAGGCCACCTCAGGAATCATAGGCATATAAATACAAACACGATCTCCTTTTTTCACGCCCTGATTTTTCAGCATGTTGCCTACGCGGCAAACATTGTCAGACAACTCCTGGTAGGTAATGTATTTAGATGCTTCATGTGGATCATTCGATTCCCAAATGATGGCGGTTTGATTTGCCTTATGCGGAAGATGGCGATCCAGACAGTTTTCTGTGATGTTCATCTTCCCTCCCAGGAACCACTTTGTTTCAGCCTTATAAAAATCCCACTCAAGAACTTTGTCCCATTTTTTCCGCCACTGAAAATCCGAGGCTACATCTGCCCAAAAACCTTCCGGGTCTTCAATGCTCTTTTTGTAAACCGATGAATAGGCTTGCTCTGATCGAATTATTTCCATGTGAAATCAGGATTGGTAGTAGGATCACTAAAATCCACCTTTTCTTTTAATATTCAAACCGATTCTATTTGAAAGGGAAACTCATTGCCGTTGATCCCAGATAAAAAGCATCATACCCATATGAGTATGATTGAAAAGGCAAAATCAAATAATATACTCAACCGCCACCGCCACCAAGGCTCCAACCACCGCCACGGCCAACTTTTTGGCATGGAAGCGGTGCTCTGGACTGCTTTCGAATACAATGGTTGTAGAGATGTGTAGGAAATTTCCACTCACCAAGGCATAGAGATAAATCAATGAAGTATCGGATATGACGTTGCTTTCAATAAAATATGAACTGATGAGCAAACCAATGGGTGCAGCCAAAGAAAAAGCAAGCAAGTAAGGAAGAGATTTTGTCTTGGAATGAAGTTGAGACGTTAACACTGTCATGAGTGCAAAGGATGCAGGTGCTGTATGTAACGCAATTCCCAACAGCACCGCATGCACATCATAACCGAAACCCATGGTAGTGGGCTGAGCCAGCATGCTGCCTTCTAAAAAAGCATGCACGCACAAAGCAGCTAAGAGAACCAAAGCAGAAACAGTGCGATGCGTATGCGTGTGATGGTGACCATGGTCGTGCTCATGCGTGTGAATATGTCCATGCTCCACGCCCGCTGTAAAATACTCCAGCAGTTGCTGGAGGAAAAACCCAGCCAATACAAAAAGACCCAGCAGTTCAACCTCTCTGTTTTGAATATAGAGTTGTGGTAAAATATGAGTAACGGTAATGGCAAAAAGATACGATCCGGCAAACACCAATAATAATTTAAAGTTGCTTCCCTTGGCCGATGGCACCAGGTAAACCATGAGCCCCGATATGAGGGGAGTAAAAAAAAGAACAATCAGCTTTATGGTCATAGCACTTTCCTTGAATAATTACGGAGAACAGATTCCTTCAAGGATTAATTTTTATTTGAGTACTTATTTTTTCTGTGGCAAAGGTAGCTAAACCTTCGGGTGTGGAGTAAATTAAAAACGCATCGATCTCAGGATGTTTCTTCAATAATTCAATGGCTTTTTCATGACCCATCACCATAAAGGCCGTGCCCCACACGTCCGCTGTCGTAGCATCATCGGCAAACACAGAGGCACTTAAGAGCGCACGTGTAGCCGGATAGCCTGTAGAAGGATCAATGGTATGAGAATACTTTTTACCATCCACTTCGCGATAGTTGAAATAATTTCCTGACGTAGTGAATGATTTATCCGTAAGGGATACAAACGCCTTAAAGTACTGATTATCATTCGTAGAGTTGGGATCTAGAATGCCCAGCTCCCAGGGTTTGCCTGATTGAAGATTAGTACCCACCGCCATGCCTTCACCACCTAATTCTACCAGCATGTTTTTAATTCCTTGCGATTTCAAAAAATCGGTGATTACATCCGCTCCATATCCTTGTCCTATCCCGCCAAAATCAATTTGCGCTCTTGGATCAAGTTTCCAGATACTATCCTTATCGAATTGAATTTTATTAAAACCAATGAAGTTTCTGATCGAATCTATTTTAGAACTATCCGGCCGGCTTACTTTTTGATGACCAAACCCCCATAAATTAACCAATGGCATTACGGATGGATCAAAAGCACCCTCCGAATCGACATACACCTGTTGGGCAATCTTTAAGGGTGGATATAAATAAGGAAGTTTAAATCGAAATCCGGCTGACTTATTAAAGGTTGATACTTCCGAGTTGGGGTTATAGTTATTAATCGATTGATTCACCAGCACAAACAAGGAATCAACTTCACGCTTAAAATTTCGCTGCTGCGGATCAAAATAAGTGATGTGATAGGTGGTGGCCATCGTCTCCCCTTCTATCTTCATGGGCTCCTTTGGAATTTCAGGGTTGCGCCATTTCCAGACCACGAACATGGCTGTTAACAGGATCACTGAATAGATTGCATTTTTCCACCGATTGTCCATGAGCTTGAAATTTGGCTGTGCAATTTAGAACCATGCCGATCCGATTAAAACAGTTTTAGCGGTTTATTTGCTTAACTTTCGCTTGAGAAATACCTATGCGCGAAGATTATTTAAAAGGTGAACCCGAAGGCCAGAATGCCGCGGAGAAAGAAATTGAAAAAGCGCTTCGTCCTCTTTCATTTCATGACTTTACGGGCCAGCACAAAGTTGTTGAGAACATCAAAATTTTTGTGCAGGCTGCCAAACAGCGAGGCGAGTCATTGGATCACGTTCTTTTACATGGCCCTCCTGGACTGGGAAAAACAACACTTTCATTCATCATCGCGAACGAATTAGGTTCCAGTATTAAAATCACATCCGGTCCTGTACTCGACAAACCCAGCGACCTGGCCGGACTTCTTACCAATCTGGAAACGAATGATGTTTTGTTTATCGATGAGATCCACCGCCTCAATCCCATTGTGGAAGAATATCTTTATTCGGCTATGGAGGATTTTCGAATCGATATCATGCTCGATTCAGGACCTAATGCAAGATCGGTACAGATTTCATTGAATCCGTTCACATTAATTGGAGCAACCACGCGAGCCGGACTACTCACCTCACCGCTTCGTGCACGTTTTGGAATTAATTCAAGATTGGAATATTACGATTCAAATCTGCTTACTAAAATTGTACATCGTTCCGCAGGCATCCTTGCAACACCCATTGTAGATGACGCAGCGTTTGAGATCGCCCGCAGAAGCAGAGGCACCCCACGCATCGCCAATAATTTATTAAGGCGCACCCGCGACTTTGCACAAATAAAAGGAGACGGCACGATCACCAAAGCCATTGCACAGATGGCGCTCAAAGCATTGGATGTAGATGAAAATGGTTTGGACGATATGGACAATCGCATTCTCAGCGCCATCATCGAAAAATTCAAAGGTGGTCCTGTTGGATTAACCACCATTGCCACTTCCGTGGGAGAAGAAGCAGAAACCATCGAAGAAGTATACGAACCATTCCTGATTCAGGAGGGATACATCAAACGCACATCGCGTGGAAGAGAAGCTACCGAGATAGCGTACAAACATTTAAAGATTGTTCCGCCCCCATCGAAAACACAGGGTTTGTTCGACTAAGTTGTAGCTCAAATTATTTGAACATGATTCGTCAAGGTTCCTATTCCTTCAATCGAAATAGAAACTTCGTCATTTGCCTGTAAAGTAAAATCATTCGGTGGTACAATGCCCGTACCCGTCATTAGAAAACTACCATATGGAAATTTGCACGCTTTGTAAAGCCATGTAGCCAATTCAGGAAGATTTCTTTTCATCCGATTCAATTGAATGGAATTAGTAAACACCTCTTTGTGATTTCTTTTTATTGCAATGCTGATTTGAGTGTCTTGTGAAATTGGTTTTTCCGGAACAAATAAACATGGCCCCAATGCACAACTTCGTTCATAGATTTTCGCTTGCGGGAGATATAAGGGATTTTCACCTTCAATACTTCGCGAACTCATGTCGTTGCCAATGGTGTAGGCCTGAATGTCACCATCCGAATTAATGAACAAAGTGAGTTCGGGCTCAGGAACATTCCAGGAAGAGTCTTTGCGAATGTAAACTTCTTCACCATGTCCACTCACCCGGTGGGGCAATGCTTTAAAAAATAATTCCGGGCGATCGGCTTCATACACTTTTTGATATACATCGGCCGCACCCGATTCTTTGGACTCTTCCATGCGCGCATCACGGCTTCGTAAATAGGTTACGCCCGCAGCCCATACTTCCTGATTTCCGATAGGTGCCAGCACATTGCTTAGTAACTGCTGACTACGATCAAACGGAAGCGGCTCAGAAATTTGTGATAATCCTGATAGATGTTGGTGAAGATTAGATCGGTTAATAATGATGTCCCAACTTTCGGTAAGAAGAAATACTTTATTCTGATTTACGAGGAGTGCGCCTTCCCTGGTTTTATATAGTTGCATGAGCCTACTTTTTAACTTTATTTAAATCAACACCGAGAATGGTCTTAGCCAGAACATTTAGCTTTTCAAAATCACCTTCCAGGTGACACGTTGTTTGCTTGTAACTTGCCTGTTCGCCCGCCTGTAATTCAAGCGCTGGAGAAGAAGATTCCAACTCGTAGAAAGGCCCGAGTTGCGTTCCGTCAGCAAGGGGTCCATCGTTATAAGAATTCACCGCGTCTCCACGATAGGGCTCTGTTTGCATCTCCCACTTTGAATTTACATACGATGCATCCGGCACTATTTCATACCGCGTAATAGTCAGCACATTCTTTTCGAAATCGTAACTCGCTGATAACGGCTTTGCAATGGCTGGTGATAAACCAATTTTACTCCGATACTTCCCATCGCACATGAAAAATAAAACACTGTCTTGTATCAGAAGTCGTTCTGCAGGAATTTCTCCAAAATAGGTTGTGGTGATTAATTCTTTCGCGTTGGGTGCTGGCTTAAAAGGAATAATCACGGTCGTTTGATCAGAGGGAGTAAACATGCCCAGCAACCAGATAGAAAGTAAACCACTTTCTTTTTTCCAATCATTTGAGCCAACGTTCTTAACCTGATTTTCTGTTTGATAGCCTACGTATTTTACTCCTTCTGAAAGTTGTATCCCAAGCTCTGATTCAAGTTCGTTTTTACTGAGGAGTGAAATTTTTCTTTCAATTAAAAGATCAAAAATGGTTCCGCTATAATTCGCAATGGAAGTCTTCTTAGAAAAAGTTGCGGAAGATGAACTGCTTTCTATCACCTCAAATGGTTCGGTATCCATCATCGCTGGCACCTGCCAATTTTTAATCAGGAAAGAATCGCCCTGGTGAAAGTAAAGAGAATATTGACCACCTTCCGGCCCCAGCCAAAAGCGCTCCTCGCCTCCTACCGGGTTAAATTGTTCTTTCAACTCACCCGAGGCAATCAACGAATAATTGATCCACCCATAACTGCTTCCATCATCACCAGAAGAACTGCTCGTCATTACACGGCCCTGATAATCGGCAGATAGAAGTACTTTCGCCTGACTCACTGCGTCATTAAGTTCGATAACATTCTTTGTATGCTTACGCAGGAAATCAGCATCAAAACTATAGGTTCCTTCCTTCAGGGTGTCCTTTGATTTTTCACAGCTTACCAGGGTCATTATTACGAGGATGCAACCTGTATAAAGAGATAATTTCATGGTGGTCGAATTGAAATCTAAAGTAGCGGTTTCACAATCATCCATCAAGTGAAATGTTTTGACGTATTTTGGGTAAAAAATAATTGACTTGATTTCAAAGCAAAAACATAGCGATTTCATTAAATCAACTGCAACTTCATTAGGCTTCAGCTATTGTGGGATATCCAAAGCGGAATTTTTGGAAGAAGAAGCCCCGCGATTGGAAGAATGGCTGAAGCGAGGTTATCAGGGTTCGATGAGCTATTTAGAAAATCACTTTGATAAGCGACTTGACCCAACACTATTGGTACCAGGAGCAAAATCAGTAATCAGTCTCGTTTATAATTATTACCCTGAAAAAGATCTCGCCAGCGAAAATCCTGATCATCTTAAAATCGCGAAGTATGCTTACGGAGAAGATTATCACTTCGTGATCAAAGACAAATTAAAACTCTTTCTTCAGGTGATTAAGAAAGAGATTGGAGAAGTGAATGGCCGTGCTTTTGTGGACTCTGCTCCAGTACATGAACGCGCATGGGCGAAAAAATCCGGATTGGGATGGATTGGAAAAAATAGTTTGTTATTAAACCGTTCGATGGGCAGTTTCTTTTTTCTGGCTGAAATCATTATCGACCTTGAATTAGCTTATGATGGTCCGATCAAAGATTACTGCGGCACGTGCACAGCTTGTATAGATGCCTGCCCAACCGATGCCATACCACAACCCTACGTAGTGGATGGAAGCAAATGCATCTCCTACTTTACCATCGAACTAAAAGAACAAATTCCCGCTGAGGTAAAAGGAAAATTTGAAAACTGGATTTTTGGTTGCGACATCTGTCAGGATGTGTGCCCGTGGAATCGTTTTTCACAACCTCATCAGGAAACCCGTTTTCAACCCCATCCGGATCTGGAGAAAATGAAACCGCAAGACTGGAAAGAAATCACGAATGATGTTTTTGAAATGTTGTTCAAAAAATCCGCAGTGAAGCGAACCAAGCTGGAAGGACTCAAAAGAAATATTTCATTTGTTTCTAACCCGTCAAAAAAATAGCAACAAAAATCCTGCGCGATGGCAGGATTTTTTTATTAAACAATGTAGCGACTAAGCAGCAACGAAGCATCGATTTAAAATTGCCTCATATTCCCTCTTGTAGTTGGCATAGCACCAACGTTGGAGCTCCTGTATTTCATCGGCTATCAACATTTTGATGGCCTTTCTTAGCTCTTTTTCAAAGAGCCGTGCATCAAAACTCACCCGTGTGAGTATTTGCTTTACATAACTAAGCATTTTCATTAAAAAATTGTAAAGTACGTTTGTCGTGTTGTCAAGTGCGTTGCAGACATGAAATTACAAAAGCAATTGAAGAATGAAAAGAAGACTTTACTTTTGTATACTGCAACGAGTTGCGGAACCATGTGCATTATGATTTTTTTAACGAGAACGACCCTTTTTACCTGCTTGTTGTTTTTTACCAGTGTGGCCTATGGCCAAAATCCGGTCCAAATCGCACTTGGCCCCGATGAAATCGGTGAAAATCAGGCTTGGACTATCACAGTCACAATAAATAACGACCGATTAAAAAGTTATGAGAATTTTCCAGACATCGATGGTTTTCGTAAAAGAGGCACTTCCAACCAGTCGCAGACGAGCATTGTAAATGGGCAGATGAGTTCTTCGCAAAGCGTTATCATGAGCTACACCCCCACCAAACAAGGTGTGTTTACGGTGCCGTCATTCAAAATGAAAGTGAATGATCAGATCATTTCCGTTACCGGAAAAAAGATAAAAGTGGGCCCGGCCGCGCAAGCTCAGCGCGATCCGTATCGAACCCCCTTTGACAGTGATCCTGCCGATACTTTTTTTGGGCGCGGTGAAACTGAATTTGTTGATGTGAAGGAGGATGCTTTGTTAGCCCTGACAACTAATAAAGATGAGGTTTATGTTGGTGAAGGATTTACCACTACACTTTCCTTCCTGGTGGCTGATAACAATCGTGCGCCCATGCAATTTTACGAGCTAGGTAAACAACTGTCCGAAATTCTTAAGAAACTAAAACCGGCCAACTGTTGGGAGGAAAATTTCAACATCGAAAATATTGAAGGCGAGCCCATCGATATCAATGGCAAGGGTTATACGCAATACAAGATTTACCAGGCTGCCTTCTATCCGCTTAATGCCCAACCATTAATTTTTCCCGGTGTAGGATTGGAGATGATCAAATTTAAAGTGGCAAAGAATCCTTCGTTCTTTGGACAAAACCGGCAGGAGGATTTCAAAACATTCTATTCAAAAGCAAAAACGATAAAAGTAAAAGAACTTCCTCCTCATCCGCTGCGTAATTCCGTAGCCGTTGGAGACTATCAATTGGCTGAACAATTTTCAGCGACCAATCCAAAAACCGGTCAAAGTATGGGATATGAATTCCGGATTATTGGCGAAGGCAATATTACCGGCATTGAAAAACCAATTGTTAAAAACGATGGCAATTTTGATTTCTACGAACCCAATATGAAACAGAATATCAGGCGTGAAGGCGGTCGGGTATCCGGCAACAAAACATTCAACTACTTTATGATTCCAAAGGAACCTGGAGAGTTTAAATTAGGAGATTACTTCCAATGGGTTTTCTTCAATCCCAATACAAAAAAATATGACACGCTACGGTCGCAATCCACAGTGCGTGTAGAAGGTGAAAGTCAGAAAAATCAATTTATTGAAAGCACGGATCTCGGCTCTTTTTATGATCGCCTGGACGCCTCGGAAAATAAACTTCACCATGGCCCCTCCTACGATTGGATGAAAGTGAGTTTGAATATCTTTATTTTGGTGATGTTGGCAGGATCGGCTTATCTTGTCTTCCGAAAATAATTCCATGTTCATGATTCAACATCATCATTAGCCAACTGAACAATGAACTTTGCATCTTAACTTTTGAATCCTTGCCATGAACTCATACGGAAAACTTTTTAGAATAAGCACCTTTGGCGAATCGCACGGTCCTGCTATTGGTGTGGTCATCGATGGTTGTCCTGCCGGACTTGAAATTGATGAGTCATTCATCCAGGCTGAACTGGATCGCAGAAAGCCAGGACAATCCAAAATCACTACCCAGCGCAAGGAAGATGATACGTTCAAAATCCTCTCGGGTGTGTTTGAAGGAAAATCTACCGGCACACCCATTGCCATCGTAATAGAAAATCAGGATCAGCGCAGCAAAGACTACTCGCACATCCAAAATACCTTTCGTCCTTCTCATGCTGACTATACGTACGAAACTAAATATGGAGTTCGCGATTATCGCGGAGGAGGAAGAAGTTCGGCACGTGAAACTGCTGCTCGTGTAGCGGCCGGAGCGGTTGCCAAACTGTTGTTAAAAAACTCAGGAGTTGCTGTGAACGCCTATGTTTCGCAGGTGGGTGAATTAAAAGCACCTCACTACATGGAATTAGATCTCAATAAAACGGAAGACAATATCGTGCGGTGCCCTGATGCTTCCACCGCTGAAAAAATGATTGCACTCATCGACCAGGTACGGTTGGATCGTGACACTATTGGTGGTGTTGTTACTTGTATAATAAAAAATACTCCGGTTGGATTAGGCGAGCCTGTATTTGACAAGCTCCATGCCGAACTCGGCAAAGCCATGCTCAGCATCAATGCAGTGAAAGGTTTTGAATATGGAAGTGGCTTTGATGGTGTAACCCTACGGGGCTCACAACATAATGATGAGTTTTATAATGATGGAAACAGAATACGCACAAAGACAAACTATTCTGGCGGAGTTCAGGGCGGCATCAGCAATGGAGAAGATATTTATTTTAATGTGGCTTTCAAGCCGGTGGCTACCATCATGCAAGACCAACCCAGTGTTGATAAAGATGGAAATGAAACCACTGTGTCAGGAAAAGGAAGACACGATCCTTGCGTAGTGCCCAGGGCGGTGCCCATCGTAGAAGCCATGGCCGCTCTTGTTATTGCCGATTTATACCTACGGGCAAAAACAAGCAAGCTATAGCCTTGCTCCGCTCAAATCATGCTTAGTTTGGACTACATTGATTATTTGCTATACTTACCACATTGCAGAAACGTAAACTTAATTTTTGAACATGGAGTTACCCAGCGCACCCCAGAAGAAAAGTAAACTTACTTTATACATCATCATTGCTTTGTTTGCGGGTATTGCGATGGGGTTTGTTCTCAACAAAAGCTATATCAGCAAAGAAAATCAATCTATTGCCGCTTTACAGATAAGCCTTGATGAGGTAACTGAATCGATTAGTACCTCCACCGATAGCGTGACTCACGCGCAATTGATTGAAAAGAAAAAAGGCCTGAGCAAAGAACAAAATACAATCCTAAACGAGCGCGATAAAAAGATAGAACCGTTTTCCATTCTGGCAGATATTTTTCTTCGCCTGATTAAAATGATTGTAGCGCCACTCGTACTCACCACACTTATTGTAGGGGTAGCCAAACTGGGCGATATCAGTTCGGTAGGACGGATCGGAGGCAAAACATTATTGTGGTTTATTGCTGCATCACTCACCAGTTTACTGTTGGGTATGATTCTAGTCAATCTGTTCAAACCCGGCATTGCCATGGATCTCCCCTTACCCGATCTTGGTGAAGATACCGGCATTGCCCGTGTTGGATTAACACTGAAAGGATTTCTATATCATGTTTTTCCAACCAGCGTGATTGACGCGATGGCGAAAAATGAAATTCTTCAAATCGTAGTGTTCTCATTATTCTTTGGCGTTGCCACTGCTTCCATTGGTGAACAAGGCAAGATCGTTATCAACTTTCTGGATGCCGTTGCGCACGTAATTCTGAAACTAACCGGTTATGTGATGGGCCTTGCACCGGTGGCTGTGTTTGGCGCTATGGCAGCGATCATCGCCAAGCAAGGATTGGGAATATTAACCACCTACTCTATTTTCATTGGTGAGTTTTATTTGGGATTACTCATACTCTGGGTGATACTCTGCCTGGCCGGCTCGGTGGTCATTGGAAAACGAATCATTGGCCTGATTAAAACAGTGAGGGAACCCATACTGCTGGCCTTCAGTACCTCGAGTAGTGAAGCGGCTTTCCCTAAAACCATGGAGCTGCTCCAGAAATTCGGTTGCAAAGACAAGATTGTAAGTTTCGTGTTGCCATTAGGTTATTCATTCAACCTGGACGGAAGTATGATGTATATGACCTTCGCTTCTTTGTTCATTGCACAATCGTATGGCATTGACTTACCCATTGCCACACAAATTTCCATGTTGCTCGTTCTGATGCTTACAAGCAAAGGTATTGCGGGTGTTCCAAGGGCTTCGCTGGTGGTAATTGCCGGCACACTTGCCACTTTTGATATCCCTGAAGCCGGGTTGGCGCTTTTGCTAGGAATCGATCCCCTGCTGGATATGGGACGCAGTGCTACTAATGTGGTAGGAAACAGCATTGCGACAGCCGTTGTTAGCAAATGGGAAAACTCGCTGGGAAATCCCGTAGAAGAAGTTTAAAACCTTATGGCCACACATGATTCAAGAATGAACTTAAAGTATTTAAATTTGTTCCTTAATTACTTTAAAAACACCTGAAACCATGCTTAAGGCCGATCCCAAAAACATACATATCTATTTAGAATCCAATCCAAACCCGAATTCACTTAAATTCGTGGTCAATGAGGTATTGATACCGGAGGGAATGAGTTTTGATTTTCCTACCCCTGCCATAGCAGAAAGTGCTCCGCTGGCACAAGAGTTATTCATGTATCCCTTTGTGGACAGGGTATTTTACATGAGCAACTTCATCACTGTAACAAAAAAAGAAGATGTCGAATGGATTGAAATTCAGGAGACACTTAAAAACCACATTCGCACCTTCTTAGAGTCAGGCAAATTGATTTTAGATTTAAAGGAGCCCACAGCCCCGCAGCAGGAAGAAACCGAAACGATCAAAAAAATTAAAACCATTCTGGATGAATATATTCGTCCGGCTGTAGAACAGGATGGTGGTGCTATTACTTTCCATTCTTATCATGACAAAAAAGTAACGGTAGCCCTTCAAGGTTCTTGCAGTGGCTGTCCTTCATCAACGGTAACACTCAAAGCGGGTATTGAAAATCTTTTCAAAAAGATGATGCCGGAAGAAGTGCAGGAAGTAGAGGCATTGGGATAGTTATAGAGCGTAAAGTAGAAAGCTCAAAGCGTAAAGCTGAAACCTAATCCATTCGCTTTACGCTTTGAGCTTTTTACCTTCTAAAACTATACTCCCCCCTTCAAATATTTATCCAAAAACTTCAAGATCTCTTCTGAAGCCTTGATGTTATTTTCTTTCTTCACAAAACCATGTCCTTCGTCCTGGAAAATCACATATTCTACAGGCACACCATTTTTCTTGGCGTTGGCCACGATCTCATCGGATTCGATTTGTAACACACGGGGATCATTACTTCCCTGCAAAACAATAAAGGGTTTGGTGATTTTGTCGGTGTGGAAAAGTGGTGACTTATTATAGAGCGCAATAGAGTCTGCCGTGAAGGGATCACCTAATTCCAAATACAGAGCTTTTCTATTTGCCTCCCACCAGGGTGGAATACTTTTCAATGTGCGTATCCAGTTGGTGACTCCAAATAGATTCACCCCTACTTTAAATTCTTCCGGAGTGAAAGCCAATGCAGCCATGGTCATATAACCACCGTAACTTCCACCCATGATGCCGATCTTGTTCATATCAACATAGGGTAGCGTGGCAAGGAATTTTTTAGACTCCACGCAATCACGCAAATCTTCATCGCCATGTTTGCGATCATCCGCTGCAAAGAATGTTTTTCCATAGCCTGAGCTGCCGCGATTATTCACCGCCAGAATCGCATAACCATGATTTACCAAATGTTGAATAATGGGCGAATAATTTAATCGTGTTTGTCCGCCTGGCCCACCATGGATAAATAGTAGTGCAGGAGCTTTCTCACCTTCTTTCAAACCCTTTGGTTTATAGAGTAGCGAAGGGATTTCCATTCCATCAAAAGATTTAAAACGAATGACTTCACCCGCTACCAGATCATTGGGATTAATCTCCTTCGACATGGTGCTGGTAAGTTGTTTTACTTCTTTCGTTTCAAAATTATAGACAAACAAATTACTGGGTGACTTAGAACTGCTTACATAAAACGACATCAATTTTTCGCTGTCCGAAATATTGACACCGGTAATGTCGCCTTCCGGAAGGCCATCAATCTTCACTAATGCTCCGCCATTGCTTTCATCATAAATTTTTATTTCAGTGCGCGCATCGTTGTTGATCGCCACCACCCTGTATTTGCCGTTGCGTGATAAGGTCGAGTACATGATATCCCATGACGCCTCTTCCAGTTTGGTTTTGGCTTTAATAGCAATATCATAGCTGGCCAAATACATGAATTCACTTCCTTCATTGGTAAGATAAATGAGCTTTCCCCCATCCAGGCTGAAGTATTGAGGATCGTATTGCACATCACCTTCGTGTGCGGAAAGTAATTCGCTTTTACCCGTTTGCGTGTCCAACAAGTACATATTCGAATTATTGGTAGTGATACTTTCGGACAGAGCAATGTAACGATCATCATTAGAAATGGTGGATGGGTTTAAACCCTTTTCATTTTTATATACCACGCTGGATGGATAAACCTTTTCTTCTGAAGAACCTTCCACCTGCACGGAGTATAAATCAAAGAATCGTTTATCGCGACTATTCGATGCATAGTACATCAGTTTTTGATTATAACTCCAGCCGTAAAATTGTGCTTTGGCAGTGGAGTCCTGAATTAAATCCACAACATCACCATTGGATAACACAAACAAGTGGGTGATTTCGTTGCCTCCTTTGTCGCTTCCATACAGAACCCGATTATCTTTCGGAAAATAGCTGTATCCAAAAACAGCATTGTCGATAGACTTGGTTAAAGCCGTTTGCTCACCCGTTTTTACATCAACCTCCACGGCATTAAAAATTCCTGTCTCTTTGCTGCTGATGAGTACTTTACTGTCATCAGGAGAAAATGCTCCTCCACTGATTTGGACAATATCCATGAACTGAGCCACGGAATATAATTTAGGTGGTGCTTCTGACTCCTTGGTCGTGCATGCTGCCAGCCCGGCCAGCAACAATATGCACCCTACTATTTTTTGTTTATTCATACTTTTTGGGGTTGATCCATCATTAAAGGTACAGTCATTATTTCAAAAAATCATAACACGAGAATTGGGATAATTGGTATCTTTAAAAATGCGACTATCCCTTGCACTTGTCTTATTCGTACTCACTATTTATTCTTTTGGTCAGCCTGTGAAAGTAATGAGCTACAATATCCGCCTTGATACGGAAGCCGATGGCGTGAATCAATGGAAGAACAGAACCGGAAGGGTTTTTAATCTGATCAAAAAGAATAATCCTGATTTATTAGGCGTGCAGGAAGCCATGCACAATCAAATGATGGATTTAAAAAGTAATCTAACAGACTATGAATTTGTTGGCGTTGGCCGCGATGATGGAAAAGAAAAAGGGGAATATTCTGCCATCTTTTATAAAAAAGATAAGTTCGATGTGCTGGAGCAAAATACATTCTGGCTCTCGGAAACACCGGAAGTTCCAGGGAGCAAAAGTTGGGATGCTGCCATCACACGTGTAGTAACGTTTGTCGTTTTAAAAGATAAATCAACTGGTAAATCATTCGCTTACTTCAACACACACTTTGATCACATCGGTAAGGAAGCGAGAAAGAACAGCGCTAAACTGATAAAAATCTACATCGCAGGATTCAATTTTGGTGCCTCCCTCGCAGGGAAATACACAGACCTACCTTTACTTGTCTCGGGAGATTTTAATTCTGAACCGACCGATGAGCCGTATCAAACTATGATTGATGGAAAGGACGTGACCTTATTTGACTCACGTCCTGCCAAAAATCTCACCGGCACGTTCTGTGGCTTTGAAGTGAATGCGATGAAATGCAAGACCATCGACTATATATTTCACTCCTCGCACTGGAAAGCAAAACAGTACAAGGTGATTCAGGATCACAACAGAAAATATTATCCATCCGACCACCTTCCGGTGATGTCCACCTTCATTTTGAAAAAATAATTACTTCTTATTGGCGAGATATACACCGACCAGTATGGCTGCCATGCCAACAAAATGACCTGTTAATAACTTCTCACCATCAATTACGCCCCACATCACCGCCACAATGGGCATGATGTACGTGACTGAGCTTGCATAGATAGGAGATGATATGCGTAGTAATTTATTAAATAACAAACCGGCTATGGCAGTACTCATCAAAGCAAGTAATGCAATAAAACCGAACGCTTTCCATGCTTCAGGTTCGTGGGTCAAGGTGTACATAAAATCCGTAAAGAAGAAAAGGTAAACCGCAGCAATGGGCCCAATAAAAAGTAATGAAACACTGGTAATGGTGATGGACCCCAACTCTTGAATCCTGAATTTCACCCAATTAACATTTGCGCCATAGAATGTCGTGGCCAACACAATCAAAAGAGCATAGAGATTAAATCCCGTAATGGTTCCGCCAGAGCGCGATAACGCAAGCATGATGGCACCCAAAAAGGAAAGTATGATTCCTAAAATCGCATAGCCGCGAAAGCGCTGTGTGAAAAACATAGCTCCTAAAATCATCGTCCACAAAGGTGAAAGCGTATTTAAAATTCCGGCCAGCGAGCTATTCAATTTTGTTTGCGCAAAGGCAAAGAGAAATGCAGGAAAAAATACTCCCATCAAACCAGATATGAATAATTTAGATGGATCACCCGGCTTCAACTCCTTCAATCGTGGTATGGCCAGCGGCAGTAAAAAAATGGAGGCGGCTGTCACGCGTAATGCACCCAGGACTTCAGGCGAAAACACTTTTAGTCCTTGCTTAATTAAAATGAAGGATGTGCCCCAGATCAGGGATAAAACGAGCAGTAAAAATAGAGCCGAAACATTTTTGTTTTGAGACATGATCAGAAGCGTGCGCACACGCCTTAAAAAGCAGGTGCAAAGAACGAGAATCAATGGGGTAATTCAAATGCGCTTTCTTGCTAAGATCTCTGAAGGATCAAACTGTGATTCCTCCAAACACTTCGATGACTTCATCAAGTATCTGATTCACTTCTTCAAACGTTGGGGCCTCAACCAGGCGGAGTCTGTACGCTTTAAAATCTGGAGTGCCTTTGAAATAGTTTGTATAGTGTCTGCGCATTTCAAAAATGCCCAACTTGTCACCCTTCCAGCGAATAGAAAATTCAAGATGCCTGCGTGCGATGTTTATGCGCTCTGCCATATCAGGCAGAGGTAACAACTCACCGGTCTTGAAGTAATGTTTGATTTCATTAAATACCCAGGGCGAACCAATGGCTGCACGGCCAATCATAATACCATCGATACCGTAGCGATTGCGATACTCCAAGGCCTTTTGTGGCGAATCAATATCACCATTGCCAAACACGGGTATGTGCATGCGTTGATTTTCTTTGATCTTTCCGATCAGCGACCAATCGGCTTCACCTTTATACATCTGCACGCGCGTGCGGCCGTGAATCGTCAATCCTTTGATACCGATATCCTGTAAACGTTCGGCCACCTCCACCACGTTTTTAGTTGAGTCATCCCAACCGAGTCGTGTTTTCACGGTGACAGGCAGATGCGTTGCCTTCACAATTTCTTCCGTCATCTTCACCATTTTAGGAATATCCTGAAGAAGTGCTGCACCTGCTCCCCGGCAAGCCACCGCTTTTACCGGGCATCCGTAATTGATGTCGATCAGGTCGGGGTTTACTTCGGTGGCAATCTCTGCCGACTGCACCATGTTGCCAATGTCACCGCCAAATAATTGGATGCCGATGGGGCGCTCATATTCAAAGATGTCCAGCTTTTGACGGCTTTTCGCGGCATCACGAATTAATCCCTCGGAAGAAATGAATTCGGTATACATCAAATCGGCACCGCCTTGCTTGCAAACGGCACGAAAAGGCGGATCGCTCACATCCTCCATGGGAGCGAGCAAGAGTGGAAACTCTCCTAATTCAATGTTGCCGATCCTTGCCAAGTTTGATAATTTGGTTAAAACTATGTTGTTTGCGGCCTCAAAATTAACTCTTTTATTGAGATGTCGGAACTGACGGGGATTTCTCAGAGGCCAGCTTGGATATCTATCATTTTTATACTCATTACTGCAGCCCTTGGTTTTGTAGCGATTGGCCCAATTATCGGGTTTTTAGTCGCCATGCCATTTTATGATGGAACGATTTTCGACCTGACTTCAAAACTTGCTGACCCCGCTGCGCACCCCGAAATACGCTTGCCAATCCTGATCATGCAGGGTTGCGCCACGCTGTTTGGGTTAATAGTAATCCCGATGTTATATGCATGGGCCATCGAAAAAAATAATCCTGTATCCTGGATAACCAGCAAAACAACACCGCTGGTGATGATTGTTGTGACCGCGCTGATCGTAATCTCCTTCATGGCCACCAATTCAATATTCATTGAGTGGAATGCCAACTTCGCCTTCCCGGATTTTCTGAAAGACTTTGGGAACTGGGCCCGCGAACAGGAAACAAAAGCAGAAGAACTCACTAAATTTTTCACCACTTTCGATACTACCGGAGATTTTCTTTTTGGATTAGTGGTAATCGCGCTTTTACCTGCCATTGGAGAAGAGTTGGTTTTTCGAGGAATGCTACAGCCAGAAATTTTTCGCGCCAGTGGCAATCATCATGTGGCGATTTGGGTTTCCGCTATTATCTTCAGTGCATTTCACATGCAGTTTTTCGGCTTTGTGCCACGCATGCTGTTGGGTGCTTTGTTCGGATATCTTTATGTATGGTCAGGCAATTTGCTTATTCCGATGATTGCGCATTTTGTAAACAATGGGTTTCAAGTCCTTATGTTGTATCTCTATCAGCAAGGCACTATTACGACAGATTTAGATTCTCCTGAGGTAGCACCCTGGCCCGTTGTAGCAGGTTTTACACTCCTGTTTGCAACACTCCTGTTCTATTTTAAAAAATATTACACTACTCATAATCAAGCACAGGCGTGAGCACTCCAAAGAAATTCAGCAACCTATCGCAACGACTTGCCACTGCTTTGCTAGGTGCAGCAGGTATTGTGTTCAGCATTATGTACAGTGAGTGGACGTACTTCATCGTATTTTTTATCATCTGCCTTTTCACCCTTCTTGAGTTTTATAAACTCTCCGGGTTAGATGGGATGATCCCACAAAAGACCTTTGGAACAATCTGCGGAGTGTTAATATTCTGCCTATCCTTTTTTATCGAGCGTGGAGATATTTCCTATCGCTATTACTTTTTGATTTTCCCTATTGTTTCATGTGTGTACATGATCAAGCTTTATAAAAAAACCGAACGAAAACCATTCACCAACATTGCCTATACCTTCCTGGGAATTTTTTATGTAGCTACGCCCATTGCCCTGCTCAACATTGCTACGTTTGAAAATCACGTGTACGATTATCAAATCATTTTTGGCTGCCTATTCATTCTATGGGCCAGCGATACGGGTGCCTATTTTGCGGGTTCACTATTTGGAAAACGAAAACTCTTTGAAAGAATATCACCCAAAAAATCGTGGGAAGGCTTTGCCGGTGGCGCAGCATTGGCATTCGCTTTTGCGTATGGTCTACCCTACTTTTTTTCCGCCATCGGGCACGAACCCACCATTCGCTCATGGCAGTGGATGGTCGTTGGATTAATAATTATAGTAGGTGGCACCTTTGGTGACCTGGTAGAATCATTGCTTAAGAGAAGCATCGAAATTAAAGACTCTGGCACCAGTTTGCCAGGTCATGGAGGTTTTTTAGATCGCTTTGATGGGTTATTAATTTCAGCCCCGTTTATCGTGGCGTTTTTGGAGATTTTTTAACTGTTTTCGTCCCCTTTACTTCTTTAGCGGCAGCTAATTTCTATATCTTTGCAACCGATTTAGGGGCCTGTTTACGCTGATTTTAGTAAGTTTATCTCATCAGGCCTGACCTAATAAAATTAAAATCAAACATACTTTTAT
>Ga0163149_10002849_pt1 | contig 20257 bp, 9 predicted proteins | sample OliLakLV19MP5G1_FD_148604 | JGI IMG/M metagenome (GOLD analysis project Ga0163149, IMG submission 148604) | Freshwater microbial mat bacterial communities from Lake Vanda, McMurdo Dry Valleys, Antarctica - Oligotrophic Lake LV.19.MP5.G1 | ecosystem: Environmental > Aquatic > Freshwater > Lake >...
TCGCAACAAAGTGGAGGCGGTGAGCATTGCTTCCTGGATGATTCCTCCGTAGTTATTGCGTAAGTCAATGATATACGACGTTGCCCCAAGTTTTTCCAACGCTTCTACTGCTTCAAGATATCCAGAAGTGGAGGCTCGAGAAAATCGAGTTAAACGGATGTAACCAACTCTCTCGGAAGCAGTCTTGTCCATGTCTGCATTGTCCACTAGAGCCGAAGAGGACGTGTCGACTGTCTCCTTCATTCGGCTACGCTGGAAGATGGAAGGCTGGGATTCTTCCGATATCAGTTCCCAATGCACAATCGAGTTCCCTCCTTTCGTTGGTGGCATCAGCGCTTCTCCTACTGCTTCTGCCATCATGTTGACAGACGACATGGAAGAAACAGATGCCGTACCCCCATTTGTAGAATCCATCCCGTTGCTAGTACTGCTAGCCAACATCGTTGGCTGATTGACAGTATCCTCTTGCAGTGATTGAGTAGGCAATCGTACTCTTGTTTGACGATATCCAATGACAACTTCCCGCTCTCGGGTACTGATTGTGGACGTTGGTTGAGCGCTGCTAGTGGAGGAGGAATCCCCCACAACGAGCGTAGTATCTCCTGTAGGTAGCGAGGATGATGATGTCAGCAAGGTACGAACCACGGGCTTGGCAATGGTAACATCTGACGTTCCAAAGTAGTTGGTACCCGAAGCAAATCGGCTTTGAAAGTTACTGGAAACATCGCTTCGACTTTGGCCCAAAAAGCTGTATTCCCCTACCGCCACGATACGATCTCCTACGGTGATTCCAGCACGTTCCGCGGGACTGTAGGGAGAAACGGCAGTCACAACAGGCAGATTGTTCACCACACTTGCACTGAGAGCCTTCATCTTGGATGCTTTTTGTTGGCCCTTCTTTTTGATGGTGTTGTGGTTGTGGTTGCTTCTGTGGCTGAGCGTTTTTCGTTTGGTCGTCGGGTTGGCATCGTCATCGTCAGGAATCACTACGGCCAGAGTCGGCAAAGACCCTCTGGCAAAGAAGAGATCTCCCTGTTCCGGAGTTTCTACTACAGCTCCCATTCCTAGAAAGCCATCGTATCGGGTGTTGAATTCTCGGTACATTTCTTCCCGGGTCATGTATTTACTGAAGGGATCATCGAGTGTAGAAATGAGCCATTTGAGATTTTGAACAGCTCCTTCTCGGGTGGCCAAAGTAGTGGTCTTTCCCACCACATTCTTGTCATACCCGTCGGTGGTGGGTGTTGGCGATGAAGTAGAAGTAGAGGAAGCTTGTCGTATTTCATCTCGTAGGGATCTCCAACGATCGTAAAAGTCGAGGGGCACAAATCTTGCACCTCCCGTGTTGTCATAGTACATGGTGTTGACCGTCCCCACCGCGTGATCCAACAGGGCTTCATTGGCTTGGATGCGCAATTCTTCGGCTCCTTCTTCCGTGCTCGCCATGATATTCCAATATCGGCGGGCACTCAGTCCTGCCCTCACATTGGCTTCTACCTGCTGCTGGGGCGATGATGATGACGTGGCGGAGGACTCCAAAACAGTAGAAGTTGTTGATGTGGTCGTCATTGTTGGAGCCAACATGCCCTCGTCGGCATGGGCGCCAGGTGTGGCTGTGGCCAAAAGAGTTGTCGCAGCTAATAAAAATGACAGCGCTGATTTGGTGGCCCATTCATGGATGATTTTGGTGGAAGGCATTTTCCATTGGCTATTATCATTTCTTTCAAGTGGATGATTGTCGTTTTGGTTCCATAATTTCTTGTGCGCTTCCAGTGGAACAAATGATGCAAAACTGGTCCTCGCTTGTTGCTGCTGTTGCTGGCGTACAGCAAAGGGTGAAGCACCAAAGGATAGCACTGGAGATGTCTTCTCACAGAGGAACCACAGCATTGCTGCTGCCATCATGACAGCCAATTGTTGTGGGCGTAGCTTGCTCATTTTTCTTCTTCTTCTTCTTCTTGCAGATCAATCACTTTCTAGTCAGCAGCAATGACAGAGCTTCCAAAGCTACTATTATTCCATAAACAAGAAGCGAATCACAATACTTTCTCCAGAAAACAAACAGGGTTCAACTGCCATAGTTCGTTCTTCTCGGTCTCCAAATGAAATCTGGGCAGGGATGATACACAACCAGCCAACTCGACAATCGGCAGTCAACTCGACTTCTTTTTCTTCGCCAGAATTACTACTAGCTGCTAGCAAAGCTTGGTGGAGTTGGTTCCTCCAAAAGATGTTGACGTCTCCTCTCTCTGCCGTCGAGTCGTTCGAACTTTGGTGTCGGTTGTTGGCAGGTTTGAAATAAAGCCCCTTCATTGATTGAAATGAATTCTTCATGAAGGCCAACAGAACTTTTACATGACGGCATGACATGGCACCTAAATGCACTGTCATCGAAAGCATGAACTTAGACCGTGCTCAGAATTCGAAAAACAGATGGTACGTACAGTCAGAGAATTTTGATGACGTCGACTTTTGGGTTAATGTGCGTTCTTCTTTAAAACAAATGTTTGGTTAGGGTTAGAGTTGACCTCCTAGAGGTCAAATTTTTGCCCGTGGTTTCGCGACAACGCGACTCACTCACTACACTAACTTCCCGGTACGACGTCCCTCCCACAAAAGATCACTGATGGCTTGGATCAATACTACACCACCACCACCGAAGCCCCACCTCCTCTTTCGTTACGAACACCCGCCCTGTGGGAACTGACGATACTAGTACGGGCCTTGCTCTTGTCGCCATGGGTTGGCCCTAAATATCAATGTTTCCAATCGGGAGCAGAGCTCACGGACGCTCAAGTGGCAGATCTCCTCAAGATTACAGCTTCCCTTGGGATATCCGAACGCCACTTGCGCGTCCGGAACACTGAAAACGAAGACGACTTCCGTACCAATCTATTTTCCTGTCAAGAAATGTATTTTTTCACAAGCACAAACATTGCTTCGGTCTACTCTTACCGTAGGTGGTACTATCGGCAAGGCGATAATGCGTATGGTGGCTGCATTTATCAGAATAAGCGGAAGGAGGAGTCGGTTCCTTTCGTGAACATTTGCGGCGGTGACATGTTCCGCTTGCCCTCGTGGGAACATCGAGAAGCGGGTGCCGAAAGTAGTGAGGGCGACTGGACTCGTTGTGCGATGGACACGTTGTTCGCAGAAGATGACAGCAGGGGTTACGAAACCAGTCGGGGTTGGTCTTGGGCAAAGCCTCTATCCAAAAGTCACCGTGCGAGCAAATGGCGAAAGTGCCTAAATGAATTGAAAACGAAAGAAAGTGTGGATGTGAGTGAAGAGACGGATCCGGCGTACGAGTTTTTGAACTAGGAACTTCCGGACGGCGAAGACCAATATTATGATCCTGAGCGCCTTCCCTGCCGTGCGACTGCAGCTGTCCTCTATATGTCTTGGATGTGGAGTGTGGGTGAGGATGTGTGGTCTAGCTAGTTTCCGCAGTGGTGCAGCTTCAGTCGCAGTAGCTAGTACCTTAGCCGCTGCGCTGTCTTGCCTACTGGCAGTGCTAATTAAATATCTAGCTGGCTACTAACTAGCTATCGAGGAGCTAACTAGAGTATCAGTTCCGTTGGCTAAAATAGAATGATGCTGCCCCGAAGATGGCTTTACGATGGGTTGCGGCTCTTTGCCCAGTACTTGTTCGGGGATATCCGAGTCCCCCTCTTGTGCCACCAAAAGAAGCGTCGAGTTGAAGGTCTGGGTGGGCAACACAACGAGGATCGCAAGTATGTGATTCCGCTGAAAGAACTAAAACATACTGTAGTGTGTCATAAGAAATACGTAACAGTTTTTCTATGGTTATGATAGTGTACGAATGCGTCTATCTGTGTTGTTGCTTCTCCATACTCACACTACAAACCAACCGGGAAACCAAGTTTCGGGCCTGATAGGTACTCTGGGTTTCTCATACGTTTCGAACGAAGCTGAAGCTTCCGACGGTGAAAATGTGACCGATTCTTCGTCGTGATGTCCACTGTCAACCGTTGGGTATGTACTGTCGTCGTCAAAGTCGTCGCGGTCGTCCACAGGGGAATCGAATGTGGCCGAATCGTTTCTTCCTCTTGGCTCACTCGTAGGCTCGTACGTATACGTGCCGGTATTAGATTCATCATCATCGTCGTCGTCGTCGTCGTATTGGCGGTAACTTCCTTCATTTTCATAGCCCGAAAAAGTTCGGGAACGTGGGTTACCGTAATAACTTTCGCTTCTGGTGGTTGGAAGTGACTCCTCCTCCGCTGATGTTTCAGAGTGAGACTCATAGGAAAGGTCATAGGATGGTACGTCATAACTTGGATAGGACCTTGTGCTTTCTTCTGTAGTATCATATTTTTCATCATCATCATCATCGTGGTCATCATGGCGATCGTAAGATCTTGACTTTGACTTTGACTTCAGCCGTGGGAGAGGAGCTTTAGCGGCCTTCTTTTGAAAAGAGTCTACGCTGTAGATTTTTTCAATGTTGACTTCCAGCTGTTTTACGGCCTTTTGGACAGCGTCTTGAATTAGCTCATTTGCTTCATTGGGATCGAAACGGGCCGCTTTGGTGTCTGAGAGCACCGATATTTCAGGGCTTTCTTTTGGGGAAGCGAAAGAGACATTATTTGCTGTGCGCCTAGCTTTGTTGTCAGCTTGTCTGAGACATGCTGGACTACTTTGCCTGGCTTCAAAATTACCCATTGCCTTCTTGAAAGCAGCTTTTGACTCGTCAGTGACACCTGGATGGACATGACTGTGATCGGCGTCAGACAAGATAGAACCGCACGACATCGCTGCAGGAAATGAAGGAGTAGGGCTTGTACACAAAGCGGTGTCTCCGGTGAGCAAGATGTAGTTTTTCACCATGTCATTACCCATTTGATTCATAAAAGCCACACAGGCGCGTTCGATATCCTCTACGCGTGTGCCTTTTTCCTCCACACTCGGCTCCGCCGATACCCAACTATTATCATCTGAGCCTACAGCGGAGAAACCATCATTTTTCTTGCCGCTAAGATCTCCTCCTCTGAGGCGCCGGAGCTGCACTTGGAAGAGAAAGAGGAACGAGTGAAAGTCAGCCTGAAATGCATCGATAAGAGTTTTCTTGGCAGCTTTGATGAGGAGTGTCTCTGAGTCTTCAACCCATTCTTTGCAAATTTGTTTGGCTTTCTCGCCCAAAGTCTCCATAGGACCTTCCATCTGGAACAAAAGTGGCGGGCCTGTGATAGAAACAGCGGTGGGGTTGACAAGGCTAGTAGCCACAGGAGTCGACTTATTCTCTGCGGCCAGGCTTTTGCGTCGCGTGTCTTTTTTGTGTCTTTCTTCGTCAGATGGAACACTTTCTAATATAGACCTCGACCTAGACTCTGGTTCTTTTGGTTGTTCCCCACACTTGAAAAGAGTAGAAAGGGTTGGCTCAGGGTCGGTCTTGGCCCAAGCTTCAACGGCTTTTAGAATGTCAATATCATGGGCGACAAAGTACGGACCCAAAAAGTCGCCACTGGGGAGAGGAAGCCATTTCGTTGAGTCGGGTCGTGTTTTGCTTTCCTTTCTCGGTTCTTCCTCCAAGTCTCCCACTTTGACCCAGAATCGTGATTCGGGTAAGGTCTCCTGGTTCCGAAACTCCTCCTCATCCTTGAGTTCTTCCTTGAGCATCAACTTCATGATGTTGATGTGTTCTTCCCTGAGATTAGCCTTGGAAGAATAAACGGGAATGATTCGTTCTTGGAATATACGCGTCGCTGATGTTGCTGCCTCTTGTCCTTTGGTATCTAGACCCAAAACAACATCGTGATCGGGTATCCAAACATTTCTGTGCGGCATGGGCTTCGGTGGCGGCGGTTTACTTTTCGGCTTTCGGGCGCTATCTGCAAGCGCAATCTCTCCAGGGACTTTCTTATTCTTGCCACTTTTGCTCTTGTTGTTAGTAAAATCCAAAATTGAGTCTGCCGAGTCCGAGTCAAGCATCGGGAGTAGAGTATCGTCAATTTCAAAGTCAAGATCGCACTTCGGAATATTTGAGCATTGTGCAAACTTGGCTTCCTTTGCCTTCTCTTTGCACTTATCGGCATTTTTCGTCATCCATACCATCCATCTTTCGTACCACTCCTTTTGAGACAAATGCAATTCCACAGGGTGCGGCAAACCTTCTTCTCGGGTGGCACGACGGAAAAAGAGAGAAACCTGATCCGTTAGATTCTCACTCTTGATATTCCCACCGACACTCAGCACCATTTCAAAGGCTTGGGGCTCTGCCTTCTCCCAGCGATCTTTGTCTTCGGGTACGCAGGGCTTGTCATTCAAAGCGAGCAAATCTATCAAGTCATTGATACTGTCAACCATTAGCTGGAAACTACTCTTTGGTGATTTTGGTCGCTTTGGAATGAAGACCTCACGGTCGGGAATTTCGACCACAACCGAGTACTTTCTTGAAATGCGCCCCCCAACACAGTGATTTTGAGGCAAAACAAGCTCCAAGACCTCATGAGGGGAATCATATGCAAACGCTGCTGTTTTATTTTTTTCCTTCTGTCCAAATGCCATGACTGTGCGGTCTGTAGCAAGAAATATAGCTTTGCGCCGCTCTTGAATGGTTAGGGGGCGCCAGCAAGGCATACTAGACAGAAAGCTTTCCAAGATGTTGCTGCAACCAATCCAAAAAACTGTTGTATCACAAAATGGTTGCCTGTGGACCTCGGTAGATAATGCTGTGCTTGTGCCGCTGACATGATCAGTTTGCGCCAACTCTGCTTTGCTTGTGTTTTCTGTTGCATCTGTGCTCTTGTCATCTGTCAGCGCGATCGAGATCCTGTCATCGGTGAAACTCTTGTGTATATTATCCAAGAAAGCTTGAGTCTTGGCATTGGTCTTGCGTCTTTCAGCCAGCAAAGCCAGGATCTTGTCGTCCAACGGCAACTCACTTTTATCGTTTGATAAAGCCTTGCATATCCTGTCATACATTTCAGTCTGGCTTTTATCGTGGGATAAAGCCTTCCTTATTTCGTCGTCCAGTGATTTCGCGCTCATATTTCCTGATACAACCTTGCTTATCTTGTCTTCCAGTGGCGTCTGGCTCTTGTCATCTGATAAAGCCTTGCTTATCTTGTCGTCCACTTCAATGTGGCTCTTGTCATCTGATAAAGTCTTGTTTATGTTTTCCACCGGAGCCTGGCTTTCATCTGATAACGCCTTGCTTGCCTTGTCATCCAATGGTGCCTGGCTCTTGTCATTTGATAACGTCTTGTTGATGGCATCCAAAAAAGCCAGGCTTTCGTCTGATAAAGTCTTGTGCACGCTTTCCAACGCGCTTTCCAACGCGCTTTCCAACGGAGCCTCGCTGTTGTCGTCTGATAAGACAATGCTTACGTCATCCACAATGTTTATGTTTGCCCCCGAAGCTACGCTCGGGTCCACTGATAAAGCCATGTTTATGGCATCCAAAAAAGCCTGGCCCTTGTTATCCATAGAAGCCAGGCTCTTCTCATACATTGGGGCCTGGCGAGCTTCAGCCAGGAGAGACTGAATCTTTTCCTCTAGTGGACGGAGCGCTTTGGTGTTCTTGTTGCTGTCGTTAATCATACTTTGTTCACTGGTCTGCGTATCATTGTGGTTAGTGGTCGTTTTCATGGCCGATTGCATTACCGATTGTAGGTCAGTGATGGGGTCACTCATCGTAATTTGGATTGTAAGAATGGTTTTTTCTCAGATTTTCTAGTGATTTCGTCTCAGGTTTCCAAATGATTCTGTCTTGAATGGGACTTCCATTCATGTTCTTCCGGGTAGCTGTACAAGTACTACTAGCTAGTAGCTAGTACTAGCTAGTACTGTAATCCGCAGACAACATAACTGATGTGACCAGTAAGAGTTGAGACTGTATCCTCCTCGTAGAGTATGCGTTTTGTGAACCAGGGTTGCCCTAAGCTCCAGGCAATCGGCGAGCTTTGAATCAGCTTTGATACGGTAATTAGAGTGGGAAGCGATGGTAATTAGGCAAAGGCTTCGGCCGAGCCTCAAGGTCTCACTTCTTGATTCGGAACCCCTTCCGCGCATCGTTCCCACCAGGAAAAACGGACTAATACCTCGTACTGGTACTAGTATATCCTAGCTAGCTAGCTAGCTAGCTAGTAGTAGCTATTAGGTTTTAATGGTGTATCCATTCTGATGTAGATGAAGCCAAGCTAGCAGCTAGCTACTACCACTAGCTATTTGGTGACCAGCTAGCCAAACTTGCCCGTATCTCGTGTGCTCATGATTGTTGAAGGCAAAAAATGTCGGAGTAACTAGTAGCTAGTAGTTAGTACTCCCTTACGATCATATTGGTATCGCCTTCTTTCATTCGTTGTCTAGCCATTCCTGCAAGATCATCTTTGTTGATAGTTCCACTGTGGCTGTTGTCCAGCCGGTTAAAGTGCGCCTTCAAATTTTCAAGCAATGCTTTGTCAACTTGATTCATGGCTACCAACATGAATTCTAGGTATTCTGCGCGTGTCACTTCTCCATCTCCGTCGCTCTCTAATAGATGAATATCTCGCAGCGTCAGCGGTTTGTTGAGTAATTTGTTATGATATTTCTGCCGTCTACGGTTAATGGTTGCAGTTGCCGTCGTTTCCAGAATGCTGCCCATCACACCAACGGCAAATGGTATAAAGATAATGGCATAAAGGCGGCCTGCTTCTGTTTTGGGGGCAAAATCGCCATATCCAACCTGGAAAAGATGACTGGATGGTTAGTAAAAGGTAAACAACACAGAGAAAAGGCATTTTGACTAAGGGTGAAACAGGAGCTTCTAACACGTACCGTGCTAGCTATGGAAATGAACAACAAAAGAGTTGGAAGCGAAAAAGGGAGAGCATTTTCGAACATGGTGAGAGTCAAAAGAGAAGAATCGGACTCGCCTATTTCATCCAGGAATCACCTACCTGTAATGATTGCATAGTACACAGTCGTTGTGACATCCCATTGTTCACTTTGCTTTATCAAGTAAAGAAGACCGGCAAAGAATCCCAGTAGTACTGTTATTCGGAGGAACTTGACAAAGGTGGAGCACTTGCACTGACAATTGCAGGAACCGCAGCATCCATTGTTCGATTGGTTGTTGATAGCATCATCGGTGATGTCATCCATAAAATCGAACATGACACGTCGTTTTCCTTCTTCGATACTATTGTATCCAACACTTTGGGGGCTGGTTGTACTAGTATTGCCGCCGCCGGAGTAAAGGTTGGTTTTGGTAGGATCAAAGAGATGAATGACGCTCGATTGTCGTTGAAATCTTGCTTGATCCAACTTTTGTTCATGAAATTCAATCAAATTGCTTCCCAACACGCCTAGAGCAATACCCAAGGATGCTACCCCACTCAGGGCCCAGAGACAAGTAAACAATCGAGCATCTCTAGTATCCGGCACGACGTCACCATAGCTATGTGTGGAGAAGAAACATATGATGTCGAAGGGTCTAGACGTGAGTTTTACAAGCTCTATATACATGCAAGTAGATGTTAATCGATAGAATATGGAGATTTTGACGTACCCAATGGTGGTGAAGGTCACCACTGAAAGGCCCAAGAAAAAGGAAAAAGAAATTGGATGAGCGGGACTGATTCAACACAAATTCAATGGCAGGCATTCATCAGCTACAGTCGATCGTGCTGTGGTAGAAACACATGCTGCACACTACGTACCTGCAAAGTAACTCGAATCTAAATAGGACCATTTGTCTTTTTCCAGATAAAAGGAAAATAATACTACCGTCAAGGCGACGTAAAGGACCACAAACAAAAAACAATGCCAACGTGACCATTCCATTTTGGTCTTGATCTTGTCTTGAGCCTTTGAAATGCGGCGTAATCGTTGTTGGTGTGTTTCCGTAGGATGAAAATCATGCTCATCGTCGTCTTCTGTCTCGGCATGTGGAATGGAAGGGTGGTGGTGTCCAGTGGTTGGTCTAGGTGGTGAATGCCTAGCATGCTGCTGCTGCTGCTGATGTTGATATTGGTGATGTCTAGCATGTTGCTGGTACATGTACGTGTTCATGTGGTGGGGATTAGGTGATTGCTGCTGAGAAGAAAGTCCACCACTCTGTACAGAATCCATGGTAATCGAAGGTGATTCCAGCGCATTATTATAATTATGATCACTATTCACGTGAATGACTCCACCCCCTCCCAGTAAAGGATCGTAGTCGGTGGAAACGTTAAGCTTCCCTCCTCCACCTCCTCCTGCTGTTGCAACCTGGGCATTGGCAGAAGCAGGAGGAGGAGGTTTGTGTTTGGCAAAGGTTCGTTTGATGAGCTTTCCGAGCCTCTTTTTCGCCTTTTGTTGATTGGAGGGAGAGGACATATCGTCCATTACATTATAAGATTCATCATTGTCCGATGCAGGCACTTTCCGCCGACCTTTCTTCTTCTTTTTGCTGCCTTGCTTTTTGCTTCCTTTGGATGAAATGGTTCGATTGTTTTCACTGGAGTCATCTCCTGGATCGTTGGGGATATAATGCATGATATGGAATGAATTGGTTGGAAATTTGGTACTAGATTGCTGTAGCGAACTATAGTATTGTATGTCAGCGAGAATTATCAGATATCCATGTGCATATATTGTAGACACTCTAGCTAGTAAGTGTTGGGTGCGGTATCTTTATCTTCTATTTGTTATCAGGCTTGCCATTCATTGATTCATTGGTTGTTGTTGTTGTTGCTCATCCCTGATAATTATTGTTCAAAATATCTAATGAAGAAGCGGAAGCATTGCTTGTGTTGTCATTGGTTGCTTCGATGCGCAGTATCCGCTGGTAGCTGTGCGTCCTTGGAAAGGTCCAATCGTAGGCCGGTATTGTAGGTTGAGCGTCTTTCTCTTGTAGGCACGACTGATATTTACTCATGACTAAACAATACAACAGTCCGTGATCCTATTGTGCCGCGACTGACTCACAAGAGACCACACGTGCATGATGCGATACAACGAACTGACACGAGTCAGAAAAAGAGTGAGCCCGATTCTATCTGTCATTTGTTCATTTACACAACATACATAACTAGTTTTTGTCAATAAAAGAAGCATGGAGACTCTCAAGAAGCGCCTCCACGAAGCAGGTGTTACAAGATTTCATTTTGTCGTTCAGGATGACGATGACCTAGTAGTAGAGGCGTCGGCACCAAGATCCGAGGATGATATCAGGGATCCAGCACACACGATCCACGTCAAAACGTTGGTGTGGGAAGCAGTGGTGGAAAATGATACGAATTTGGAAGAAGCATCTAGTCCAACTAGCAGCATCTATTGTGTGACTGCCCTACACTACAAGGACCGTGTGGATGAAAACAAATTAAAAGAACACTTGAGGAGGACGACGAGGACGCCCGCCCGTCAAAAAGAAGAAAACGAAGAAGCCAGTAGAAATGGCGTTGTCATAAACTTGAAACTCGCTGATACGACCACGGCTGAAGCTTTGACGGGTTACATGTCTGGAGCTATACCACCCATGGGGCATAGCACACCCATGATGCTCATATTGGATCGAGCGTTGGTGGTTGGCAATGATAATCCTTCTTCAGGCCCAACCAATGGCGACCGCGATATTTTAGATACCTTGGAACAAATAGAACTGACACCCCAAAGCAACAAATCCCGAATTTTGAGCACTGGATCTGGGAGCTTTCGCCATGCATTGCACATTCGTTTAGACGATTTGATGAATTGTGCCAAGAGCATGACCAGTGGTGTTTCCGTGGCTCCTATTTCGGTTCAAAAACAACAACACTGTCAACCACCGCAGGAGCATGTATCATTGCGAGAGACAATTAGCAGTAACTCTCGCGACGACGATGATGGCGAACTTGGTTCTGACGACGAAGAAGAATTTGATGCTTTCGCATCGTTGGCGCTGCCCGTATCAGAAGAAATCAAATCCTTGTCCAAACTACTGCGAGATGCTGCTCTGCGAAAAGGAAGATCTTCCAACACCAATGTCATGATTGTAAAGACAGTCATTTCTCAAGCCGGGGGCCGCTTTCCGGAACTCTTCCAATTAGGGACCGAAGTCAATTTTAGTCGCACTGCCATGCATTTGGCATGCTGGAAAGGAGATTTGGAATTGGTCGAGTTATTGATCCATGCAGGAAACCAACATGGAATGGACCTGGTCAATACTATAAGTACAGGGGAGGGAAACAAAGGGAAAACTCGTACGTTATGTATTGTTGTTTCGTCTCTGCTGTCTTGCTGCGGTTTCTGTCTGTGGAGATATTGACTGACTCGTCCTGCTTTCTCTCTTCTCTGTTTCTCTGGTAGCAATATTTTATGCAATAAACCGGGGGCGTGACGATGTGGTACAACTTCTCCTAGCTCATGGAGCCAATTTGTTGCTGATCAATCGCAATGGCAATACACCATGTGCGATAGCGGCTGATCATAATAAGTTGCAACCCGAAACATGCCAGCTCCTACAAAGAATCGAAACAGAGCAACTCAAAGCAGGTGGGACATTTCACGATTATAGAACAACAAACGGCTCTGCTGCGACTACTCTCGTCGGTGGTTGTAAGACCGCGTCCCTAGTACCGACCATTGCCCAGACTCCTCCAAAAGCAAACGCGGCTACTTCCTCGCTGGATAAACAAACAACATGCATCGACAAAGACTCCAAAACAACAGCTGAATTCCCGTCCCTGAAGAAGCTCTCCAAAAAGCTAAGGGATTCGGCGGGAAAACAGGGAAAAGCTAACGTTGTCCGTGAAATCATAAAAGAAGCTGGCAATCAATTTCCAAAAGTGAGTCTATTTATTTTTTGTGTTTTGTTGCTGAATTTGAGAGGGATGATTGCACAATGCTTAAACATACTATAACCATCCCGGCGTGTGCCACGATACCAAGTTGGTTGAATTGGGGACAGAGGGTGAGCCATTCTTTTGTTGTAGATGTTGGATTCGCGCAGAGATGCATTTACAATGAACAGTTACTCATGCTATAATGATTATGTGGACTCTCTAGGCAACTTTACAAAAAATGCCTTGCATCTTGCTACGTGGAAAGGTGATCAAGAGTCCATTGAGTTGCTCATAGCAGCTGGTAGAAAATACGGGATGGATCTTGTCAATACCATTAGTATTGGCACTGGAAACTATGGGAAAACGCGTAAGTGGTGGTTTCTTAAGAACCGAAGGAAAATCCATTCTGGGCCTCTCACCTAATTTGAGCTACGTGGACCGTGGGTCGGGGGTTATACTAGCCATTTTCTACGCCATTACGCAGGATCGAGATGATATTGTGAGATTCTTGCTCGAAAACGGTGCTGATTTACTGATTGTAAACAACAAGGGACAGACGGCGTGTAGTATGGCCGTGAGCCATCTTCATCCCGAAACATGCCAACTCATGTACCAAAAGGAGTTTGAGCAAATACAATCTAGGGAATTCCGAAACTTCCGGGTCTCGCACAACGACAATGAGCGATATGGCGATTTAGACCCACGATTTGAAATCGACGAGTTCAACGCTGGAGACGACATTTTGGCTGCTGTCGAAGAATTTCGACTCAACTTTCACTCTATGATAGAAAGCGGAGACAAAATACCCTCTTACAAATGTCTTCCAACGTCGTTCCAGCCTCGAAGCTTACGACCAACGACAAAAGAATTTCGAGAATGCCGTGCTATGAAATTCCGCCAGAAAAAATCTAAGGAGGCGAGGAAGTTTGAAAATAAACTTCCACCGGCAAGCAAGATTCTTGAGACGTTGGATGATGCAACAGAAGAGGGGAAACAGGAGAATGTAAGCGCAGAAATCAACCTTGTTGATGGGGATGCCCCGAAACAAGTCGTCGAAAAAGATAATGAAGTGCCCTCAAAGAACCTCCCCAAGCTTTGCCTACGAAATTTGCTGGTAGATGAGACAAGTCAGGGACTTCGCGCTGTCCTTGTTGACAATGATACTGCATTGCAAGCTTTTACGGAAGAAGTCTCAAGCACATTGTTGCTTGCAAAAGAATTTTCAGCATCCGGCGAAGAAGGAATGGAGCAAAACGATTACCAGCTAGTAGAATTGAGTTGGGGCTTGGATTGTGAGTGGAAGCCATCCAGAGACCGCGGGAGAGAGTATCCCGTGGCAACCTTGCAGCTGAGCTCTCTGAAGCGAGCGTTCGTAATCGACCTTCAACAGCTTTGCCAGCCAGGGGTCAAGGATGGTGTTATAGTAATGACGGAAAACGAAAAAAAGCTCAATGGCATACTCCAAAAGCTTTTTACAGAGCCTTGCATCCCAATCATCGGGTTTGGTGTTGGCGGTGACATTACCAAGCTTGCGGTCTCCTTCCCGCATCTTCCGTGCTTCCAACTAATCCATGCTGTTGTCGACCTTGATGCCGTGTTCCACAATTGTTTCCCTCCTTCACGGAATAGAGATTTGAGAAGTTTGCAAAGATCTGTCAAATTTCTGCTGCAGAAATTCCTCGACAAAACTGAGCAGTGTTCGAATTGGCAGCAACGGCCACTGTCGGACGCACAAATAGAGTACGCCGCCTTGGACGCGGCAGTGCTTCCTCGGCTTCTAAAGAAGACCCTTTCATCATTCAAAAACAACAATCCATCTTCTAAAGTTGGCTGCTTCTCGAGGCACCCGCACTTGTTAACATCGTGGCGAACAACTTTGCTGGACCATCAGCATGTTGAGTCATCCATAGCTCCACGATCGGCATACGATGTTGAACAAGGCACGATAAGAAATCTTCTTTCTCTTTGGTATGTACGTCAAACTTGGCAAACGACAAAAGAAATGCCTTCTGTAGTGGTCCCTATCCCATTGGATATTCAGCGCGCGGCTCATATCGAAGTGAAGGAAGAACGGGCGCATGAACCAAAGGAGAAAACAAAAGCACAACGGAAAGCAAAGCGTACAAAGAAATCCCTGAATCTGGCTTCTCTTGCTGTAGATACACTCCCTACCCCTGGAAATTACCTCGGATACACGAAAGAAAACTGCATACTTGAACTCTTGGCAAGCTCAGTCCTGGAGACGTTGGAAGGGGGCTGCTACCTTGGATTCAACCGCAGAGGTGGCATTGTGAAACTCGACAACGCCTATCTTCTCTTTGTAAGCTTTGGTAGTGGAAGTCGTCATGGAAAGTTTGCAAAAAAGTTTTCAAACAAGTTTACGGGGCATGGTAGGTACATGACATTTTCCATCGACCCACGCAAAGATCTTGACGGTTTGTTTTATGACTTCGTGTCAGTTGGCTATCATGGTCAAGAAACACCGAAGCTTCCCGTCAGCAGCAGATTGCTTTTGTTTGCGAGGCCTGACACTGGGTCGCAGTATCTTTTCTGTGGACAGTGCCATTGCATAGGCGAGGAAGCTGTTGGTGGGAACATTGATCTCCTGTTACAGCTTTTGAATTTTGATTCACTGGAAAGCACACCGTACATGGACATGGTCGGAAAAAGTGCGTAAAACGCTCTTGCTAGCCGGCTGGTGGACTACCGTTTAGCTGGTTGCTATTCCGAAGGTTGGCACTACTGCCAGAATTGGCATCAAGTTATTTATTCAGCGCGCCTTCCATTGTTTCTTAGCTACTGTAATAATTCCTTCCAGTTCGAAGAAAACAACATTCTGCAGTATTTAGTCTTTTTTACTAGTAGTTTTTACGTTATTCCACTAAACATCCACAAAATGATTCAGTAATCCTCCAACCCAAAGACACCCGGGTCTATTGGGTCATCTCCGCCAGCAATCACCGATAATTCTTGTCTACTCACATATTTTTGGAGCTCGGAGAATTTGGCAAGAAGTTTCACCTTGGACCGCGTCACAGGAGCTTCAACAATTGATGAAAGAGTGTGATACCCCCAAAGCTTTCGCAGCGTGATTGTGTGGCTCGGCTTGATAACCACTAGTGCCTGGTGCAATCTTTCGGGATAGTGGGCCGAAATTAAATTAATCAGTTGCCGAATCAATTTTCTGTTGGTTTGAATCTGCCACGTCTCGTTTGGGTTTACACGGGGATTGGCGATGATATTGCCGTCGGCGCGCTGTTCGTGAGATTCGATGACAGACATTGAATTCATCGATTCGCCGAGTTCGTCTTCGCCCTTATCATCTCCATCTACAGACGCGTTCGCGCCACCTTTTCTCTTGAATAGACCTTTGTAGGGTTTTCCCATAATCACGATAAGAGTGCAGGTCACATCGTCGGTAAGGTTGGAAAAATCGCGAAGCGCCCCATCCAGACGATGTAATACCGCAGCTACCGAGGCATCCGTATCCTTGCGCCATGGCCCGAGCCCCATGTTTCGAAAGTAGAAGACTGGTCTACCTCCCATGTCTATCCCTTGCTGAAAAAACTGGCCACTTTGAAGCTCAATCCGACAAAGTCGTAGATCAATGGGAAACGTTTGACCACGCCAGGCCGCAGTCTCCACAACACGAATTGCAGCCTTCTTCATATGACAATTCGAAGCCACAAAATGACGCTCGATTTCCGCACGAGTGACAAGCAGTAGTATCGGCATACTCATCAAGTCCTTATCGTGCAGCGTGCCGTCGCTAGCGCTTTGCTTTTCGAGGAGAGAAAGTGGTACAGCGGAAGCAAATGGATAAAGGAGCAGGTGATCTCGCCGAACCGGCACCCTGACGTTTTCCAATATTTCAATTAGGTGGTTGACTGATTGTTGAATGGGGCAGTCTGTCGCCACACCACTAGACCTGAAACTATCCAAAATGGCTTCGTGATTCCCGGCTCTGACATGAGTCCCCTTCAGCGTCAGCTGTGCACTGCTTGGTGGCCCTTCTTCGTCATCCGCACTGTCTTCCATCAGCCTAACCCCAAACAGCCGCTGGCTCAGCATTGTCATTCTTTTCAGCGAAAACTGTCCCATGGCAGTGTTGAAGTAGCCAGCATTTTGACTCGCCCCCGTTCGCCGTTCGGATGGCCTTCGATATGATTCATAAACAAAGATTGTTGGAAGGGCAATATCATTTGCCGAAATTCGGACTGGTCGCAGTGTACACAGAGCACGCTCGGGAAGCTCGTCCTGCTCATTAGCAGCCAGAACGAAAGTTAAATCAAACACGTTTTTCGACAGGAGTCCTCGTTCTATCACTGACATTATTAGCCGAGAAACAATATTGAACTTCACGTTTTCAGAATCCACATGCAGCGTTGCCGAGCAATAATTTTGCGGTAGGCCGCGATCTCTTTGTAGTGCCCCTCCAAAGTGGCGGGTCTCTCCAAGGCTCGCGTGAGGAATGACTGGGAACGGCAAGCGGTCACTTGGGCCGGCATCAGAATTAGGTATGCTAGTGTCCATCTCACCAGCAAGGGTGCTCATTAATGCCGTCATACCCGCAATGCCTGCACTTTCAGTCCACGTCTTGTTCTCTGAAGAGCCGATCTGGAACATAACCGAAAGCTTCTCATCACGGATAATTTTGCTCCCGTGTTTGAAACGGGACCACTGTGAAGAAAATATGGCAATGTCGATCAGGTCATTCCATACGCAGGTCGGACAAGTTACGCACATTGTCTATCTAATACTTACATTGTTATCAAAGGCAATATCAACGCCTCGAGGAAGCGATCTCACAAATACCGACACAAATGCCACTTTACGCTGCTCTGGGAAGACGGTAGAAACAAAGAACTCCAGGTCCGGGTTACTTTCCATCAAGTCTCGAAGCGACCCAAGGGTAAGGACCGGATCAAATCGCGGATGCAAGGGAAAGTCCTCGTCGTTCGGAATCTTGAACACGTGAAAACCCACAAACGTAAAGGCCTGGTAGCGGCTTATGGCGGTACGCCGACGTTCCGGTCGCCAGTGCCACCAATGCTCATGGGATTTGAAAGCATCTGGCTCATTGGGTCGCACATATGTCATCACATCACGGGCGACCGTTGCTTCGTAGATTTCATTTTTGGCCGTTGTATCCCTTTGACTGTTATCGAGATTGTCGTCAAAGGAAAGCCGCCGAGTGACGTAATGCGTCGGGAGTGGTCGATTCAGCGGCCAGCCCCGATTGACCAAAATGCGGGCCTTTACGTAGGCCTGGACAAACAGCGAGGCCGCTGCCGTCCGTTTTCGCCATCGCACGAGTTGTTCCATTCTCTTTCGAGTGGACTCGTCGCGGGAGTGCTGTCTCTGGCAGCCACGGGACAAATAGGCGGAAAAAGTCAATAGGACCCAACAAAAGACGTTTGCGTACATACTCGGCTGATAGATGAATGTAGGCGTCTTGATTGACATTGGCCGTTGGATCTTTCTCAGCCATTTCCTTGGCGTTCGTAGAACCGACAGCGGCCGGTGCTTCACTATCGTCGCCCTCGAAAGAGGCTGCATCGCCCTTTTTCTTCTTTTGTTTTTGTTGCCGTGCTCGTTTCCGAGCTCTCAAGCGAAGACTCGTCATGGTATAATGATGCCACCACAGTCGTTCTAGGGCTACCCGCAACGACGGCAGATTGCTCCCAATGGCTCTCATGACATCATCCCACGTCACGCCAACCCCTTGTGGGACTTCTGTCGTCATTTCATCATTATGACAAACATATTCCCTTCCTTCACAGGCAATACTACCCTGATGAATCAATTCCAGAGATTGATACATTCTAAAAATGGCCGGCCCAAAGAATTGAATGGCCAGCAAATCAATTTGAAATTGCGCCGCATTTTTGGCATTGTCAAAGGTATGTTCCATCCATTCCTCCTTGCTGGAATCCTTGACATAAATTTCCAAGACGCCACCAATAATGGGATTTTTGACATGGACCGACAATTGGGTCACGGGCAAAATCACGGGGGTTTGTCGCGAGGTAGTACTACTCGTCGTGGTGGGTTCTCGAATGGTCATCAAGCATTCGTCGTGTTTGGATAGATCCAAGGAAATTTCTCGCTGCAATTTCATGCGTGTATCCAAGGGTAAGAGAGATCGTGATGCCTCCATCCAAGAGGGCGGGGGAGACCAGGTAAAGTATAAAAGTTTCTGTTCCGTGGGACCGTGATAGGTCACATGGGGACGTGAGTGCGTGGTGGCTTGCACGACGGGACGATCGTATCCATCAGGCGATGATCCATCTCTGGAGGGGTGCTGGTGTCGTCGGTTTCGTCCTACCGTACCCATTCCATGTTGCTGGGCGTTGTCGTCCAACAATTGATCACTGCTCAACAAATCCAAACTGTTGGATCGAGAACGATTTCCACCACTCGTGGAAGATCCCAAAAGACTATCTGGACGCGTGACTCGTGTCGTCTTTTTGTTTTTGTTGCCGCTAAAAAAATCGAGAGGATTCGCGCCCCTCTTTTTTCGATCCTTGACTTGATGGTCTGCCAAGTCAAAACTGAATCCACGATCTCGTAATCCTCGTCCCGAAATGGAGAGGGATCGTTCTTTGCGTCGTTTGTTGTGGCGTGGTCGTTTGTGGTATTTCCACATGACAAACATCATCAGTCCTGCTACCATGATCAATCCTGCACTGAGTAGTATGTGTGGTCGAATGCCCGTCTTTTCGTGTACCCAAGTCACTACAAAGCAATGCAACAAGTAGTCAAAGATTTCATGGGCGTGCCGTTGAAGGACCTGCCAGAGATGCAGGGCCTTGTCTTTCATCTCTTGCAGCGAAAGATTTTGGAGTGCCGTCTTATAATCATAGCGCCACAATTGCTTTCCCAAGGCTTGTGTAGAAGCCCACGTAGATTGTAGGTACGCCCACACGACATTCCAGTAAAAACCTAGCAAGTTCTTGCTACGGTTCTTATTGTAGGGATCCAACAACGTTCCATCGATATCGACGATGCCCTGGATCACATCCAGTGTAGAATTGATGAGAAGGCAAACTTCGTTGTCGTCGGCTGCCTGGAAAGGCCACACCATGGTTTCTAGATTTGCCAATAAACCTCGGCTCGAGCAATCCAAGAATCAATACGACTTTAATAGTACAATCGAGTCGAATGGAAGTAGCTACAAGCTAGCTTCTCGTAGTGCCTGTACTGCAGCAAGAAGACTAATGAACTGTTGCTGCACTTTTTCCTGTGGTACCTTTCAATAGTGCTGTTACTGTATACTCTAGTAGGTCCGTGTCGTTCAAGCTGAGCGAGCGCGATCGAGACTTCGTCACGATGAACTTCATAGATTCATTCATTTCGCCGGTCACGTGGGCCCGCGAAAGATTTATGCTCGGATTTTAATATCGCACACTTGAACGAAAAAATATAGGTCAGAATTAGTAACGCGCACTTGAACGAATGACCGTTCGTGAGAATTTCACATTCGTTTGTTTTCTGTCAACGAAACC
>Ga0163149_10002850_pt1 | contig 20253 bp, 27 predicted proteins | sample OliLakLV19MP5G1_FD_148604 | JGI IMG/M metagenome (GOLD analysis project Ga0163149, IMG submission 148604) | Freshwater microbial mat bacterial communities from Lake Vanda, McMurdo Dry Valleys, Antarctica - Oligotrophic Lake LV.19.MP5.G1 | ecosystem: Environmental > Aquatic > Freshwater > Lake >...
TAACAACGATGGACTTGGCTAAATGTAATGCTATTGGCATGAATGATTATACCGCTAAACCTATTGACGAAAATATATTGTACAAAAAGATAGTTAACATATTAAAAAACTAATCTCGTGACACTTGAATAAAGGGCAGCACATAACAGCACCTAAAAAAAATAGCGGGCGAAGTGCGAATACGAACATTGTGCAACTAATAAAGTTTGGTGCATATAGACAGTTTAGTGTTCCAAAGCCGCCACTTCCTTTAGCTGCAAACCGAACGATTCTAGTTTCACCAACACTTTTCACAGCGAATAAATGTAAACGATAGAATTAATTTATTTACCATTAGCTGAAAAAGCAGCTAAAGCCTTTTCCAGATTTGATCTAATGTTTTGATTTCCGGGATTTACAGTCAACGCTTTGTTATAATATTCTATTGCTTCTTTCATGTTCCCTTGATTGTGGTTTATAGCTCCTAAATTTCCCAATGCATCCGAATTGTTAGGGCTATATTGTAGCACCTGCATAAAATATTTTTTTGCAACATCAAATTCATTTCTTTCAAAATGTATGACCCCCGCATTATTAGCTGCAGTAATATATTCGGGCGAGATTTCCAAAGCACGCTCATATACTTTTAATGCATTTTCTTTATCTCCTAAATTGTAATATGAAACACCAATATTGTAGAGCGCTTCTGTATTGTCCGGTAATATTTCAATAGCCTTCAAATAATATGGAATTGATTTTTTAAAATTTTCCATTCTCACTTTTGGGTCAGCACTAAACTCCCCGTTTTCCCGATAGATAGAGCCTAGTGCACTTTGTGCGCGGGAGCTGTTGGGAGCTGCTTCTACCCCTGAAGCGAAAAGCGACAATTTGTTTTTCCAGTCTTTGTTTCGATCAAATGTTTTTAAAGAAAATAGCAGTAATATGATTCCAATGGTTCCAATTAAAACATTTTTTCCTAATTTATTTAGTAGAATAGGTACTGCCATGCAAAATGCTATGGAGGGAATGAATAAAAAACGTTCCCCTAAAGTAGAGCCAATCATAATAAAGATGTTTGATACTACCGACATAGTGATAAAAAAATGCAGCACACAAAAAGCTAAAATGGAAAGGGTGGGATTTTTATTCTCCAGATTGCTATATCTTTTATACAAAACATATATCGAAAAAACACCTAGCGCTAAAAAAATTATAACAGTGCTAATTACTGCGAAGTTTGAAAAACCAACAATAGGAATTTGATTGAATGAGTAATCCCAAGAGAGTGGGTGTGGGAAGAATAACAACTGCAAGTATTTACCTAAAATTAATAGAGCAGTAGCAATTCGCTCCGATTCATTTGTTGCAGCTGCCAATGAATTGTTTAGCACACTCATTTTTTCATCGAATGTTACAGCATCTAAAACAGAACTTCGAATAAGCATGTATAAAAGAAATACTCCTATGAATGAAAGTATGCCAACGCCCATTTTTTTTACGGGCATATCCTTGAATAGGTACAGCGCAAGTGGAATTACAGCCAAAAAAGTTACAGCCATTTCTTTTGATAATAAAGCAAAGAAGAAAAACAATAATGAATAGAATAAATGTTTTTTGTTGCCTGCTGTGTAATATTTTATGGCATGAGTTAGAGACAAAACAAAAAATATAAAATTCAAAATATCATCACGGCCTTTAATATTAGCCACCGCTTCGGTATGAATCGGATGCGCAGCAAATAATAGTGCAGCCAAGAGCGTGAAGTAAGCAGGAAGCTGCGATTGATAGTTTGAAAAAAGTAACTCAAGTAGTTTATAAAGTAAAATGCAGGATAGTGCAAAAAACAAAATATTTATCAGGTGACCTGTATGCGGATTATTTCCAAAAAATTCTTTTTCAATTGCAAAAATGATTAGCACTACAGGTCGGTACGATTGATCGTTATGCCCCGTAAAACCATAAATGAAACTGTGGGTTAAAATACTTTTGATTCCACCAAGCCCTTTTTGAACATCGTTGTTCTTCAGGTAAACCACATCATCGTCCAGCACGTAATCGTGATTAAGGGTGTTTGCATATAGCAAAAATGCAAAGGCAAAAATAATTATTGAATATATTCGGTTATTTTTGGAAGGAGAGAAAGGCAGTTTCCTGCCCTTTATTTTATCTTTAGGAAGGCGCTTATCTGTGCGAACTCCTTTAGAAGGGGAAGGCTTCATTCAGCCAATACGATAATCTTATTTTTTAACACCTCAACGACTCCGCCTTTAATTGGGAAAGAGTGATTTTGTTTTTGTTCATCAGTCACTTTCACGATTCCCTTTTTTAGAGAGGAGATTAGCGGAGCATGATTTTTTAAAACTCCAAACGACCCAGCAGAACCAGGAAGCTTAACAGACTTAATTTCTCCGCTGAATAGTTTCTTGTCGGGGGTGATGATTTCTAATAGCATAATATTTTTTTATAATGCGCAGATAAACACTTTACTTTCTTTATTTCCGCAGAAATGGAAAAGCGAGTTAAATTTAACTGTCGCGATGATGTAATTATTTTTTGCTGATTTATATTCTTCTTCGATAGATACTATTTCGAGCTTTTCTATTTCGCTTTTATTCGAAAAGCGTACGTACACTTTTATAGAAAACTCATTATCTAATAGCTTAAATGCTACTGCGTCTTTGCCATTAATCTGTAAAAACTTTTTTAGCTTTTTGTATCCGTACCGGTAATTGTATGTAAGTGCCGAAATATCAGAAAGCACTGCGCTGCCCGTAGGGTGGCTGCCTGCTCCTTTGCCCGTTAATAATTGTTTGCAGGAGAAAGCTCCTTCTACCTCTACTGCATTGTATTCGTACAGCACATTATATAGCTCATCGGACTTGTTTATGAAATGAGGCATTACAAATACCCGGTATTTATCGCTCACTTTTTCGGCTCTTGTAATAAGTTTAATGCGCAACTCTTTTTCTTTTGCGTACAAAATATCTTCGTACTTAATATTTTGAATTCCTAAGTTTAATATCTGTTCAGGTTTTAATACTAAACCAAAAGCATGTACTGCGATTAAAAGGATTTTGTACTTCGCATCAAAGCCAGCTACATCCAACCAAGGGTCTACCTCGGCAAAGCCATTTTCCTGCGCATCTTTTAAAATAGTTTCGTAATCTTTTCCTTCCAGCTCCATGCGCGTTACCATGTAGTTGCAAGTACCATTTAATATGGCGCGTACGCTTTGCAAAAGCTCGTTGTCGTAATACTCTTCTAGATTTCTTAAGATGGGGATGCTCCCTCCTACAGAGCCTTCGTAGATAAGAGAAACATTGTTTTCCTGCTGCAAGCGGAATAACTCTGGGAAATTTTTTGCTAGCATCTCTTTGCTGGCGCTAACTACGTTCACGCCATTTTTCATAGCAGTACTCACAATTTCAAATGCAGATTCTGTATCGCTGATAAGCTCTACCACTACATCCAAATCTTTTCTATTAAGGATATCGTTTTTATCAAACGTAAATCGATCGTTATCTAATTTGCGTTTTTTGCTTTTATCGCGCACGCAAATTTTTTCAATCGTAGCTTGCAGTCCTTGCGACATATTTAATACGTCATACAGTCCTTGTCCAACACAACCGAATCCGAATAAGCCGAGGGATATTTTTTTATTACTCATAGAGAGGGGCAAAAATATGAAAAAGTTTTGCCCCGGCTTCAAAAGCAGAAAATGATCATTTATGGACGGATATGACAGCAGCCGCTCATTTTACAGCAAGTTTCAGCCGCCCATGTTTATATGAACATTTATTTGCATTTTAATAATATATTACGTACCCTTGTCTTACTAATTAATTTTGAAACATGAAAAATATTTTTATTATAAGCATGGTACTAAGTGTGGCAATGCTTTTCAATTCATGCAAAAAAGATAAGCCAGGGTATGGCTCTATAAGGGTGAACCTCACAGATGCGCCTGCTCCTTATCAGCAGGTTAATGTAGATATTAAGCAGATAGAAGTACATGTTGTGCCAACGTCCGGCAGTGGGCAATGGATTACTCTGCCTACTAAGAGCGGCATATATGATTTGCTCACTTTGCAAAATGGTATTGACACCAGCATAGTAAATGCCACTCAATTGCCTGCAGGAAAAATCACGCAGATGCGCTTAATTCTCGGAAGCAATAATTCAGTGATGGACAACAGCGTAGTATATCCTCTTGATATACCAAGCGGGAGCCAGACAGGGATTAAGATCTCCGGTTCTATTGCCGTGAATCCAAATACTACCATTCAGGTGCTGCTCGATTTTGATGCCAGCCAGTCGGTGGTATTGCAAGGAAACGGAGATTACCACTTAAAGCCAGTGATACAGGTATTGTGATTTAAAGACACTCTTGCCTTATTTCTTCCATTTAATATTGCAGCCAATACTAGGTTTTTGCAGTTCGGGAGCACTCTTTCCAGCTAATAGATTATCCAGCGCAAGCCTCATATCCTTACCGGTTACTGGCAGCCCATTGGAGGGGCGGGAGTCATCAAGCTGACCGCGATAAGCTAGTTTAAGGTTTTTGTCATAGATATAAAAATCGGGCGTGCAAGCAGCGTCATAAGCTTTGGCAACTTCCTGTGTTTCGTCATATAGGTAGGGAAATGGGTAGCCTAAACTTATCGCATCCTCTTTCATTTTTTCTGGCGAATCCTCCGGAAAGTTTACAACATCGTTCGAGCTAATGGCAATAAAAGAAACACCTTTAGAAATATAATCGTTGGCAAGTTTTACTAAACCTGCGTTTACGTGTTTTACAAATGGGCAGTGGTTGCAAATAAATAGTAACACCGTTGCCTTGTTAGGCAAAAGCGAAGCAAGCGAAACCATTTTCCCTGACACTACATCAGGCAATAAAAAATCGGGAGCTTTACTTCCGAGAGGAACCATGGTGGATGGAGTTACTGCCATTTTAGTTATTAGGTAATAGTTATTAGTTAATAGTGGGTAGACAATACAAGGGATAAGTAATTAGCTATTAGCAAATAGAAGCAGCCACTTTTCCCGAGTTAAATTATACATACGCCTTTTCTTCGCGCTTGAACAACCTAACGGGAATAGGAGGAGCATTAAAAGTTAAAAAGAAGTTCCCAATTATTCTGCTTAGCGCGGAAGAATGAACAATAGCAAATGAATTAATTACGGTCTCTCTTCCCTTAAGTGTGAAATGCTCGCGAGCTTCAGGACTTATAGAGTTAATATTTCTTATGTCAACCATCAAAGGGAATTTAACTCCTTTATAAAAAGTCTGAACAGCTTCCGTATTTTGTTTTGCATCAGCTAAAAGAACTGTTGCATTTTCTCTAACTTTTGTACGGGAAATACCGTCATCCCCCATCCAAGTTCGGAATTTTTCAAGTTCTAATACTTCTATATTTCGAATCTGCATGCTATTAAAAAAACTTTAAATTATTTTATAAAGATCCGGTTCTTCCTCCATCCACCGGAATATTTATGCCATTAATATAAGAGGCAGCAGGCGAAGCTAAAAAAGCTGCAGCAGCTGCAATTTCAGATGCCTCGGCAAAACGCCCTAAAGGAATTTCCTTAATCCACTCCTGCGCTTCTTGTTCAGAAGTAACACCCGATTTTTTTGCACGCGCGTCCAGCAAGGTGCTAAGTCGTTCGGTGTTTGTAGCGCCAGGCAAAATATTATTTACGGTAATTCCAAAAGCGCCTAACTCAGCTGCCAGCGTTTTAGACCAGTTTGCCACCGCAGCACGAATGGTATTTGAAACACCCAAACCTTTAATAGGCTGTTTTACCGAAGTAGAAATTACATTGATGATGCGACCGTATTTTTCTTTTTTCATTCCCGGCACCAGTGCCTGCACTAAAATATGATTGCATAAAAGGTGATTGGAAAAAGTTTGAATGAACTCTTCTGCTTTCGCCTCTATAATGGGACCACCGGCAGGACCGCCAGTATTATTTATTAAAATATGTGCGGTATTATTTTTAGCAAATTCCTCCACTTTCTTTCTCAGCTCCTCGGGTTTTGTAAAATCTGCAACTAGGTAATTATGTTTTTGTCCTTTTGAAGTATCTAATGCAGCTGCAACATTTTTAAGCTTGCCTTCATCTCTGGCAAGCAGCGTAACGTTTGCGCCTAATAGCGCTAACTCAATAGCAATGGCTTTTCCAATTCCTTGTGTGCTGCCGCTAACGAGTGCGTTTTTGTTTGTTAATGATAAATTCATAAGGTTGGGAGGGGCTTATTCTGTTATAATTATTTTCTCAATCTTATCGCCACCTTTAATTTTATCAATCACATCCAACCCTTCAGTAACTTTTCCAAAACAAGTATGAACGCCATCTAGGTGAGCGGTGTTGTTACGACTATGACAAATAAAAAATTGAGAGCCTCCAGTGTCTTTTCCGGCATGTGCCATGCTTAGCACCCCACGATCATGGTGTTGGTTGCCTCCTGTTGTTTCACATTTAATTTTGTAGCCCGGCCCGCCTGTGCCCGAACCATTGGGACAACCGCCCTGAATCATAAAATCAGGAATCACTCTATGAAAATTAAGTCCGTTATAATACCCTTTTTCGCTCAGTTTAATAAAATTTTCTACAGCAATAGGCGCATCGGTATGGTAAAAATCAACCTTCATTACTCCTTTGTCGGTGTGTATTTCTGCTTTTTTCATAGTAAGTAAATTAATTTGTCTAAGATTTAGGCGAATATACAAATAAGGAAATAATTAGTGGAATAGATCAATGGTTGAGGTGTAGCAAGCCTGCTCATTCTTTTGCCTCGCCCCTGCCTACTGCAAAGAAGAATAATGTGCTAAATTTGTTGCACAGCACAGTGGGGTACCCACCTGCCGAACGGGCAGGCAGCTTTTGCCTAGCTATTACTACAAACTACGCTGAACGCGGCAGCTACAATTTTTGAAAAATTATAATCGCTGTTTACTCCATCAAGACCTCATTCCGACCTTAATGGTGTCCCTTTCCCAATCCCGATAGCTACCGGCATCGTTATCCGTATTTTTACTTGTTCAGCACGATCTTTTGAGTGCTGGTGTTGCCTTCCGGGTTTTTTATCTGGATAAAATAAATACCATTCTGCTGTTTGGACAGATCAACCACCGTGGACAGATCATATATTTGGAATTCGGAAATTTTTTCTCCCAGCACATTATACACCGCAATGTTGTTATGCAATGAGTTGCCTGTGTTCACAGTGATCTTACCAGCAAAAGGATTGGGATAAACATTCAGCAGAGAATTATGATCTGCATTTTCTACTCCCGAGGCTACATTATGCAGTTTTGCAGCAACTGTTTCCTTATTGCCCCCATTGTTATTGGTAACTGAGCTAGAGCCAAAAGCGATGCTGCTGCTGCCAAAGTATCCAGCCAGATATATATTTCCCACCGCATCTGCAATTCTGTATTCTTTCGAGCAGACAACGAATAGTTTTTCCTCTTTAGCTATTATTAATTGGCATTGAGCGAATAATTATCCTATAAAAGTAATCGCAAGCTAAATTTGAACAAATTATGCAAATCTGTACTAAAAATATAGCCGGATGAAAGGTAAGTGAAGACAACAATAACTCATGAAAAACGATCAAGTTATTCTTGTGAATGAAAACAATTTCCAAAGAGGGATAATGGAAAAGATGGAAGCGCATAAAAAAGGTGAACTTCATCGCGCCTTTTCTATATTTATTTTCAATTCGCAAGGGGAATTATTATTACAAAAGCGTGCATTGACGAAATATCATTCCGGGGGACTCTGGACAAACACTTGTTGCGGTCATCCCCAGCCGGAAATAAATTTGGAAGAATGCGCACATAAGCGATTGAATGAAGAAATGGGATTAGACTGTATTCTTGAATACGCATTTAATTTTATTTACAAAGCTGAACTTGACAATGAGTTATTTGAAAACGAACTTGACCATGTATTTGTTGGATATTACGATGGGATTCCAGTATCCAATCCCTTTGAAGTATCTCATTGGAAATATCAAAATATGCACGCTGTTCTGGAAAATGTTAAATCTAATCCTGAAGAATTTACCGTTTGGTTCAGAATTATTTTGCCGCAACTTTTGGATCATATTCATAATAAAAAATCAACGTGATTGTAGAAACTTCACTCAGCGAAGAGAAAAAATCGGGAACACTTTTATTTAATCGAGACACGATTAAATTGATGCGTATTCCTTTTTCGTATTTTTTAATGCCGGTTTTCTTTTTTGCGCTCAGTCAGGCTACCGCCATAGATTTCAAGAATACTACTCTTTGTTTTATTATTTTACATCTGTTTATTTATCCTGCAAGCAATGGGTATAACAGTTATATGGATAATGATGAAGGAAGCATAGGAGGGATAAAAAACCCACCCAAGCCGACAAAAAAATTATTTTACCTTTCTTTTCTTTTCGATGGTGTTGGTTTGCTTCTTTGCTTACTGATAAATTTTCATTTTTTTTTATCTGTATTAGTTTACATACTGGCTTCACGAGCGTACAGTTATAGAGATATCAGATTAAAAAAATTTCCTATAGCAGGTTTTTTAACTGTAGTATTTTTTCAAGGAGCATTTACTTTTTGGATGGTATATAATGCAGTAAATAAGGAAACAATTCATTTGAACATAGAATCAGGGTTTATTTTGGCTGCCTGCTCATTTTTAATTGGAGGTGTGTATCCGCTTACCCAGATTTATCAGCATGATGCTGATAAAAAAAGCGGAGATGTCAGTATTAGTTCTGTGTTAGGCTATAACGGAACTTTTATTTTCACTGCATTCATGTTTTTATGCGCCAACGCATTATTGTATTTTTATTTTTCTTCCAGAGAGGAACTCGTACATTTTTTATTATTTCAACTTTTTTTATTGCCCGTTGTAATTTATTTCATTCGGTGGTTTATTAAAGTCATAAAAGACAAAAAAGAAGCATCCTTTGAAAATACCATGAATATGAATTTAATTGCTTCCTCGCTCCTAAATTTATGTTTTATCATTCTCCTGATTATTAGGTTGATTAAATGAGTACCATCATTAACATATCCACAGCGCTTCCTTCTTATAAGTACAAGCAGTCTGATTTAGCGGAGTTTATGTGTAAACAGTTTCAGTATCCGGAACGTCAAAAAAGAAAATTAAAGTTGATGTATGCAAAAAGTGGAATTGATACACGCTATTCTGTAATACCTGATTTTTCTTCGTCAATGGAAGAAAGATTTTTTTTTCCTAAAACGAATGACCTCGAACCATTTCCAACGATAGAATACAGGATGGAGTATTTTAATAAAATGGCTCTGCCTCTTTGTATCGAAGCTATCGAAGATTGTATAAAAGAAAAAATAAATAAAAAACAAATCACGCATCTCATTACTGTTTCCTGTACAGGTTTGTCCGCTCCTGGATTAGATATTGATATTGTTCAGCATTTACAGTTGAGTGAAAACATCAATAGAACTTCCATCAATTTTATGGGCTGCTATGCCGCCATTCACGCGCTTAAGCAAGCCGATTATATTTGCAAAAGTGAACCCGATGCTGTTGTTATAATTATTTGTATAGAACTTTGCACCATTCATTTTCAAAAAATGGATACAGAGGATAACCTCACAGCTAATCTTTTATTTGCGGATGGAGCTGCTGCTGCATTGATTGTGCCGGATAGCTATGCAGAAAAAAATAAGTTAAATGGTTTTGGAATAAAAAAATTCCATTCTCAAATTTCATTGACCGGTAAAAACGACATGGCATGGCGATTGACATCAACCGGTTTTTTAATGACGTTGAGTTCATACATTCCTCAACTGATTGAAAAGGGTTTTAATTTTTTTTTTAATACCGCAATACGCGAACTTGAGCTAACCAAAAAAGATATTACGCATTGGGCGATACATCCCGGAGGAAGAAAAATACTGGAAGTCATTCAAAAAGAACTTGCGCTGGAAAACAAGAATCTCGAAAGTTCATACCGTGTGCTGAAAAATTATGGAAACATGTCGTCCCCAACTGTTTTATTCGTGTTAAAAGATATTTGGGATACTAAAGACCTCTCCCAGACCCTCTCCAAAGGAGAGGACTTCAACAACAAAGAGCTGACCTTTTGTGCAGCATTTGGTCCCGGACTTACAATGGAATCTGTAATCCTTGAAAATGTTTAAGCAGCGATCGTATCAAAAAGAACTTTTGGATGAATCTTACATTGAAAAAGAGTTATTATACCGGAATCTGAAGGAACTGGAATTTATCAATAAATATTTAGGTGGACACGCCATTTCATTAAATGGATTGGAAGAAGTTATAAATGATAAGTCAAAAACGTATAACATAATTGACATTGGCTGCGGTGGAGGCGATTCGTTGAATGCAATTGCCAAATGGTCGAGAAATAAAAAATATAAAATAAATTTAACAGGTATTGATTTAAAGCAGGACTGCATCAATTATGCTCAATATAATTGTATAAACTATAGTGAAATACATTTTCGCTGTAATGACTTTAGAAATTCCTTTTCTGAAGAAACTAAAATTGATATTGTTCACGCATCGTTGTTTTGTCATCACTTTACAGAAAATGAGATTGTTGAGTTTATTAAATTATGCAACAGTAATAAAGCAATATTCGTAATCAATGACCTGGAAAGGCATCCCATCGCTTTTTATGCAATTAAATTCCTGACTAATTTTTTTTCAAAATCATCTTTAGTAAAAAATGATGCACCATTATCTGTGTTGAGAGGATTTAAAAAATCAGAATGGAATGCAATACTCTATAAATCAGGCATTAAAAAATATACAATAAAAAATCGATGGGCATTCCGACACTTAGTTATTGCTTACCCGAATGAATAATAAAATTTTTGATTGTGCCATTGCAGGTGGAGGATTGGCCGGATTAACCTTGGCGGTTCAGTTAGCAGATGCAGGATATTCCGTTATTTTGTTTGAAAAAGAAAAATACCCTTTTCATAAAGTTTGTGGTGAATATATTTCTATGGAGAGCTACGATTTTTTGGAACGAATCGGAATACCGCTTTCTACTATGAATCTTCCTATGATACGTGAAGTAAAAATCTCATCTCCCAATGGAAATTCCATTACTCGAAAATTAGATTTAGGCGGATTCGGAATTAGTCGTTATACACTTGATTCAACATTGGCAGCATTGGCTGTGAAAAAAGGAGTTGTACTATTAGAAGAAACCAAAGTATCTGATATTGTTTTTGAAAATGATTTATTTACTATAAAAACCAATCAGCAATTGTATCAGGCAAAAGTAGCATGCGGTGCTTTCGGCAAACAATCATTGTTGGATAAAAAATTGGGAAGAGTAAAAAAAATAGAAAATATAAATTATGTTGCTGTAAAATACCATGTAAAACTTGACTTCCCCGATAACCGAATAGAGTTACATAATTTCAAGGGTGGGTATTGCGGAGTTTCAAAAGTTGATGAAGATAAATACTGCTTATGCTATTTAACTAACTCTGAAAATCTAAGAGATAATGGGAATGACATAAAAGCAATGGAGCGATCTGTTTTAATGAAGAATCCTTTTTTAAGAAAGTATTTTTCGCAAGCGTTTTTTTTATTTCAACAGCCGCTCACGATTTCGAAAATTACTTTTAGCAAAAAATCAGCAGTAGAGAATAATATATTAATGCTTGGCGATTCAGCAGGAAACATTACCCCTTTGTGCGGAAACGGAATGAGTATGGCTATGCACGCTTCTTATATTGCTTTTCAATTAATAAAAGAATATTTGGATGGGAATATTTCTCGCGAAAATTTGAAAACCTTATATATAAAGAAATGGAATTATTTTTTTTCAAACAGAATTATAACAGGAAAATATATACAACATCTTTTTGGAAGAGAAGCGCTAACAAATATTTCTGTTTGGATACTCAAGAAGTTGCCTGCATTAACAGATAAATTGATAGGCATCACGCACGGTAGTAAATTTTGAACTTCATAATAGAAGTTCATTGACAATTTAAAAACAGTTCTAAAAAATATAACAAAAAAATGAAAAACAAAATCATCATAACTGCATCTGCCTTATTAATTGCGCTGTCTACATTTTCTCAAAATAATGCAATGACGCCACCCGCAGGATATAAATACAACAGCAATTTCGATGTTGCGCTCGGAGTGGGACGCGATCAATTTTCAGGAGCAATATCGTGGGTTCGCTTTTACGGTATTGGCAAAAATAAAAAATTTAAGATTGGTTACGGATTGAGATTTACTTCTTACTTCGGCAGCAATCAAAATTATATTACTGCTCCGTCAAAAATTATTAGCGGGCAAACAGGTTCGAAAGGATGGTTTCCTAAACTTAAAAACTTTCCAGAAAATCTTGATACGTTATTTATATCGAAAGCCCAAGTCAATGCTTTAAACGCATCCATTAACCTGCAATATTCTTTTTCACCAAAGTTTGATGTGGGATTTAATATTGATGCTGTGGGTTTTTCATTTGGAGCTAAACAATCCGGAAAATTTATTTCGAGTATCCGTCTTGTTGGTATGAGCGAAACACAAACTGCATCTGTTACCTCGTTTAACTTATTGCTTGTAAGCAACAATGATATCGGAACGCTGAACTCTGAATTTTACGCTATCTATTGGTTCTCGAATAAACTAGGTGTAAAGGGAGGGTTCATTGTACTGTTTACAGAATATACTACTGATAATAAGTTGACATTTGATAATAACCGTTTCCGAAATAAATCAGAAAGGATGGGAATGATTGGGATTACTTATACACCGTTCAAATAGAAAAGCAGGCAATCGAAAATATTTTACGTCCTGACTATTCTAACTATACCTTGCTTTAGATCTACTCAGTCTTTATTTTTTTTAAAATCATTCCAAGTGAAAAATATTGGCAATGCCTTAACTATAATAGAAAATGTATTGATGAAATAAATCTGAAAATAAACTCCGTACTTAATGCAAGCAACCGAATCCAAAATAACCCAGATGCCAAAAGCTGCCATAATAGCATTACGTGCCCAGCGTTCTTTTCTTTTAAATGGATAATAGGCAATATAGGCTAATAGAATATAACAGCAAGTTATTGTCGCGCCCAGTGGCCCCCAAATAAAAGCACGAAAAGGTTCTACTTCACTTGGTATCCCAGGTGTACTCCAAAATATTTTAGCTAGCACTTGGTTATAGGGAAGGAAAAAAATATTATTTCCATACAAGGCAAAGGCAATCCCAAATAATGCGAACAGGATGCTTGTATAGAATAACCACTGCTGCCAAAATATAAAAGAAAATATTTTTTTCATGAGTTCAATTTTTGGAAAGACATCTACGTTAATATCAAATTCAAACGTAATTAAATATTTTCTTCTTTAATTTTCATCTATCTCATTGTTCCTGCACACCATTTGGGAAAGAAATATTATTTTACAATATTTTAATTTATTCTCATAAAGTATTTTGTGTAGCAAATAAAACATCTTTCATTTTATCCACATGAAAATGCATGCCCTCGCTCTTTGTCCGATAGCTAGTTGCCAGTTTAGATAAACCTTTTTTCTTGTTATCCTCTTCCTTTTTTTTTAACAGAGTTCTGCGTTCCTCCATTATGCGTAAAGCTATCCACAAAGTTGATTCTAATGTTTCGCCTTGCTTAACTACCAAATCCTTTTCTGAATAGGAATGCCCAATATGGCATCGGTAACGGTCAGCTTTTCTATTTTCTTTTTTAATACTCCATAATCCTCCTCCGCAATCAGGACAAGCGTAAATACTTTTTTCGCCCAGTTGTTTCACATTCTCATAAGTCACAACAACTCTTTCCGAAATTTCAGATTCAATAATTACATCAGCGGGAGCTGGTATTTTTTTCGGATTCGTTTTTAATATATCTAAAATTACTTCACCCATTTTGCTAAGTGGGATGCAATGGTCAACTTCCATGCTATTAATAATTGACATGGGCATATCAGGATATTCGGCTTCGTTTGGATCGTGGACTATGCTCTTGCCACCACTTCTTTTAATTGCTAACATGCCAGTAGTACCATCATTAAGCAAACCCGTTAATATTATCCCAATTGCTCTTGTGCTGTAAGCAGCAGCGGCTGAGCGAAATAATACGTCTATTGAAGGCCGCCAACGGTTTTCTTCCGGACCACGACTAAGTATTATCTTATTTTTTTTAACGAGTAAATGCTGATTTGGCGCAGAAAAATATATATGTCCTTTTTCAATTGCTGCATTATTTTTTGCTACTTCAGATTTTAGCGAAGCGTGAGGTTGGAGATGATAAATAAGAAAGTCGCTTACACTTGTTCTGGACAAGTGCATAACAATACAAACAGCAGCATCCAGACCTTCCTTAAATTGAGAAATTAGTTCAATAAAGGCGTTCATTCCCCGTGCGGAAGCGCCAACCACAATTGCAAATTTAGGAGCATTCATATTTTCTTTCTTTTTGAGGTTTCCCATCTCTTCTTTGAAGAGGAAATTTTAATTTCTTTTTAGGCGATTTCTTTAAGCCTTTTTTCTTAACCATTTGTTTTAAAGAACTTGAAGCAGTTTTATACATAGTTATTAAATTATTTTTTTTTTGCTGTTTCAGAATCCGGTGTTTCTCCATAGAAATAATCTGAATAAACTTTTGTAAACTCTGCTCCAAAGAATACAATCATTGAAGAGTAAGATGTCCATAGTAAAATGAGTATAATAGAACCTGCTGCACCGTAACCTGATCCAGGATTAGCCTTACCAAAGTATAATCCTAATGCTGATTTGCCCAAAACAAATAATAATGAGGTGACAAATGCCCCGATCCATACCGAGCGCCATTCTATTTGTGCATCAGGTAATGTTTTAAACATGATTGCAAATAATACTGTAATGATAGCGAGAGAAAAAACAAAATTTAGTATTTGAAAAAGAATTAATAAAGATTGTGACCAATGCTGTAATACCCATGAGCCTAGAGCTGACAACAAAGAAGAGAGTATAAGTGAGATAAGTAATAAAAAAGCAATAGATACGATCAAGCCAAAAGAAAAGAGCCTTGTTTTAAGTAACGTCAAAATACCTGACTTGGTTGTTGAAGTCTTTACTTCCCAAATAGAATTTAATGATTTTTGAAGCTGTACAAATACTCCCGTTGCTCCTATCAATATTATCACAATCCCCATAACGGTTGCCCACACCGAATCTTTGCTTTTATTAGCTATCACTAGTATGTTTTGAATTTGATCCGCTGTATCGATGCCCATTGCTTGAGCTATCTGTGTATGCAATTTGCCGCTCACTGCATCAGCACCAAAAAAATAACCAACAACTGTTATTACTACCACTAATAATCCCGGTAGAGAAAATATGGCATTGTAAGCAATAATTGCGCTCTCGTTAAAAGGATCACGACCCCACCACTTTTTAATAGCTTTTTTAAGCAGTTCGCCTGTTTTTTCAAATCTGAGCCTTTTCATTGCTTAAATAAAATATATTTATTCTTTGTTATCCTTCTTGCCTGGCTTGTTAAATATTTTTTGAAGAAATTGTTTAATTCTGTTAAATCAGTGTTTGTCAATAATAACCTTTCATCCCTGCGAGCGTTATATTTGCAAAATACAGTGCTACAAAAGGTAATTTTAGACGGATAACAATTAGAAGTGCAACTATGAAATAAGAACCTCCATTTTATGTTTCTCTTTTTTTTGAATTTTATTTCGGAAGGTTTCATTTACCTATGATCGCATTTCATTTTATCTTAGATTGTACGGTATGTAAAAAATTTTGACCTACTTGATTTTATTTTGTTGAAGTTTTTAGTAGCGAAACCTGAAGCTATTGTTTGCAACGCAATACTTGAAATTATTTTCAATGGATTGCGAGAATTACGAAAGAAGACCTTTTTAACTAAGAATCCGGAAGCAATTCCTATTGCTGTTTTGCCGATTCTGTTTTTTAAATCGGGGGAAGTAGCTACTGCTTTGAAAGTATCTTTAATAAGATTGATGGGCTTTAAACTTTCATGCACTACACGCATCTGTTCTTTGAGTTGTATTAACTCTTCGTCTCGCTTCTTTTCCATTGAATCGATTAATTGATTGAGTTCACCATTAGGGCTGACTTTTTTCATCCTGATTTTTTCATTAACATTTGAGTAATGATGGAATCGTTAATAGGTGCTTTGATTAGTCGATTTCCGAAGAAATGTAAAATCACCGCTATTAAAAGATAGAAAATAGTAACAATAAAAAATCCTATATATGATTTTCCAATCAGTTCACCTATCCATAGCGCCAATCCGATATTCACCATAAGGGTGACTAAAATAATGACTACTACAGTGGCGAGCCGCATGGCTAATGAAGAAAAAATATCTGCTGATTTATCAATTGTTTTCAGCTTCAATAATTCAACATTGGTTTTTGCATACGCTTCTGCTTTTTTCAAAAAGGGATTCTATTATTGTTACTTTTTCTTCCATCTCTCTTTTTGTTTTAAATCGGAGTTGAATTAAACTTGACCATCCATTTTAGTATGCACAGCATTTCTTACATCTTTCTTAAATTCATGTGCTTTTGATGTGCCTTTATCCACCGTGTTTTCTACTTTTTCTTTTGCACCATCGAACTCATCTTTAGCGGCTTCAAAAAGCTCATTAAATTTGTCTTTTAACCCGTCCATGTAATCGTCTCCTTTTTTAGAGATTTTTTTACGAGTGTTTGTTCCTTTGTCTGGGGCAAATAAAATGCCCAATGTTGCACCAGCGGCTAAGCCTGCCAATACACCTAATACAGTTTTTCCTGTGCTCATAGTTTTTTTGTTTTTAGATTATTTATTATTTATTAATTTAAACAGATTTGTTGCCTCTTATAATTCTTAAAATGACAGAAATAAGTGCTATCACCAATAAAATGTGGATGATTGACCCTGCGCTATAAGCAAAGAAGCCAATTGCCCATATGATTATAAGAATTATTGCAACGGTATAAAGTATGTTTCCCATTTTGTTTTTTGATTTTAAAAAAGTAAAATAAGAGGGGTAAATTTAATAGAATTAAAAGCCCCCTCTTATTTTCTAATTATTAACGATTTTAGTTATTTCCACCTTTGTTAGAACCTTCGTTTTTGTGGCTGTTGTTCTCCTCAGTCGAATTTCTGTCATTGGTTTTGTTGTTGTTATTATTTTTATTTTTTTTCTCATCGCGCGGAGTTTTGTAATCATGATCGTGATTAGTGTCATCCTGCTCTTCGCGAGTAGTAAAATCATTCATATCAGCTTCAGACTCATCTTCCATAACATCATTTGTATTTGATGATTCTTTTGATGTATCAGAATCCGATTTGTTGATTCCTTTGTCCATAGTGTATTGTTTTTGTTTTGGATCATTTTTGGTGTCTTTACCCTGTTGATCATTTTTTTGATTTTCTTTCATTTGATTTTTATTTTTAGTTGGTTGATTTATTTATTTTTAAGAGTGAACTTTTTCAGCTTTTTTCGCATTCCAGTCAGATTCAAAATACTTTGCATCCTCATCGTTACGTGGGTGTACACCCATCACGATTTTGCCGTTCTTAACACCTGATTCATAAAGACGCGCACGTTCTTCGGATATCCCTGAGCCTACCAATGCTCCAATTAATCCTCCTGTAGCAGCACCAGCTCCTGCCCCTGCTAATCCAGCAACTATTGGACCTGCTACAATCAATCCTAATCCAGGAACTACAAGACTGGTTCCTATAGCGGCAATAATGCCGGCTACTGCACCTACTGTTCCACCAATTGCAGAACCCGTTCCGGCTCCTTCCAAAGCTTTGGTTCCAACCTCAGTTTTACCTTTTGTAAAATGTTTTTTTCGTGTTTCATCTGACATTACTAAATTAATGTCATCTTTTGTGTAACCGCGTTCGCAAAGTGTGCTATAAGCATTCTCTACACCTCTGCGATCGTTGAACATTCCCGTTACCATTACGCCACGATCTAACGTCATGTTGTCAGCCATTTGATTTTGATCTTTTTCTTTCATTTGTTTTGTTTTTTAGTTGTTTATTATTAATCTTGATTTTGAAGCTGTCTTCTTTTTGTTGTTACGGATGTTTCTGCATCTTGATCTTGTTCGTCTCCTTCACCGGATGCCTCAGCGTTTATTGAATCGGAAATTTCTGATAATTTTTCATCCGCTCTTTTTTCTTCGTTTAATGTTTCTTCTAACAGAGCAACCGCTTCGTTTTCTCCTAGAGTTTTTGCGAAAGAAGAGAGTGTGCCATAAGTTGCGATTTCATAATGTTCAACTTTTTGTCCAGCTAAGATGATTCCTGCATCGCGCACAACACCCTTTTCAGTTTTTTTCATAATTTCTTCAGCTTCCTTCACGAGGCCTGTCATAGTTTCGCACTTTTTTGCTACCGCTTTCTTACCAATAGATTTGAAAACTTCTTCGAGGCGCGTTACGTGTTTTTTAGTTTCTTCAAGATGACCGGTGAGTGCCTCTACTAGTTCATCAGTAGTTGCATTTTTAATCATTTTTGGAATAGCATTTGTTAATTCTTTTTCTGCCCAATAGATGTCTTTCAATTCATCTTCAAATAAATCACGAAGATCTTTTGCTACATCAGGTTTTTCTTTAATTGCTGTTATGTTTTTTCTTTTACCATTTCCGTTTTTGGAAAATTTAGTGTCTTTTTTCATTTTCATTTTTTTAGTATAATTATTTTTATTTTTTTACCAAATCCATTCCGCATTTGGAGCACTTGCCGGATTTGTCAGATGTTACTTCAGAGTGCATTGGGCAGGTATAAATTGCTGTTGTTTTATTGTTTTCATTTTCCTTTTGCGTTCCGCCTTTCTCCTCTTTAATCATCACTCCGCAGGTGGTTGTATTTCCATCCATATCCATGCACTCGCCTTCTTTCATTTTTATTTTTTTTCCATTTTCCATTATGCAATCACCATTCACCATACATTTAGTTCCGTTTTTCATAGTTACGTCCTTATCCATCGGTATCATTTTCCCGGCTTTCATGTGCATCATTTTTCCGTCTTTCATCATGCAACAGTCTTTCATTTTTGAAGAGTCGGCTTTGGACTGTGCATTGGAATTGCTGTTTGCAAAACATAATGCCATTATCAGTAATGAAGCAAACATGGTGGAAATCATTTTTTTCTTTTTCATAATCATTTTTTTTGAATTTTATATTTGTCTTCAGTTCCGCTGTTGCCCGTTCTTCAGTTTTGCTGTTGCCCAATATTATTTACATTAATGTTCAGTAAATAGTCGCGGAACGCGGCAAGAAGTATAATTTGTTGTTCCCGTCAAATATAAACTTGCCACGCCCGCTGTTTCTTTGTCCTACATACTTCACTTATTGTTTCTTGAAGACGGTTATGCCCAATATTGCAGTTAAGACCACAAGCGCTATAAAGACAAAGAAAATTATTTTAGCGATTGATGCCGCTCCCGCAGCAATACCTGTAAATCCAAAAATTGCTGCTACGATTGCAATAACTAAAAAAATAGCTGTCCATTTTAACATGATGTTGGGTTTTTAGTGTTGTACATATTGATTAAATTTTACTGTTTACTAATTTATTTATGCATAAAATAATTCTTAAACTTTTTCAAGCTTAGCCATATCTCGCAGAGTCCTAATCTTGTCATGATCCATCTGCAACTCGGCTCTTTGTTTTGAAATAATATTCCGTAGGTTATCGCTGAACGGAGCATCTGCATTTATTACATCATCGTATGTTTCAAGCGCAGCATCTTCGCCTGTTTCGCATGAAGAGATAATTTCTTTTCTGTCTTTGCCTGTAAGGGCGGCTTTCACATCCATCCATGCACGGAAAATTTTTCCAGTCGTTTTTGTGCCTCGGATAGGCTCGCCACCAAGCAACATGATTTGTGCTGACAACTCACTATTATTAGCACTGCTGTGTGAGGCAAGATCTGCAAAAAGCGCTTTTAAATCGCTGTCTTGGATCTCTTTTGCTGCTTTTTCATAGCCCTGAATACGATCATTGTTTATCTCAACAATATTGTTCAGTTGTTTGATTACTTTTTCATTTGCTTTTTCCATGTTTTTTTATGTTTTATTAACGAGTGATTGTAGCGGTGTCTTTTATTTTTTATAGATTATTTTTATAAACCCTGATGCAGCTATTTAGTATTTCTTTTAGTTAAATCTTTCAAGGAGTTTCCAAGCTCATCCATGTCATGATTAAATTCTTTTCTGAAAGATTCCCATTTATCTTTTCCATCGTCTTTG
>Ga0163149_10002853_pt1 | contig 20245 bp, 14 predicted proteins | sample OliLakLV19MP5G1_FD_148604 | JGI IMG/M metagenome (GOLD analysis project Ga0163149, IMG submission 148604) | Freshwater microbial mat bacterial communities from Lake Vanda, McMurdo Dry Valleys, Antarctica - Oligotrophic Lake LV.19.MP5.G1 | ecosystem: Environmental > Aquatic > Freshwater > Lake >...
ATGCTGCGCCCGGGATAGAACGAAAAGCCTTGTTTAGGGCTTTGCTTAATGTTTGCGCAACGAGTAGGCTTCGCTTTTTCTGCGCAGACCCCGCAGTGCGACAAACATAGCAAAAGACAAACAAGCTTGAAGTGATAGCCCGATAAGGCGCCCAAAGAATAAAAATACTTTTTGAGGTTCGACTATCTAGATAATTTTTAACACCAAGGCGCGAACCTACCGCCGTCGAGCACGGACACTAAGTTTTATTCTGTATGTATGTTAACGCTGCAACAACTCATCGAAAGCTGTTCCTAAAAAACTTCGTCCGTCGTCCCTCGACTCCGCTCGGGATGAGAGCTCCGAGTGACAACTCAGAGTAACGGGACTTCTAGAAAATCAAAAGGATAAAAACCAATAAAGCGCATTGGTTATAAAACTTGAAGTCACAATTTGCGACCTCAAACTTACTTCTTCCTCTCGCCTATTTGTTGCCTCCACATAGCGTAATACAAACCCTTTTCTTCTAATAGTTTTTCGTGTTTGCCTTGCTCTATTATTTTACCGTGTTCTAAAACAATTATTTTATCAGCGTGCATTATGGTAGATAAACGGTGGGCTATTAAAACAGTAATTTGCTCTTTGTTGGCCGATAATTCCTTAATGGTTGTTGTGATCTCCTCTTCCGTTAATGAATCCAATGCAGAAGTAGCTTCATCAAAAATTAATAGTTTAGGGTCACGCAGTAATGCGCGGGCAATAGATAAACGTTGTTTTTCGCCACCACTTACTTTTATTCCGCCCTCGCCAATGGTGGTATCTAAACCTTTATCTGCACGCCTCAATAAATTTTGACAAGCCGCCTTTTGTAGCGCCATATTTATTTCTGCGTCGGTAGCAGTAGGCTTTACAAATAGCAAATTATCTCTTATGGTGCCGCTGAACAATTGAGGGTCTTGTGTTACAAAACCCAACTGTTTGCGTAATTCATTCATGTCAACATTTTGCGAACTTATTTTATTATAAAATAATTCGCCTTCCACAGGCTGATACAAGCCTACTAATAATTTTACTAAAGTAGTTTTACCGCTTCCACTCGGCCCAACAAAAGCAACAGTTTCTCCCTTTTCAATAGTAAATGAAATATTATTTACAGCATGTTCTGCAGCAGTTTGATGCTTGAAAGAAACGCCCTTGAATTTTAGTTCATTGATACTTCCCAAAGCCGATGGCTTATCGGGAATTACTTCACTTTTTGAATTCATGAGCTTCTCGTAATTTTCCATGCTAACTTTTGTCTCATTATACACAGAAATAAGATTGCCTAGTTCTTGAAGTGGATTAAAAATAAAAAAAGAGAAGAACATTAACGTAATAAGATCGCCCACTTTAATATCATTTTTAAATACCAAGCCATATAACAAAAATACAACTGTAGTTCTTACCAAATGCACGGTGCTTCCTTGAATAAAACTTAAACTTCTTACAAAGCGTACTTTTTTTAATTCTAAGCCAAGTATTTTTAGTGTAGTTGATTTTAAACGGTTTTCTTCCTGCTCTACCAAACCCAAACTTTTTACCAATTCAATATTGCGTAATGATTCGGTAGTTGCTCCGGCCAATTGAGTTGTTTCTGATAAAATCTCCTTTGATACTTTTTTGATTTTTTTACCCAAATATGAACTAACAAAACCAATGATGGGTACTGTGCCCAGAAATAAAAGACTGATCCATTTATTGCTACTGATGTTAACAGTATAAATGGTAACAAACACCAAACCAATAATAGATTGAAAAACCAAACTGATGAACAAATTCACAAAACGCTCGGTATCGCTTTTTAATTTTTGAAGTTTCCCTAAAGTTTCTCCGCTGCGTTGATCCTCAAAATCTTGGTAAGGTAAACTCAGTGTTTTTTTGATACCATCGGTGTACATTTGCGCCCCGGTTCGTTGAATAACAATATTGGTAAAATAATCTTGGAAATTTTTGGCAATTCGGCTAAGCATGGCCGCACCAATAGATAAACCCAGCCAAAACAAAATATTACTTGTAAACTCTGCGAACGATGCGCCTGTTTTCCAAAAATGCAAACTATCATCCGTATCGTGAGGTACCGCAAATTTATTAATAAGCTTTCCGGTAATAATAGAATCGCACAACGAAAAACACTGATTGATTGCCGCTAAAACTAATGCAAGAAACAATAAAGATTTATGCTGTTTTAAATAGTAGTAAAAGATCTTCATAAGAGGTCGCTAAATTAAGCAAAGCTCTGATTCATGGAGCGATATAATTATCAACAGAAGTTAAAAATCCCCTCTTTCAACCAAAGCAATCGCTTTCTCAATCATAATATCTTCGGTAGCGGCTTCGTATTGGGCTTTCATATCATTGCCAAACAAACGGGCAAAGGCTTGCCACATGGCGGCTTGAAAAGATCCTCTTAATTCTTTTACAATGGCGTAAGTGGTTTTTCCGGTTTCGCGATTGATCAATTTCATTAATACTCGGCCTTGAGAAACAGAAAGTCCTTTTAATTCATCTTCAAATTCGTGCCGCAGGTCTTTTTCGCAAACACGCAAAAAGGCTTTGCGCTTATCTTCATCTTCAATTTTTGCTAATAAAATATCGTACTGCTTTAATTTTGCAGACGCTAAAATTGCATACGGATATACTTTTTTTACATTGAACTTCACTCGAGTCCACTGTTCGTACATTCTTTTGGTTTTAAAAACCATATTGGTTGTAACCCCAACTTCATCTAAATAAAAAATCGGAACAGTATCATTGTTTTCAATAACGGCATAACAACGAATTCCTTCTCCGATGAGTGCAGTTTGAGCTTTTGCAAAATCGAATTGAAATAGCAGAGCTAAGAATAAAGTAAATTTGCTAATATTTGAAACAGTTGACACGTTCATTCCTCTGTTTATATTATTGTACGAAAAAGGTAACCATAAGTTACATCAAAATAATTAACCAAATTCTAACGATTTTGCTTCCATTTACTTTTTTTAACAGGTCCGTCTGTTAAAACCTCCTGCTTGGGCTTTGCCTGGTCAAAAATTAGGTTTGCCGCCATAGCCGCTATATCCCCGTGAATGGCATTACCCTTCAGCATTTCGGGCTTAAAGTATTTGCTAATAAAACTGGTATCAAATTTACCACTCACAAAAGCCTCGTGTTTTAAAACAAACTTGCAAAAATCGAGGGTAGTTTCTACACCAATTATTTTATAATCGTCAATGGCCCTTATCATTTTTTCAATGGCCTCGGTTCTATCTTTTCCATGAACAATTAATTTAGAGATCATTGGGTCGTAATAAATAGGGATATCCATTCCCTCTTCAAAACCATCATCTACTCTTACTCCAACACCGCTTGGTTTAACGTACACATTCAATCTTCCAATATCTGGTAAAAAATTATTCATTGGGTCTTCGGCACATACACGTACTTCTAAGGCGTGTCCGTTTATTTTTAAGTCCTCTTGCTTATAACTTAATTTTTCGCCGCGCGCTACTTTTATTTGCTCTTTTACAAGATCCAATCCTGTTATCAATTCACTAACCGGATGCTCCACTTGCAAACGCGTATTCATTTCCAGGAAATAAAAATTTAATTTATCATCCACTAAAAACTCTACGGTTCCGGCACCACTGTAATTACATGCTTTGGCTACATCAACCGCGCATTTTCCCATGGCGGCGCGTAACTCGGCACTTAATACACTACTCGGTGCTTCTTCTACTAATTTTTGATGGCGACGTTGAATACTGCATTCGCGTTCAAATAAATAAACGCAATTTCCATGGTTATCGGCTATCAATTGAATTTCGATATGGCGTGGACCGGTAGCATATTTCTCAATAAAAACTGCACCATTTCCAAAGGCCGAAACTGCTTCGCTAATGGCCATGTTCATTTGCTGCTCCACTTCACTTTCTTTTTCAACCAATCGCATTCCTTTTCCACCGCCACCGGCAGAAGCTTTAATTAATAAAGGAAAACCAACTTCTTTGGCAACTTTAATAGCCTCTTTTACATCGCTAATAGCACCCTCCGATCCCGGGATCATAGGTACGTTATATTTTTTTGCTGTTGCTTTGGCGCTTAATTTATCGCCCATCAAGTCCATACTTTCGGCACTGGGCCCTATAAAAATAATTCCTGCCTTTTTTACTTTACGTGCAAAATCAGCATTCTCGCTTAAAAATCCGTATCCAGGGTGGATGCCATCTACTTTAAGATCTTTACAAATTTGAATGATCTTATCGCCTTGTAAATACGATTGCGCGCTTGGAGGCGGACCCACACAAACCGCTTCATCGGCATACTTTACAAAAGGCGCGTTTCTATCGGCCTCCGAATATATTGCTACCGTTTTAATACCCATTTCACGAGCGCTTTTCATTACACGAAGCGCTATCTCTCCTCTGTTTGCAATAAGTATCTTTTTCATTTTCGTAACTGTTAAGATGTAAATATAAGTGTTTAAACCCTAAATATAAACCTCCTTTTTTCAGGTAATAATTGCTACTTTTAAACGTGTTTTTCTTCCTTTCCAAAATACTTGGTTTTATCCTCTCACCCCTAGTGTGGGTATTTGGCTTATTGGTGTATTCCTTTTTTACAAAAATTGAAACCCGCGCTAAAAAATTAAGAATCGCAGCAATTATTGTATTATATATTTCGTGCAATTCATTTATTGTTGATGAATTTTTTAGAGTGTACGAACCTGTTACAGCCGATCATGACCTAACAACGACACACTACGATGGCGCTATTGTTTTGGGAGGAATTGGAGAAGTGGATATGCGATTAAAAAAAATAAATTTTGCGCATAGCGGCGATCGTTTATTTCAAACCATACGTTTATACAAATTAGGAAGAGTTGATAAGATCATTTTTACAGGGGGCTCGGGAAGTATTGAATTTCCGGAAAAAAGAGAAGGTTTGTACGTGCAAAAATATTTACGTGAAATCCAAATTCCTGATAGCGTTATGTTATTTGAGAACGATAGCAGAAACACTTACGAGAATGCCATTTTTACAAAAAAATTAGTGGGGGATAGTTTACTCAACTCTAAATTTTTATTGATTACCTCTGCTTATCACATGCCACGGGCTTTAGCTGTGTTTAAAAAAGCAGGTTTTACAAATATTACCCCTTACATAACCAATAAAGTAAGCGGGGTTAGAAGGTTTACGTTAGACCACCTCTTTATTCCAAGTATTGATGCGGCTTTTAATCTGCAATTTTTACTCCACGAATGGGTTGGTTTTTTGATGTATAAGATCAAGGGATACGCTTAGAAAATTACAATTAATTTTTTTATTTGGGCGCCCCCTGCCTTACCTTCGCAAATTTAAGGAGGGCAAGGCAGGCCGGGCTCTCGCCACTCGCTCTTTTTTACCCCGCCGAAAAAGCGAAGATAAAAAAGGAGCTCAAACAATGGCTCCATCCCTGGCGCAGCAGCAGGACGGGGCGCCCAAATAAAAATCAAAAAACTACTCTTAATACTACAAATTGTAGCAATCAATCTTTGTTTCCCATTATACCTTTGAACTTTAATTTACATTATGATAGGAAATGAAGATCTGTTGCAGTTTGCTTGGCAATTCAAAATTTTAAAACCTCTTCCGTTAATTTCGAAGAGTGGCAAACTTATTGAAGTTATTAAACAAGGCGAATTGAACCGCGATGCCGGCGCTGATTTTTTTAATGCTAAAATAAGAGTGGATGGTATAACGCTTGCTGGAAATATTGAGATCCATGTGAACAGTAGCGATTGGTTAAAACACAAACATCAAAACAATAAAAGCTACGACACTATTATTTTGCATGTTGTTTTAAACGCAGATAAAAGCATTCCGCAAAACGTAAACAACAATGTTGAAGTTTTGGAACTAAAAGAATTATTGCCCGATCATTTTATTCAGAACTACGAAAGATTGGTAGGCTCAAAAACAGAATTACCCTGCCAAAATCAATTAAAAGAAGTGGAAGAGTTAAAAGCGTTGTGGTGGATAAACCGAATGGCCATTGAGCGCTTAGAAAGTAAAATGGGGGCGATTGAAAAACTCTTTGCTAATTTTAATAACGATTTCACCCAAACATTTTACACCGTCCTCTTAAAGAACTTTGGATTTAAAGTGAATTCTTTGCCCTTTGAGCTTTTGGCAAGTTACTTACCTGCAAATATTTTATTAAAACACACCAATGATCTAAAACAAATTGAAGCTTTGCTATTGGGTACTGCCGGATTATTGGATGATCAGTTTGAGGATAAATACGTGCGCAATTTGCAAAGTGAATACGAGTTTTTAAAGAGTAAGTACAAATTAAGCACACTAAAAAAAGAGATATTTAAACATTCGCGTTTGCGTCCTGCTAATTTTCCGAGTTTACGTTTAGCGCAGTTTGCACAATTGATCTGCAAAGATCCCAAACTTATTTCTGAGCCACAGAGTTATATGTCGTTTGAATCCATAAAAAAAACATTGCAAATTGAACCTATTGGTTATTGGAAAGATCATTACAAAGCCGACGGCAAAAAAAGTGCATTTGATCTTAGATTAGGCGAAGATTCTATTCAAAATATTCTGATCAATACCTTCAGTTATTTCTTCTTCTTTTATGGTAAAAAATTAAACAAAGAGCACTATCTGGATCTTGCTCTTGAGATCCTTGAACAGGTTAAGTTTGAGAGCAATGTAAAAACAAAACACTATGAAGCTTTAAATTGCGGTGGCCGGTCGGGTTTGGTAAGCCAAGGCCTTATAAACCTTAACAACAACTATTGTTCAAAAAAGGACTGTTTGAATTGCGGAATTGGAGCTTCTATTTTGCAAACAACTAAATGACAATAACACATAGTGCAAGTTTAGTAACTTACTTTTTTTACCAAAACTTTTTTGTAATGCGCATAAGCACAACATTCGAACGCCTTAGGCCATCAGGCGCAACCTTTCGATTAATATATGGACGGCCAGCATTAATACTTAATTGCCAATTCTTTTTGAATTTATACGAAAATCCGGCAGTTACATTAAAGGTTAGGCCATTTGATTTATTTACTTCGTAAGTATTACCATTCAATAATTTAATTGTGGAATTATCAATTCGATAAATTGGTAAAATACCAATTAAAATATCTGCCCTTTTAATTTTTATACCACGCTCTAGGCGTAAAATTACATCGCCGCTATTATGAAGCATCCTACTTGAGCCAAAATTTGTGCGCGCCCTATTTAAAGTGTCGTAACCGGCAATGCCAGGATCTAATATTATACCTTCGGTTGTAAATTCATTTCCATTATTTCCAAAATTTTGCTGAAACCCTAAAACCCCATTCCATTTTCGCGTAGAAACGGTGATCCCTACTAGTCCTCCAAACAAACCCATACTGCTTTGATAGGCCATTGGTAATGATCTGCCCTTCGATTTCAAATTTGCGGTGTTTGTTGGAATTACCACTCCTATTGTATAAGCAAGCCTAAAACTTTTGCCCGATTTAATAATATTTTGCAAGTTTAGTGTAATGTCTCCTAATCCTTGAGCAGATCCCAAAATACCTTCTGTAATAGTGTAAGGGAGTTTTATTCCCAACATTAACTTCTCCTTTAATCTAATGGAGCCACGCAAATAAACAGAATAAATATTTGTGTTCCGATCTCCTTCTCCATAACCCATCTCCACACCAAAATTATATTTTTCGCTGAGTATGGCAGTGTTCAACAACTCATCGATATCGGCCTTAGTAAAATCAGTGCGCGAAACCGAATCGGCTGTGGAAGCTGAATTTAAAGACCCTATTGTACAAATGCCCGGATCGCTACAGCCTTGTGCCATACTATTTTTGGTAGAAAAAATGAAAAGGATTGCAATTATAAGTCCGGATTTCTTCATTATTTTAGTGTAGCAAATTTTTTCAATTGTTCCGAAATCATTAAACCACATTTATCAGCTACTGCCATATATATTTCAAGCTTCAATTTACCTTGTTCTTCAATAAAATTTATGGAAGAGCATGAAGTATTCTCTTGCTTCATCTCGGTGATTACTAAAATATTTTTTTCGGAAGCAATGCTGGTTAGTTTGGCGCATAGGCTCGTGGATTTTTTTGCTAAAAATAAAACATCCACACCCTCAATCTTATTTATATCCTCATACTTAGCTACCTCCACATTTTTAAAATGAATGCTTTTTCCCTTCACAATTTTGTTTAAAGCTAAAACCAATTTGGAATCATTTACAATTCCGATTTTAATAACCTTGCGTTCATTTGCCTTCCATTCAACATATTTCATAATATGCATAATAATTCCGGCATAAACCTGATCCTTGCTTTGTGAGAAAGATCTTGAGGAAACAGTAAATAAAATTAATATTATTATAAGCTTTTTCATTATCTATATAAACTGTGCACTCAAAAAGAAATATTAATTATAAGCAAGTTAAAATTAACACAAATACTTCTATAAACTTAAGTAATATGCGGCATATAAGTAAATTATATTTAAAAAATATGGCTTCATTAAATTTGCGTATTAATAACGGGTAATTTAGTAATTTAGTATCCATGAATTTATCTATAAATCAACGTATCATTTCAGGATTTTTGATCTTGATTGCTATTTATGGTGTTTCAGGATTTATAAGTATCCAAAACTTAATTAAAAGTAAAGAGATCACTACAAGAAATTCGCAGATTATTCAGCCATCGATCATTTTGCTTAATGATCTTGAATTAATGATCGTCAGCTCAAAAAACTATAGTTCGTCGTGGATGACCTTCGATATTTCTGATCACAATGATAAAAAGCAATTAGTTAATGTGCATGCATCCAAGTATCCCAAGTTAAAACAAAGCTTAAATGAAATAAGCGAGAAGTGGGACAATAAAATAAATCAACAAAAACTAGATACCATTTTAAGCCGGTTTGACACTGTTATTTTCTTCCAAAAAAAGATCATGGGTTCGCTTAACACAATGGCCTCGTACCAAGATTTTTTACTTCGCGTTGAAGTAGAAGACAAATACTTTGAAATGGTGAATTTGGAAACCGAAAATACACTTAAGTTCCACCACGATTTGATAACAACCTTGAAAGTGCAATCGGAAAACGAAGAAAAAATTGTGGTGAAGTCGTTTGCATTCATTAAAACAACAAATATTTTGCTCACCGCTTTATCTGTTTTTATTAGTTTAATAGTGGCGTTTGCAATTTATAGATCGCTGAAACTAGAAGAGCAGAAAAACAAAGTAACCGAAGAACGCAACTTAAGCCAGAGTCAAAAGGCCATACTTGCCGAAAAAAATAAAGAGATAACTGATAGCATTAATTATGCCAAGCGAATTCAGCAATCTATACTCCCTTCAGACGACCTCATCACCAAACATTTTTTAAACCACTTTATTTATTACCAACCAAGAGACATCGTATCAGGTGATTTTTATTGGTTTAAAGAAATTGATAATGGTCATGCGTTAATAGCCGCCGCCGATTGCACTGGGCATGGTGTTCCAGGCGCCTTTGTGAGCTTCGTTTGTAACAGTAGCTTAAATAGCGTTATTACTGAGTTTGGAATATCCAATCCCGGAGAAATACTAGATAAAACCTCAGAACTTGTTCAATCGGCCTTTGCTCAATATGGAGAAAATGATGTGAAGGATGGGATGGATATTGCCTTATGCAGTTTCAAACGAACAGATGAAGTGGTTCATTTAAAATATTCGGGCGCACACAATTCTGTATGTGTAATAAAAAACGGTAAGATGATCATTTTAGAGGCCACCAAGCAACCCATTGGCTCTAGCGGAATAAAAGAGAATTTTGTTACGCATTCACTGGAACTAAATAAAGGTGATACTGTTTATTTATTTACCGACGGTTTTATTGATCAATTTGGTGGGCCAAAAAATAAAAAATATAAGTCAAAAAACTTTTACGCATATCTTAACGAAATTTCATCCAAAAATATTAATACTCAAAAAATATTGCTGCAACAAGAATTTCATCAATGGATGGGATCGCATTTTCAAGTAGACGATATACTAGTTATTGGAATTCAGGCCTAAGTCGCCCATCGCATTATTGGTTAAAAAAGGCCTGCTTGAATTGCAGAATTGGGCTTAACCCAGAAATTGGCGCTTTGTTTCAAAACACCTATATTTGTTATATGGTGACGAAGATAGCTCAATGGTTTGAACAAAAAGCGTTTGGTGTATGCGAGTGGTGGGGTAAAAAACTAGGTATTAAAACCACAACAGTTCGTATGTACTTTATATATCTTTCGTTTTTTACGTTCGGAAGCCCCATTATTATTTATTTTATTATGGCTTTTATTTTAGAGAACAAAAATTACTTCAAACCATTTTATTATAAAAAGAGAAGAAGCGTTTGGGATTTGGATTAACGCGTAGCGGTGCTAATTTGTAAAATGAGCCACTAATTGCACGAATTAACACTAGTTTAAACACGGATTAAACATAACTTAGTGAAAATTCTTGTAATTAATGGCTAAAAAAAAGTGGAGGCTAAGTCAAGATAAATTAAAGAAATTATATTATGAAAAAAATTATTACATCCATTTGTTTTTTGACGGCTTTAAATATAAACGCTCAAAAAATTTCAGTAAGTGAGTCAACCGAAAAGTTTAGCACAGGTTCGAAAAATGCTGTTACAACCACAATTATGGAAGCCAAATTAGATGATGTAATAAGCGAATGGAAAAAAGTGTTGAAGGATTTTAAGCACGATAAAGTAAAAGAAGATAATAACGAGGTATTTGGAGATAATTTATTAATTAAAGATCTGGGCGTGAATACCGTTGATTTTTATACCAAGTTTGAAGAGAATAAAAAAGATAAGACCATCAAAATGAGCACTGCTGTTGATCTTGGCGGCATGTACTTGAAAGGTGGAGAACATTCGGACAAAATAAAATTTGTTGAAAAAATAACTAAGGAATTCGCTATCAAAATGACCAAAGAACCCATTGAGCAACGCTTGAAGGATGCCGAAAAAGATGTAGCAAAGCAGGAAGACAAACTAAAAGATCTTGAAAAAGATAATAAGAATTTTCATGATGATATTAAAACATACAACGAGAAGATTGCTAAAGCCGAAAAAGAATCAGTAGGAAAAGAAGGCGACGTAAAAAAGAAAGAAGGCGAAGTGGCTGTTCAGAAAAAAGTGGTGAGTGCTAGTAGCGATGCCGTGAGCGAACAAGCAAAATCATCTAAGAAAATATTAGATAAATTAGAAGATCAATTAAAAGATCTACAAAAGGATGTGAAAGATCTGAAGAACGATATTGAAGATTACAAAGAGAAGATCAAAAAGGCCGAAAAGGATATAAAGAGCAACGAAGAAGATCAGAAAAAGAAAAAGGAAGAGATAGAGACAGCGAAAAAGAATCGCGATGAAGTAAAAAAGAAATTAGACAGCGTTAGTTAATTATGACACTGATCAAAGATATTACAAATGCCATTGAAGCATTTGCCCCGCTCAATTTGCAAGAAGATTATGATAATGCCGGATTAATTACCGGTAATTCAAATGCCGAATGCACTGGCGTTTTGTTTAGCCTAGATTGCACCGAAGCCGTTATTGAAGAAGCGATTCAAAAAAAATGCAATTTAATTATTGCCCACCACCCAATTGTTTTTAAAGGATTAAAAAAATTAACCGGAAGCAATTATGTAGAGCGTACTATTATTTCTTCTATTAAAAAAGATATTGCCATTTATGCATGTCATACAAATATTGATAATGTAATTGATGGTGTAAATGCAAAGATCGCTCAGAAATTAGGGCTGAAGAATATTAAAATACTTTCTCCAAAAACCGAGCACTTAAAAAAATTAGTTGTGTTTGTTCCTGCAACACATGCCAATGCTGTTCGTGAAGCCATTCTTTCAAACGGAGCAGGTAATATTGGTAATTATAGTAATTGCAGTTTTAATATAGAAGGTACAGGAACTTTTAAAGGCAATGAGGATACAAAACCGTTTATTGGAGAGCCAAATAAATTAAGTAAAGAGCCGGAAGTAAGAATAGAAACCATTTTTGAGCCGCATCATCAAAACCGCATTGTTTCGGCCATGACAGTCGCACATCCTTACGAAGAGGTAGCTTACGATATTTACCCCTTAAGTAACAAGCACCTTAAAATTGGTAGTGGAATTATTGGAGAATTGGACAAAGAACTGCCCGAAACGAACTTTTTAAGCCTGGTAAAATCGACTTTCCATTTAAAAAGTTTAAAACATACCCATTTAACAAATAAAAACATCAAAAAAGTAGCTGTTTGCGGGGGAAGTGGGCAGTTTTTACTTAAAAATGCAATTAGTTCAAATGCAGATAGTTATATAACATCAGACTTCAAATACCACGAGTTTTTTGATGCTGAGGATAAAATTTTGCTTTTAGACATCGGGCACTACGAATCTGAGCAGTTTACCCCCGAACTTTTTTATGAAATAATTACAGAAAAATTCCCTAAATTCGCAATCCATTTATCGAAGACCAATACTAACCCGGTAAATTATTTTTAAAGATATGTGCGCAAAAATCAAAGAAAAAATTGATGCTTCAGTTGAAGGAAAACTAATAAATCTGTACTCATTACAATTGATCGACAGTAAAATTGATCGTTTACGTATCATTCGCGGTGAATTACCTCTTGAGGTAAGTGATCTTGAAGATACAGTAGCAGGATTAGAAACTCGTGTTGTTAATCTTGAAGAAGAATTAGCAGAACTTGAGAATCAATTGAACGAGAAAAAACAAGCGATCAAAGATTTTCAATCGAATATTAAAAAATACGAATCGCAACAAGGTAAAGTACGTAACAACCGTGAGTACGATGCAATCACAAAGGAAATTGAATTCCAAAATCTAGAGATCCAATTAGCTGAAAAACGTATCAAGGAAGCTAAAGCCGGAGTTACTATCAAAACGGAAACTTTAGAAAAGAGCCGCGAAGAATTTGAAGAAAGAAAGAAAGATCTTAAAGTAAAGAAAAGTGAATTAGACGAGATCATTTCTGAAACTGAAAAAGAAGAAAAACAATTAGTAGTAGACAGCGAAACTGCTTCTGCAGAAATTGAAGATCGTTTGCTTAACGCTTACAAACGTATTCGTGCGAATACACGCAATGGCTTAGCTGTTGTAGCTGTAGAGCGTGATGCCTGCGGCGGTTGCTTTAATAAAATCCCACCTCAACGTCAATTAGACATCCGCACAAACAAAAAGCTCATTGTTTGCGAACATTGTGGAAGAGTTTTAGTAGATGGTATGTTGATACCTGATACTGGTGTGGAAGTAAAATAATTTAAATTATTCATCATAAAAAAACCTCTTACAAAATCGTAAGAGGTTTTTTTATTTTGTGGTACTTTGGTTCTTTTACTTAACCATATAATAAATATTGGTCAGCCACTTTGCAAAGTCCCCCGATCACATACAATACTTTTTCATGATTTGTTTTCAAAAATTTAGATAAATGCAAGAATATCCATTTATCAGCCAACAACCATTCGTGTAAACAACAGTGATCCTAGAATTTAACTCCAAAAATAAGGATATCATCCACTTGCTCGAGCTCACCTCGCCACTGGTAGAAAATACTATTTAAGGCCGCTTTTTGTTCATTCATTTCCTTAGTATGGATAGAAAGGAAGATTTCTTGGAGCTGTTTTGATTTAAATTTTTTACCAGAGCCATAGCCCTTGCTAAAAGAAGCTGTAGGTCCGCCAAACTGATCGGCGTATCCATCAGAAGTTAAATAAAATACATCTCCTTTATTTACTTTAATTATTGCTTGAGAAAACTGTTTTAATTCTGAATCGTAAAAAGCATCAATAGGATGTTTATCTCCTTTATGAATAAATAATTCATTATTAGAAACACCATACATCACATGATTGGCCCCTGAGAACATTAATTCTCCTTTTGCTTTTTCCCATCTGCATAATGTTATTTCCATTCCGTCTCTCACACCCATATCATTTACGGTTTGACGCAAAATATCATAAAGTCCCTTGTTAACTTGATTTAAGATCTCGGAAGTAGTAACGCATTTATACTCGTGAATAGCTTTATTTAAAAGATTGTGTCCAACAATACTCATAAACGCTCCCGGAACACCATGGCCGGTACAATCCACAACTGCGAAATAAACATAATTACCAACTTTTTCCATCCAATAAAAATCGCCACTAACAATATCTTTTGGTTTAAACAATACAAACGATTGAGGTAAAACATCATCAATTAGTTTTTGTGGAGGAAAAATAACTTCCTGTATTCGTTTTGCATATTTAATACTATCGGTAATATCTGTATTGATCTCTTCTAAGGCTCTATAAGCCTTGTCAATTATTTTCTTTTGCTTATTGATGGCCTCATTCTTTTTTTCTAATACCTCAGCTACTTTTTGTTTTTCTTTGTAACGTTTAAAGATCAAAAATGTTACTACTAAAAAAGCGATTCCGCCAATCATCAACGTGATGATCGCATAATTCTTTTTTCTACTACTATTTTCGTTCTCCTTCTCCTTTAATTTTTGCTCGAACTTGATCTCACTTAATTCTTTTCTTTTTTCTTCGTTATTGTAACGCGCTTCCAGCTCAGCTATTTGATCGTTGATCTCCTTATTCCGTAAACTATCCTTTAACCATAATAATTTTTTTTGATACTCAAAGGCAGAGGCGAAATCCTTTTTTAAAGCGTACGCATCCTTTAAATTAATGAGCGCGTATTTTAGATCTTCTTTTGCCCCTCGTCTATTTGCCATTTTTACCACTTCCTTAGAAACCTCTATGGCTTTATCCGGTTTATTTTGCCTTAAGTAAATAGTGCCTAAGTTCTCAAGACTAGCCATGATACCAACAGTATCTGCATTTTTCTTTCGCAGATCAAATCCTTTGGCATGGTATTCAATCGCCTTGTTAAAATCCTTATACTGCAAAAACACGATCGACATGTTATCATAACACGACGCTAATTGTGTTTGGTTGTTAGTGGAAGAATATATCTTCAGCGCTTTGTTATAATAAGCAAGCGAACTATCGAGTTTTCCTTCTTCATCAAAAATAATAGCCAAATTACCATAGCTGGCGGCCAATCCATCCTGATCATTGAGTTCGGTACTTAACAAAATGTTCTTCTGAAAATAATCAATGGCCTGACGGTATAAACCTTGGTACCAATAAATAACGCCCATACTGGTATAGGTTTTTGCTAAACCTGGTTTATCCTTATTCTTTCTAAAAAGATTTGCCGCCATGAAGGCATACTTTAACGCGGCTCGATAATTACTTTTATATTCTTCGCATTTAGCAAACTGAATGGCTGCTTCTGCTTGTAATAACTCACTCTTTAAACTGACCGCATTTGAATAGGCAATGCCAACACAAACAAATGCCGAATCAATATTTTGGTATTTTAGTTCGTTGGCGTACTTTAAAAGAATTTCAGTTTTTTTACTTTCATTTCTTTCTTTAATGTAGGCGTTGTACAAACTGTCGAGTTCGGAAGAAGCCAAAACTGCAGTAGATAAAACCAAACACAGATATGTAAGAAACGCTTTGATGCTGTTTTAAGAAGTTTACATATTTCGTCGATACTGCCCACCAACTTCAAATAACGATTTGGTTATTTGTCCCAAGCTGCAATACTTCACCACTTCCATCAACGAATTAAAGAGATTACCATTTTTAATGGCAACTACTTGAATATCTTTAAGCATTTTCTGCCCTTGGTCGCCACTTGCTTTCCATAAGGTTTCCACAGTAGTTATTTGAAATTCTTTTTCATCAGTGGTTGATCGAATAACTTCTTGAGGGATGATAGTTGGAGAACCTTGTGAACTTAAAAAAGTGTTTACACCAATGATAGGATACTCACCGGTATGTTTTAATGTTTCGTAATACAAACTCTCTTCTTGGATCTTACCACGCTGATACATGGTTTCCATAGCGCCTAAAACTCCGCCACGCTCGCTTATACTATCAAATTCTTTTAGCACTGCTTCTTCAACAAGTTCAGTTAATTCTTCAATGATGAATGAACCTTGTAGTGGATTCTCATTTTTTGCTAAACCTAACTCGCGATTAATGATCAATTGAATGGCCATTGCTCTACGCACCGATCCTTCGGTAGGAGTAGTTATAGCCTCGTCGTACGCATTTGTATGTAACGAATTACAATTATCATATATAGCGTATAGTGCTTGTAAGGTTGTGCGAATATCATTAAAATCAATTTCTTGTGCGTGCAATGAACGCCCGGAAGTTTGAATATGATACTTCAACATTTGCGAACGCTCGTTTGCGCCGTACTTATGCTTCATGGCCTTTGCCCAAATTCGGCGGGCAACTCTACCAATTACACTATACTCCGGATCAATACCATTACTAAAAAAGAACGATAAGTTTGGTGCAAAACTATCAATGTGCATTCCGCGACTTAAGTAATACTCAACAAACGTAAATCCGTTTGATAACGTAAACGCTAATTGAGAAATAGGATTTGCGCCTGCTTCAGCAATATGGTAACCACTTATAGAAACAGAATAAAAATTACGAACGTTATTGTCAATAAAATACTGTTGCACATCGCCCATTACACGCAAACTAAATTCTGTACTAAAAATACAGGTGTTTTGTGCTTGATCTTCTTTCAAAATATCTGCCTGAACAGTTCCACGAACTTGTGCGAGCGTTTGAATTTTTATTTTATCGTAAACATCTTTAGGCAAAACTTGATCGCCGGTAACACCTAACAACATCAAACCTAAACCATCATTTCCTTCGGGTAAAGGGCCGTTATATTTTGGGCGAGCAACGCCTTTTGATTTGTAAATATCGTTGATCTTTTTATCGATCTCCTTTTCCAATCCTTTTTCTTTGATGTATAATTCACATTGTTGATCTATGGCAGAATTCATAAAGAACGCGGCAATAATGGCGGCTGGGCCATTAATTGTCATAGAAACAGACGTTTTAGGGTCGGCTAAATTAAATCCACTGTACAATTTTTTGGCGTCATCTAAACAACACACCGATACACCTGAATTTCCAACTTTACCATAAATATCGGGGCGATGATCAGGATCGTTTCCGTAAAGCGTTACGCTATCAAATGCTGTACTTAAACGCGCAGCAGGTAATCCTTTACTAACATAGTGAAAGCGTTTGTTTGTACGTTCGGGTCCACCTTCGCCGGCAAACATACGTGTAGGATCTTCACCTTCTCTTTTGAAGGGATAAATTCCGGCGGTGTAAGGAAAATCTCCGGGAAAATTTTCTTGTAAATTCCATTGTAAAATATCTCCCCAACCTTTAAAACGTGGCACAGCAATTTTAGAAATTTGTGTATGTGAAAGAGATTCGTAATGCGCTTTAATTTTTATTTCCTTATCGCGAACTTTAAAAATATAATATTCGCCTTGGTATTGCTTTTTACGCGCCTCCCAAGTATCTAATATTTTTCGGTTGTGGCCCTCAAAATCCAATTCAACTCTTGCATACTCCTCTTCCAACGATTTTACCAAGCGATCTTTGTCAGCCATTTTTGAATCTTTAATAGCTGCGATGGTATTTTTAATGCTGTATAATTTATCTGCTAATTCAGTTTGCTGTAATGCTTTTTTATCGTAGCCACGATTGTTTTCAGAGATCTCGCTCAAATAACGTGTACGAGCCGGAGGAATGATATATATCTTCTCGCTCATTTCGTTAGTTGACGTAAAATGCGATGTTAATTTTGAACCCGTTTTATCAGCGATCTTATTCATCACTTCAATATACAAGCGATTCATGCCTGGATCATTGAATTGAGAAGCAATGGAACCGTAAACAGGTAATTTATCATCAGGTGTATCCCACAAATTACGATTACGTTTAAATTGTTTTTTCACGTCACGAATAGCATCTAATGCTCCACGTTTATCAAATTTATTAAGCGCAATAATATCGGCGAACTCTAACATGTCAATTTTTTCTAATTGAGATGCGGCGCCGTATTCCGGTGTCATTACATACAAACTTACATCGCTGTGTTCGGTAATTTCGGTATCACTTTGTCCAATACCGGCAGTTTCTAAAATAACCAAATCAAAACCGGAAGCTTTTAAAATATCAACGGCATCTTGCACATGTTTTGACAAGGCCAAATTACTTTGACGAGTTGCCATACTTCGCATAAAAACTCTATCGTTGCGAATAGAGTTCATTCGAATACGATCGCCTAAAAGTGCGCCACCCGTTTTGCGTTTTGAAGGGTCAACAGAAACAATACCTATTTGTTTATCAGGAAAATCGATCAAAAACCTTCGAACCAATTCATCTACCAAACTTGATTTACCTGCGCCTCCTGTTCCGGTAATACCGAGCACAGGAATTTTTGAAGCCGTGGCCATCTCTTTCACTTTTTTGAGCACAGCAACACTTTCTTCATTTTGATTTTCGGCCGCCGAAATAAGTTTAGCAATAGATTTATGATCCTTTTCTTTTAAGTGCCCAACCTCACCATTTAAATTTAAGCCTAATGGATAATCAGATTGTTTTAATAGATCGTTGATCATTCCTTGTAAACCAAGAGAGCGACCATCATCGGGACTATAAATTCTTGTAATTCCGTATTTATGTAATTCGTCAATTTCGGTAGGTAAAATAACACCACCACCACCACCAAATAATTTGATATGCCCGCAACCTCTTTCTCTTAAAAGATCATGCATGTATTTAAAATATTCTACGTGCCCACCTTGATAACTTGTAATAGCAATAGCGTTCGCATCTTCCTGAATGGCACAATCTACCACCTCCTGAACGCTTCTATCGTGCCCTAAATGAATAACTTCGGCCCCGCTACTTTGCATAATACGGCGCATAATGTTAATTGCCGCGTCGTGGCCATCAAAAAGGGCGGCTGCGGTAACAATTCTGATCTTATTTTTGCTTTGGTACGGGGTGGTTTCCATTTATTAAAAGTTCTTATAAATACACCTCCAAATATAGGTTTATCAAGGCATTTAAGCAATTTTAAGTACTTAAAATGGCCCTAAAAAAAGCTCAAATTCTTTGTTTTTGTAAAAAATTTAGTATTTTTGCGATCCCTATAGCTAAATGCTAAAAAAGGGCCCGTTCGTCTAGGGGTTAGGACACGTCCCTTTCACGGATGAAACACGGGTTCGATTCCCGTACGGGCTACACAACCTAGTAAAGGTTACCTTTAAACCCCCAGTAAAATGGGGGTTTTTTGCTTCTATGTCTGTTCTTATTTACTGTTACTTGTTGTTCCTTTACCCCTTTTTGTTACCTAATTGTTACTTTGCCTAGGCTTCACTACCTTGGGTAAATTGGTTTATTAAGTTAGATCAATATGTTTAATCCTGAGTAACAAAAAATTGTTACTTTGAAACCATAAAAAAACCGCCTACATACTAGATGCAAGCGATTAAGAGAGGAGAAACAATACCTTAAAAAGGTTGGGGCAAAAATTAAGAAGATCAGGATTTCAAAAAAGATCAAACAAATTGACCTCGCTTATAAGTGCGTTTTTGATAGGCAAAATATGTATCATATGGAAGCTGGCAGGAATAATTTAACACTTTTAACCTTAAGAAAATTAGCTAAAGCTCTTGAGGTTGAAATACCTGATCTTACAGATTTGTAAATATTTTCTTTAAAATTAGAGGGCGACGTAGGTTGCACTTTTAAATCCAATACCTCACGCGGGAAGGGACATTACAGGCGGCCATTTGGAAATTTACAGGATTGCTTACAATTTATAGCTATCAGCGGTCTTGCTCCATTGGGCAAAAATCGGTCATCGTGGCGAGCAAATTTCTGTTGTTTTACATTTTTTATTTGTTGAAGCGGTTTATTTCCAAGGACACAGGAGCCGTAAAACCACTGAAATTTACAAGCATGCAAGCACTAAAAGTCTCCAAAAAATAACTTCGCCTTTTGATTATTTATAGGGCACTTGCAACACAAGTGCATGTAAAAGTCAATAAAATTTCGGATATTAGATTTAAATAAAAAAATCAGTTGAGGCTTAAAAATAAATATTATCACCCCTGGGACGCTTTAGAAGCTGATCATAACCTACGGTGTATCGTAGATTTTCATTCAGAAAAAGCGGAATTTTATGAAATTAGTAATATTACCAAAGGTAAGCAAAGCCACCCAAAATTGGGTGGCTTTGCTTACCTTTAGTCGGCGTATATACTAGTTATGTG
>Ga0163149_10002854_pt1 | contig 20243 bp, 18 predicted proteins | sample OliLakLV19MP5G1_FD_148604 | JGI IMG/M metagenome (GOLD analysis project Ga0163149, IMG submission 148604) | Freshwater microbial mat bacterial communities from Lake Vanda, McMurdo Dry Valleys, Antarctica - Oligotrophic Lake LV.19.MP5.G1 | ecosystem: Environmental > Aquatic > Freshwater > Lake >...
ATATAATACCGATATCTTTTAATCCACGCTTTCACATTTTCAGGCCTCTCTATTTCTTCATGTTCTTTAAGAACCACTCTCCCTCCGACTTAGCGACAACTTCATGTTTCACCATGCTTGCAATCTTCTCTCGGGCATTGGCCATCGCCTTACTCACCATGGAGTGTTCAATGCATTCATCCTCTTTCAATCCTAATTGATCAAGAATAGCGACAATCCGATCGGCACCAAAAGGCTCAAACGATGGATCATCGATCGATGAGCAAAAGGTGATTTCAGCTGAGGGATAAGAAGATAACTTTTCAAGGATCTTATTCTCTTTGGCAGGAAGCGGGTAGTGCCCGATAAATAAAAACTGAATCTTGCCCCCGGACGAAATTGTACGGAGTAATCCTGTTAACCCGCTTGACGAAGAAATCAGCGATGCATCGCAAACCAACACGACATTATTCTTACCGGATGCCTCACCGATTGAATCGTTGGTTAAATGAAAGTGTGGTACACCAGTCGATGTTAAAAATGCAATAACTTCGGTGATCGTATCTTCAAAATAACAAAATATTACCGGTACTTGATTTTGTGTAATGGCCTTCAATGCCTCTGTAATCATGCCCTTCATCGCCACCGCTCTTGTTTTCCAGACTTTATCAGTATATACTGGTTTGTCTGATTTCAGAAAAGAGAATAGGCCCATATTACTATTTCAATTTTTGGTTGTACTGGGCTTCATCAAAGCCCAACAATAATACTTTACTATTCTTTTCAATTAAAGGTCGCTTGATCACGCTCGTCTTATCCACCATTAATGCAATCGCTGATTTCTCATCGATTATTTTCTTCTGGGTAGCTTCATCCAATTGTCGCCAGGTGGTACCTCGTTTATTTACAAGGCTGTCCCATCCTACTTGCTTGCACCATTCCCGTAGTTTTGTTTCTGTAATTCCTGATTTTTTATAATCATAAAACTCAAAATCAATTTTATTTTCATTCAACCAATCGATGGCTGACTTTACTGTATTACAATTTTTGATGCCGTATACGATCATACCATTCGTGGTCAATATTGTTCATACCATTCAAAACGATCCTTAATAATTCGGGCTTTTTCATTTTTCAGGTAAGTTAAGAAAGACTTTGCCACAGGTGAAAAACTTTTTCCTTTAAGCCAGATTAAATTCCATGTGGATTTAATTGGAAAACCTTTCACGGGAATAATTTGCAAATCGCCATTGTTCAACTCATTTTTTATACCGATCAACGGCATAATAGAGCATCCAAGCCCGGCAATCACGGCCTGCTTTACGGCCTCGTTTGTTGTCAATTCCATTTTCATTCGCACCGGCAGACTATTTCTCTTTATAAATTTTTCCATCACATGGCGAGTACCCGAACCTTGTTCTCGATAAATGAGCGGCAATTCTTCAAAAATAGTTTTATCCATGATTTTTCCGGTAAACCGTTGCTGAAGATTGCCAACCAGATATAACTTATTTTGGATTAACTCGACTTTATCAATCTTCAAGTGATCGGGCAAGACCGACACTAATGAAAAATCTACCTCATTCTTCTCCATACTTCGCACCACCTTTTCTTTATTAGTAACATCCATCATCAATTCGATACCCGGATGTAGGTTTAAAAAATCAGCTAAAAAATAAGGCATTACATATTTGCCGGTTGACACTACTGAAATTTTCAATCGACCTGTTAGCTGCCCTTTATAAGCTACTGTTTTGTAATTGATAGCGTAGACTTGGTTAAGAATATTCTCGGCTGCCAGCGCAATGTCTTTACCAAAGTCAGTAACAAATAGCTTACGACCTACTATTTCCGTTAGCGGAATTTCAAATTGATCTTGAAAGTTACGGAGTTGAATAGAAACTGCGGGTTGGGTAAGGTGCAATTCTTCCGCTGCCTTCGTTATACTTTCAGCTTGGGTAACTTTCAAAAAAACTTGCAATTGGTGCAACGTGTAATTCATAAATTATATTTATGTATAGTATTACAAATATATATAAAAATATATGATTACATTTGATCAATTTTGCCCGCGTAAACCAAAATCAACAGTTCAATATGACAAAAATAACCGTAGCAAAAGGCGATGGCATTGGCCCCGAAATAATGGATGCCACTCTTGAGATCATTCTTGCAGCTGGAGCTAAACTTGAGATTGATGAAATCGAGGTGGGTGAAAAAGTGTATTTGTCGGGAAACACCTCAGGAATTGCAAAAGAATCATGGGATATAATTCGCAGAAATAAGATATTTTTAAAAGCACCGATTACTACCCCTCAAGGGGGCGGATACAAAAGTCTGAATGTCACCACCAGAAAATTCTTAGGATTATATTCTAATGTACGCCCGTGCGTAAGTTTTCATCCTTTTGTAAGAACTAAGCACCCAGGCATGGATCTGGTTATTGTAAGAGAAAACGAAGAAGATCTCTATGCAGGCATTGAGCATCAGCAAACCGATGAAGTAGTTCAATGCTTAAAATTAATTAGTCGGCCCGGATGCGAAAAGATTGTGCGATATGCCTTTGAATATGCAAAGCAATATAAACGCAAGAAAGTAACCTGCTTTACCAAAGACAACATCATGAAACAAACAGACGGATTGTTTCACCAGGTGTTTGATGAAATTGCAAAAGAATATCCAGAAATAGAAAATGAGCATTGGATCATAGATATCGGGGCCGCTAAAATGGCGGATACTCCCGAGGCCTTTGATGTAATCGTTATGCCCAACTTGTATGGCGATGTCCTTTCAGACATTGCTGCACAAATTGCAGGATCAGTGGGGCTAGCGGGTTCGGCAAATATCGGTGAAGAGTGTGCCATGTTCGAAGCAATTCACGGATCGGCACCGCGAAGAGCTGGACAAAATCTGGCAAACCCCTCTGGATTATTGCAAGGAGCTACGATGATGTTGACCCACATAGGTCAAACCGAGGTTGCTGAAAAAGTTCAAAATGCCTGGTTACGTACCATTGAAGAAGGTGTTCACACGTATGACATTTTTAAGGAAGGTGTTAGTACTAAGAAAGTAGGAACCAAAGAATTTGCCCAAGCAGTAATTGCCAACCTGGGAAAGAAACCCGAGACGTTAAAATCAGTCTCGTATTCTAAAGATTCTGCATTAAAGTTACCTAAATATAAAAGGAAGCCTGCGGCCAAAAAAGAATTGGTTGGTGTTGATCTCTTCGTTCATTGGCCTGGATCAAACCCTGATGAATTAGCTGCAAAGATTGAAGCACTTAATAATCCTTCAGCAAAACTATCCATGATCACAAATCGGGGAATTAAGGTTTGGCCCGAAGGCTTTACAGAAACCTTCTGTACCGATCATTGGCGCTGTCGTTTTAAACCCACAGAAGGAAATACGATCAACAAGATGCATATCATACAATTACTATCGCAAGCTATCACTCTCAATATTGATGTAATCAAAACTGAAAATCTATACGCCTTTGACGGTAAACCTGCATTCTCATTAGGTCAAGGACAATAAATATTGCTATGGAAAAAATAAACAACTACAAACTTATCGATGGCACCTTTAAAGCCTCGGATGCAAGTAAAATACTCCTTGAAATTATCAACAACAAAATCAACTATCATAATCGCCAGGCCTTCTTGATTAAAGAAAAATTTGATGGCGATGTGTCTCATTCTGAAAAGAGAGTTAAACAACTGACTAAAATGGGGAAATCTTTAAAAAAGACGTTGGAATCCGCGGAGAAAAAGGGATTAAATGTCAAAATCCATTGCCCAATTGATATAGAAGTTATTAATCAATCCTCACCAAAAAAGAAGTAGGCGAGATATAATTAATTGAATGTTTGCCGGAAATAAAGTATTGATAGTATCCAAGCATGGAAAGGAAAAAGTGATTGCTCCACTATTCGAGCAAGGTTTAGGCGTTACATGCATCATTTCTGAAAATTTTGATACAGATCTGCTTGGAACATTTACTGGCGAAGTTGAACGCGCCAGCGATTCGCTAACGACAGCGGTTAAGAAGGTCTCGCTCGGCTTGGAATTATATAACCATGATTTAGGAATTGCCAATGAGGGATCCTTCGGGCCGCATCCAAACACCCCGTTTATTCCTTGCGATGAAGAGATCATGATATTTATGGATCGAAAACATAACCTCCAGATAACCGAAAGAATCCTAAGTGTAGAAACAAATTTTAGTGCTGCCGAAATTCAACACGAAGATGATTTATTACAGTTTGCAACCGGTGCAATGTTTCCTACTCATGCATTAATCATCCGGGAAAATAAAGATGATAAACATAGAATTATCAAAGGGATAACCAATTGGGAATATCTATTGCAGGCTTTTCATCAAATGAAGAAAAATCATGGCATGGCGTATGTCGAAACAGACATGAGGGCTATGTATAATCCTACCCGCATGTCGGTGATTGAAAAATTGACCCAGCGACTAATCCATAAAATTAATTCACCATGTCCTTCTTGCCACTCGCCTGGTTTTGGAGTCAGCGAGGTTAAGTTGGGGCTGCCTTGCACACAGTGTGGTTCTCCTACACGCTCTATTCTGATAAATGTTCTACGCTGTGAAAAATGTCTATTCCAAAAAGAAGAAATGTATCCCCATCATAAAACCGTAGAAGATGCCATGTATTGTGACTTTTGCAATCCCTAATAAATAAGATTGATAATTTATACCAACAACCAAATTGAATACTTCCCTGCTTATTGACAATCTTACAAATCCCGCACTTCTTTTTTTCGCATTAGGTATGTTGGCGGTACGGCTCAAGAGCGATTTAAGGATACCCCCAAACTCATCAAAATTTATTTCACTTTATCTTTTATTTTCGATTGGTTTTAAAGGCGGACAGGAATTGGCACATAGTAATTTTACCTGGCAAATCATATGGGCCATATTATTTGGAATTCTTATAGCCAGTGTTATTCCAGTATACAGTTTCTATATTCTGAAAAGAAAATTAAACATCGAAGATTCTGGTGCCGTAGCAGCAGCTTATGGTTCGGTAAGTGCGGTCACTTTTGTTACAGCCATTTCCTTTCTCGAGCTGCAAAATTTAACTTTCAGTGGCCATATGGTAGCTGTGATGGCGCTCATGGAGGCACCTGCTATCGTGATTGGAGTGATGCTAATTCGTTTCTACAGTGAAAAAGAAGAGAACTCACCTAAAATGAAAAATGTAATCGGGCACGCTTTTTCAAATGGAAGTGTCTTGTTAATTTTAGGAAGTTTGGTTATTGGCTTACTGGCAAGTGAAAAACAAGCTCTCGGTATTAAGCCATTTACTACTGATCTTTTTAAGGGATTCCTTGCCATCTTTCTCCTTGATATGGGGATTGTGAGTGGAAAGAAGTTGCATGACTTTTTTAAGAATGGCAAATTCATGACGATGTTTGCGTTGTTCATTCCTTTGATTAATGGATGTGTTGTGGCCTTGCTAAGTGCCGCAATTACTTCTGATCAGGGAGATCGATTTATTTTCGCAGTGCTTGCTGCAAGTGCTTCATACATTGCTGTGCCGGCCGCTATGAAGATTGCTGCACCTAAAGCAAATCCAGGTATTTTTTTACCGATGGCGTTGGCGATCACTTTTCCTTTTAATATAACCATAGGATTACCAATTTATCTTTCCATTATCATCTCCACTTGATTTTAAAGAAGTTTTGCGTTAACAGTCGTTTTTTTTCATACCACCCCAAGCCAATGTTGACCAGTATTTGTCTAGGTAGTGGTGTACCAACACCACTTAAGTTTGAAGTCTGTGGACATGGTGGCATTAAAAAAAGGGCCACAAAAAGGAGCCGTACTAGAGTCTATTCAGATAGTCACCGAAGCTTGAAAAGTAAAAAAGTAGATAGAATTTGTTAATGTGGAATTGAACAATTTAACAATCATTTCAAACTCCCATTTAGATAAATTCTTACCTTTGGAAAAACCGTTTCCATGCAATCGGAGATCGAAAAATAAGGGCTGCTCAAAATAAAAAATGATCTGGACTATCTTACTTCCTGTTTCCGGGATGTGCTGATTTGTTTAAACGAAATGGAAGTGGCAAACCTACTTTCGCCAGCAGTTTCTCCCGTGGGTGATAGCTCTCTGATGGTGAACAGCGCTTTAAATGTAAAGTATATTCATACAGGCATTCAGTATGCTGTTTCAGCTCATGAATCTCGTTGAAGAAAATGCGGCAGTCCGGTTACGACAATTCAAAACGGAGAGAACCAGTTCTTAACTCACTTCACCTACTACAAATCAGCTCGATGAAAGAATGGAGGAGTCTAAAACAAACAAATCCTGAAAATGGGGGAGCGCTTCTGGAAAAACTTTTAATGATTACCAGTGCGATTTCCGGTGGACTAAAAAATACAGGCTAGTCGGAATCAGGATTGATACTGTCAAAGCTTGATCAAGTTAAGAATAATAAATATCGTTACTTCCAGGTATTAAAAAAACTAGTGATTAACTTCTGATCCCGAATACGATCAAATCTAATTACTCACCGTAATTTTCGAAAGAATTGATTTCATATATTCTTGTTGTAATCCCGTTTTTCAAAAAACGTTTACTCCCCTTAGTACAGTAACACCCCTCCCCATTTTATTAATGATTGCCTAGTGCAACCTCATCACTTATTATAAGAACCCTTGTATAGTCATCAATGCCATGTACCAGATAATCTTTAATATGGTGCATTACTCTTTGATAAGATAGGAAATTGCTTGATCTATGAATTTACATTTTCTCAAAATGAGTTGCCTGTGTCATCACCATCCCCCACCTAAAGCCTTATATAAATCAATGGCACCATTAAACTGCTGATGCTTGGTGTCAATCGCATCCAATTCTGCCACAAGAACACTCTTTTGTGCCGTGACTACTTCCAGGTAAGTTGCTAAGCCTGCTACAAACAAGTCATTGGCAGTAGCCACGCCTTCAGCCAGCGTTTTCACCTCTTGCGATTTGAATTGATACGACCTTCGTAGATTATCAATTTTATTCAATTGAGTAGATACTTCCAGATAACCGTTCAAAATACTCTGTTGATAAGCATAGAATGACTCTAGTTGGGAAGCTGATGCTTTACGGTATTCGGCACGAATCACGTTTCGATTAAACAATGGTGCAACTAGCCCACCCAGAATAGAATAAGCAGCGGAAGTGGGTGTACTAAATAAAACACTTGTGGTAAATGATTGAAGACCTACACCGGCTGTTAAGTTGATAGAAGGCAAGAATGCGGCCCTTGCTGCATTAACATCCAGGCGCGAAGCCAGCAACTGAAACTCTGCTTGCCTTATATCTGGACGTTGGAATAAGAGTTGAGACGGTAATCCCGTTTGTAATTCTTTTGGCAAAGCTTGCTTTAAAATAGTTTCACCTCTCGCAATCGGCTGCGGGTAGCGGCCTAGCACCAAGTTCAATTCATTCTCCTGCCGTACGATTTCCTGCTGGACTAACGCTTCTAAACTTTGTGTGTTGAGCAGCTGCGCTGTAAATTGCTTTACAGCTAACTCGGTAGCACGGCCTGCAGCTTTTTGTGCCTTGATGAGCGTAACGGCCGTTTCTTGCAGCCGGGCGTTTTCACGGATGATTACTAGTTTATTATCCAGCGCAAGTAGACTATAATAATGTCTCGCTACCTCTGCCACTACCATGGTTTGAATGAGATGTCTCGCTTTTTCGCTGGCAATAAGCCGGGCCGAAGTGGCTTTTCTTCGACTGCGCAGTTTGCCCCACACATCCACTTCCCAGCTACTTTGAAAGCCCAAATAAAAATCTGGCATATTCACGGGTATCCGTCTGTGCTCAGGCACATTACTGGATAAGTTAGTATCAAAGTTTCCCACGCCATCCATCGTGTACTCACCAAACCTTTGCTGGCCTACTGAGGTAACTGCATTAAGCGATGGTAAAAGAGCGCCTTTGGCCATGCTTGCGTTTGCCCCAGCCATGCTTACTCGTTGCAAAGCGATCTTTAAGTCAAGATTGCACCTAAGAGCTTCATCAATGTAAGTGACTAAGGAAGAATCAGCAAAGTATTCTCGCCATGGCAAAATCGATTGGCTTTGTGTTGGTTTTACTGTTTCTTTAAATCGTTCCGGCATTTTGTTGAGGTCAGGTTCCTGCACTTTTTCAGCAAGCTTACAAGCACCCAAAAAAGTAGTGATAATTATAACGAGGAATATTTTGTATGAATTGTTGGGCATATTTTTTACATATGAGATTCTACAATAGCTGATGACTTTTCTTCTTTTTTAGAAATGGCCTGTGCCATACTAGCGAATACTACGTAAAGCCCGGGGATGATAATTACTCCGAATAAAGTACCGAACAACATACCTCCTGCTGAGGCTGTACCAATCGAACGATTGCCCATAGATCCAGCACCTGTAGCAACGCATAGCGGAATCAATCCGGCAATAAAGGCAAAGGATGTCATTAAAATCGGACGCAATCGAGAGGCTGCTCCATCGATAGCCGCATCCAAAATACTACGTCCTTCCTTTTGCCGAAGAATTGCAAACTCAACAATTAAAATTGCATTTTTTCCTAATAATCCAATCAACATCACTAGTGCCACTTGCGCATAGATATTATTTTGTAACCCAAACAATTGAAGCATGAGAAATGAGCCAAAGATTCCTGTTGGTAATGATAATATAACCGGAAGCGGCAACAAGAAGCTTTCATATTGCGCGGACAGTAGTAAGTACACGAATACCAGACAAATAAGAAAAATATAAACTGCCTGGTTGCCTGATAGTACTTCTTCACGCGTCATACCGGACCATTCAATCGAGAAGCCACGCGGCAATTTTTCTTCTGCTACTTCTTTGATGGCATTAATCGCATCACCGCTGCTATATCCTTTGGCCGCATCGCCATTTACCATAGCCGAAGTAAACATATTGTACCGGGTAAGTTGTTCGGGGCCATAAACACGTTCCAATCTTACAAATGAAGAGTAGGGGACCATCTCGCCAAAATCATTCTTTACATGAAGCTTCAATAAATCTTCTGGCGTAGCCCGATAGTGTGGTGCCGCTTGCACCATCACCTTATACATTTGGCCGAAGCGAATAAAGTTGGTGGTATAATAACTGCCGATCAGTGTCTGCAAATTGCTCATTGCGTTTTCAACCGTTACTCCTTTCTGGCCGGCTATGTCCTGATCTACGTGGATCATATATTGCGGATAGCTAGCATCGAAGCTGGTGAATGCATCGGCAATCTCGGGTCGTTTTTTTAGTGCTTCTATAAATTCATTAGTAACTGAGGACGTTTGTTGAAGATTACCCGTGCCTGTTTTGTCTAACACTCGCACTTCAAAACCGCTGGCGTTACCAAACCCCGGTACGGTAGGTGGAGGAAAAAACTGGATACTGGCATCTTTAATGTGTTTCGTTTCTTTTTGCAGCTGGACAATCAAATCAGTAACGGATTCATCTCGTTTATCCCAGGGCTTTAAGTTGATCATGCCCATCCCAAAAGCTGCACCTGCTCCATCCGTAATCAAACTAAATCCCGATAAGGTTGAAACCGATTCTACAGCTGGCATATCTTTCGCCACTTGTTGAATTTGATCCATCACTTCTTCTGTGCGCTCTACGGTTGCACCAGAAGGTGCCGTAACATTGGCGTAAATCATTCCCTGATCTTCCGAAGGAATAAAGCCAGTAGGTAGAAAAGAGTTTACGCCCCAGGTAGCCATGCAGAAAATAATTAGCATCGCCCAGGTGATTGACTTACGTCCAGCGATTAAGCGAACTACCGATTGATATCGTGCCGACAAGTAGTCGTAGCTATTATTAAACTTATCAAAAAAAGTTTGTAACAATCCTGTTTTCCTTTTGCCATGATTGTTCTTTAGTAAGATGGCGCACAAGGCAGGTGTGAGGGTAACCGCATTAATACCCGATATCACAATGGCAATGGCTAGTGTAAGTGAAAACTGTCGATAAAACACACCGACTGGTCCTGACATAAAAGCGACAGGAATGAAAACTGCTGACATCACCAACGTAATAGCGATGATTGCGCTGCTGATCTCACTCATGGCTGCTAGAGTAGCTTCTTTAGGCGGAAGATTTTTAGTTTCCATTTGCACATGCACTGCCTCCACGACTACAATTGCGTTGTCAACCACGATACCAATCGCAAGCACTAGTGCAAATAAGGTGAGCAAGTTGATGGAGAAACCTAACAATTGCATGAAGAAGAAGGTACCGATCAACGAAACTGGAACCGCTAATGCCGGAATAAGTGTAGAGCGCCAGTCTTGTAAAAACAGAAACACTACCAATGAAACTAGAATAAATGCTTCTATCAGCGTGCGGATTACTTCCGCAATGGAAGCATCTAAGAACCGCGACACGTCATAGCCAATGTTGTAGCTCATTCCGGGAGGGAAGGAAGAGCTTTTCAGTTCTTCCATTTTCTTCTTTACGTTTTCAATTACGTCTTTGGCATTGGAGCCGGGCCGTTGCTTTAGCATAATTGCAGCAGACGGACGACCATCTTCTTTTGACAAGACATTATAGTTACGCACCCCAAACTCTACATCGGCTACATCTTTTAGTTTTAAAATAGAGCCCTCTTTATCGGCACGCAAAACAATATTTTCATATTGCTTCGGTTCATTAAACTTTCCAGTGTAGCGCAATACGTATTGCAACATCTGCGGGGCTTTGTCCGAACTTTCACCCGACTTTCCTGGAGCTGCTTCAATATTCTGATTTCGTATAGCCTGAATAATTTCATCGCTTGAAATACCATAGCCCGCCATCCGATCTGGCTTTAGCCACACACGCATTGAATATTCACGTGCCCCTACAATAGTAGCATAACCAACGCCTTCGATACGTTTTAGTTCAGCGAGTATATTAATGTCGGCAAAGTTGTAAATGAATTTTTCGTCTGATGATGGATCGTTACTCAATAGATTCAGATACATCAGGATGCTAGTCACCTCTTTCTCTACACTCACACCCGCTTTGATTACTTCTTCTGGCAGTTCATCCAATACCGTAGACACCCGGTTTTGAACATTAACATTCGCAAGATCAGGGTCAGTACCTACTTTAAAATATACCTGGATCAAACTTGTGCCGTCATTTCCCGAAACCGAAGTCATGTAGGTCATTCCGGGCACACCGTTAATGGCACGCTCTAAAGTTGTCACAACAGCTTTCGAAGCCACTTCCGCATTTGCTCCCGTATAGCTTGTGGTTACTGATACTGTTGGCGGCACAATATCCGGGAACTGCGTAATGGGTAGGTCGATCAGGGCGAGCAATCCAAGTAAGGTGATGAACAGTGAAATTACAAGCGAAAGAACGGGGCGTTCGATAAATCTATTGAACATAACGTAGACTTAGGGCTTTAATAGCGAGTTCTCGGAGATTGCTTTTTCTTTTTCGGCAGCTGATTTTACTAAAATGCTATCACAGGATACATTTGCTGGTTTGATTTCCATGCCATCCCGCGCGTCTTTAATACCTTCATAGACTATGCGGTCGCCTTCCTGTAAGCCAGATTCAACAATATAGAAATGTGAAAGCCGAGCACTCGGAACAAAACCTTTCATTTTCAGTTTGTTATCCGACCCTACTAAGAATACAAATGTCTTATCCTGTATTTCGAAAGTTGCCTTTTGAGGTATCATCAACGCGTTTTCAATACTATTGGAGAGCCGTACCTTTCCGCTTGAACCATGTTTTAGAATATGTTGGGGATTCGGAAAATTCGCCCGAAATGCGATGGTACCCGTGGAGGTATCAAACTCCCCTTCTACGGTCTCTATCTTTCCAGTTTGTTGATGCCGATTTCCATCTGCTTGAATCAGTTCGACAGTATTTGATCTGCGATCATCTGGGTGGCTTTTGACATACTCAAGATACTCTTTTTCAGAAACACGGAAGTAAGCATAAACAAAATCAGAATTGAAGAGCGTAGTGAGTAAAAGCCCTTCATTAATAAGACTTCCCATTTTAAATGGAAGGCGATCGACTACGCCATCGAAAGGAGCTTTTATCCTCGTATAGGCGTAGCGGATATTGGCTTGTAACAAATGAGATTTTGCTTCCTCAACTTTTGCTTTGGCCATGTCTACCTTTGCCTTGGCTAATCGCAATTCAGTTTGAGAAACCACGTTGTTTTCTACGAGAATTGATACTCTTTCGCCTTCTAATTGCATGGCTTGCTGTTCGGCAATGGCGCTGTTCACGCTTGCTTTTGATCTTGCTATTTCGGCTAGATATTCTTCGTCATTTATTTTAAAAAGTAGCTGACCCGCTTTTACCGATTGGCCTTCATCCACGTATATGTAGTCTAAATATCCTTGAACGCGTGCCCGTATTTCTACATTTCGGATAGCATGCACATCTACTACATATTCGTGAAATAGAATAGTGTCTTTACGGATGACCTCTGTTACGGGAAATTCAAGGATTGATTTAGTGTTTGATGAACTACCCGATTTTGAACACGCGTTTAGAATCAGCAAGATCAAAATCAAAATTGAAAGACGAATATTTTTCATACAAGGCTGAATAAATAGGAGTTTAGGATAATTAATCACTATAAAATTCACAATAAACAATTACTCTAGTTATTTGTATTTCCTTCTTGTTTTCCGGGAAACAGGCGAGAACTCACCATCGCAATCATTAACGTAAATCCGATTATGATAAGTGATACCTCTATTGGGATTTTGAATATATCGGCTAAGCACATTTTTATACCTACAAATACCAGGATAGCCGATAGCCCATACTTTAGATACTTAAAGTATTTCTCGATTCCAGCCAATGCAAAATACAGAGAGCGCAGTCCAAGAATTGCAAATACGTTAGACGTATAAACTATGAAGGAGTCATCAGAGATAGCCAGGATTGCAGGTATTGAATCCACTGCAAAAATCAGATCTGTGGTTTCAATCAAAATCACCACAAGGAATAGCGGTGTTGCCCAGGTTTTACCATCTTTTCTTATAAAGAAGCTATCTCCTTCAAAGGATGGTGTGATGGGCATAATCTTTCTGGCCAATTTGACTATTGGATTCTTCTCTGGATCAATCTTTAAGTCTCCCGATGTTAACATGCGTATGCCGGTGTAAACTAAGAATCCTCCAAAAATATAGATGAGCCAATGGAATCGATGAATCAGTTCGACCCCAGTAAGAATAAAAATAACCCTCATGACGAGTGCTCCTAAAATTCCCCAAAACAAAACCTTGTGCTGATAGGCAGAGGGTACCTTGAAATAAGAAAAGATGAGAATAATAACAAATATATTATCAACACTAAGGGATTTTTCAATAAGATATCCCGTAAAAAACTCAAGCGCTTTAACCTGATCATAGTAATAGTAGATGAATAGATTAAAGAACATTGCAAGTGTAATCCAGACACACGTCCAGGTAAGCGCTTCGCGCACCGTTACCTCATGCGCTTTTCGATGGAAAATACCCAAGTCGATGGCCAACATGGTCAGCACAAAAATATTGAAGGCTGTCCAGAGTAATGCGGTTTCGTTCATATTAAGTAGTTGAACAGTTTAAGAATATTAGAAAATTTTCAATTATTTTTTGTCTTTGCCTTATCTACTATTTTTCTCCAGGTTTACCAATACTGCCAGTAAAGGGTAACCCCAATAAAATATTTGAACGAAGAGTGGTTGAGATAAAGTCATCCACTTCATAAAACTGAGAAGCCAACTTTATCGATATGGTTTTACCAAATTTCCTATAGTACTTCTTTCGAACACCCAATTCCTTACGTTGATGTTTTCTCGAATTTTTAATAAAATCATGCATAATAGTCTGATCGAGTTGGTTGTAGTTTTCAGAATAAGCAACGAATTGCTTTATCAGAAGATCGTCTAATGCACGTTTCTCCCTATTGTAGTCCACATAAATTGTATGGAAAACTACAGCTTCTGACACAGACAAATGCAGCGCTTCAATAAAAATAGTCTCTCGCTCCCGCTGCAAAAAACTCTTTGCAGATTCTAATTCTACCTGACTTACTTCCTGCGCAAATCCAGGTATTGAGAAAGTGCTCACAAATACAAAAAACATAAGCAGTGTTATAGATTTGATAACAATTAATAATTTTAGCAGGCAATGCATACGTGTATTTAAATTAATTTTGTTGTGTCTATTCAATTTGTACTAAATAAAAGACGAGTTCCCTTCCATATAAAAGATCCTGATATTCTTAACTTTAAATCGCTCTTTTAATTGCCGAGCCCGAACCAGCGCCTCATCACTGGTAAGAAATTTAGAGCAAGGCTTGCTTTCAATTTTCAAAAAATACTCTTCATCAACCGCTATTACAGCGATGTATTGGTCTGGCTTCGGGTTTTCTTCCAGTACGATCCATTTCATAATATTGTAGGTTAGATTTTTTAGATGTTCCTCCTTCTAATCACAGCGTGCAAATATCTTCTACTCGTTATCCTTTCGTTTAAATCTAATGTTAAGCTGGGGAGATAACGTTTCGTTATAGAGTGGCGGTGGCAGGGGATTATCGCTGATGTCTAATAGCTTAAGCTTTTTCATTTTACCAATTTCTGCAGGCAATTCATAAATATTATTTCCTACTAAAAACAAAAATTCAATAGATTTTAACTGACTTATTCCCTCCGGAATTTCACTTAGGGCATCGTTCTCTATGTGCAATTCACTCAGACTGGATATTTTACTCAACACACTCAAATTACCTTTGAAATTAAAGTACGGATCGTTATTGACATACAGCACTTTAAGTTTTTTCATTTGCATCATTGTCTCGGGCAACTCGGTAAACTCATTTTCAGAAAGCTCTAAACTCTCTAAAGTTCTTAGTTTACCAATATCAGGCGGAAGAGTGCTGATGTGGTCACCCGCAAGACTAAGCATATGAAGGTTGGGAAGTTCGTTTAGTAAACCGATAGCCTGAGCAACATCCAACTCTGGATTGTGATCAAGATAAAGCGACTGCAGTAGATGGAGCTTGGAAATTTCACCCGGAAGATTTTTAAGTTGATTATACGAAAGTACCAGATACCTTAATTGCTTTAACTCACCTATACGGCCAGGTAGTTCTTGTAATTGCGTGCGACTTAAGTCAAGATACTTTAAATTAGTTAGCAGAAATATGGAATCCGAAAGCTGCCTGATTTCCTGTTTACTTAGATCTAACCATTCACATGTTCGTTTATGCTGTAAGGCATCTTCGAGTGATGTATATCTTCCTGGATCGGGCTGCGCAATGATCGAAGTACACAAAACAGAGAAAAGGATCAGAATAAACGGGGATTTGGTGTTCATATTAGTGTTATTTAGTTTGTATCGCCTTTCACCATACGAACGATATAGTTTAATTATCTTTTGAAGGATTGATCAACATAGGTGTATTGCCATCGGTAATAATCACCTTTGAATTTGATGACTTGGCTAATTCACGGAAAGCATCGATACTTTGCCATTGAATAATTGCCGGTGTAAGCCCTTCTGAAATGATCTTCTGCGAATCTCGTATGCCTTCAGCCTCAATAATCTTCCTCTGTGCTTCGCGTTTTTCACGATCCAGCAAGAATTCCATACGTTGAGCATCTTGTTCTGCTTCCAATTTTTCTTCAACGGCTCTTGCCAAACCAGCAGGCAAGGATATATTCTTTAATAACACAGCTTCTATCTCAAAGCCTCTCGGAAAAAGTATTTTCTCCATTTGCTCGGTTATTTCAGTCTCTATAGAAGCGCGCTGTGCAGAGTGCATGTCTTTAGCAAAAAAACGCGAACATACATCTGAAGCAGAGGAGCGAAATACACTACTAATTACATTAGCTTCATTTCCTACACCAATGTTCTCGATAATCGATGGGGCCTTATCAGGTACTATTCGGTATAAAATTGAAATAACAGCCGTAACATTCAGCCCTTCCTTTGAAGGAAGATTTGTGTTAATCTCCATATTCATGGTGCGTATCGGCATTTTGATAATACGGGTGACAAAAGGATTATAGCCAACTGCACCTGGTTGAAGTACTTTTTGATCGAGTTTTCCTAGTTTACGCTTCATGCCCACCTCACCCTGCCGAATAACTGAACAGCTGACACTAAGTGCAACAACTATAAGTAGAATAATTTTTTGTAACGTTTTCATATAATTTATTTATGGAAAATATAATTTAGTTTGATTTTGTACTATTTCGTATCCAAGTCTTCAAGTCTCTCGCTTCATCGGGTAATAACCATTGAAAAGATTTTCGGTATTCCTTCAGAAACAACTTCTTATTGAAACTTACTTTTCGTAAGATAGTTTTACAATACTTAAGCATCGAAGTTTTCATATCATCGGATTTAAAATCTGACCCGAATTGTAGGAGCAAGATCTTCGCGATACTGGTCCAATAAAATATGCGGAAGGCGGTTATTCATCAGTTCGATGTATTTTAATTTCTTAAGATATTTCAAACTGGCCGGTAGTTCCGTTAGATCATTGTCACGTAGATACAATGCCTCAAGATTGCGCAATTGACTAATTTCTTCCGGCAACTTCTTGAATCGATCACCCTCCAAATGCAACTCCTTTAACATCGGAAGTTTACTGAGAACATTCATATTCTTTATCAAATCGAAATGTGTATCATTATTGATATACAGAATCTGAAGTTTCCTCAACTCGCTGAATTGTTCGGGCAAAATTTCAATCTGATTATTCGACAACTCCAGATACTCTAGGTTTTTAAGATTTCCAATGGATGCTGGAAGTTGAACAATACTATCCCCCTTTATATCAAGCACCCGTAGAATTGGCAATTGACCCAGAATTTGGAAATCCTTTTCCAGATTTTGTGAGTTGTTATAATCAAGGTACAAATTCTGTAACGTTTTTATTTCAGCCAAACTTGCTGGTAGTTCTCGAATCTGATTGCCAGAAACATCAAGGTAAAAAAGGTTCTTAAGCAGGCCGAGATTATCCGGCAAGTAAGTAAAGCTATTGTTGCTCAAATCCAGATAGCGAAGATTCTTGAAGTTCAGAATCTCAATTGGAAAATCTTGCAGATTTTGTCCTCGTAATGTAAGCCATTGTACACTGTCGGGGTGTATTTTAGCTTCTTCGATACTCTTATAATTTTTGACGCGTTGGGCAAATAGCGGTTGTATACTACCCCACAAGAACAGTACTAACATAACAGATACTAATTTTTGCGGATTGGTAATACGCGAGTTTCTGTGGACCCAGTAGTTAACGAAATTTATTTCAGTAACTAACTTCAATCTATATGCATTCATAGTTGACTCATTTATTAAGTTACGGTGCTTTATAGCACAATTAAAAATATAAGGAAAGTGAAAAGTAGGAAACATCCTACGCTCAATTATTTGATTTGTGATGAGGTGAGTTTGTTACTGTTTTGTTAAATCACTTATATATTACAAAGTGTAATACGTAAGCAAACTCACTGGCTACAATAAATAATGAATGCTAATAACGAAGAGCCCGGAAGAGAATAAACCGAGGTGTTGTGTAATGAACTGAAAAAAATGAAAGCGTGGAAAATGAATTCTCAGAAAGAAGGGGGAAAGTAGCTTTGCCAAAATACCGATTAAAATTTTTTCCGGTTTTAACCTTTGTTGAAGGCTTCAGAACATTAGCCTCCGTCTCAGTTTCAGGAATTTCCTCAGAATGCTCTACCGGTATAGTCTCAACATTGAATAGAAACGGGGTGTCAGCTAGTCCGATAAGGGCTACTAAAATAAATATTGAGAATAAAGAGATTTTTCGCATTAAGATAGTTTTACTATCACGTTTGAATGTACTACTACTAACGGCCCAAAGCAGCCATTTGTTTCATAAATAGTTAGTTATTTTCTGTAAAACGATTCGTCCATTTAACTAAATGTATTTTCAAAAGTCAATTGCTGACCCATTACAGAATCATCAAATTTACCCTCGGTATATACTAAATTTCCATTTACAATAGTGTGAGTTACTTTAGTCTGTAAGGCCGTTCCCAGTAAGGGAGACCAACCACATTTGTACAAAATATTTTCTTCACTTACTGTCCAGGCAGAATTCAAATCGACCACTACCAAGTCTGCAAAATAGCCTTCCCTAATATATCCTCTTTTGTTAATACGATAAAGAATAGCCGGATTGTGGCACATTTTTGTTACAATTTTTTCTAAAGAAATAAGACCCTGTTTATAAAACTCGAGCATAATATTTAATGAATGCTGTACCATTGGCGCTCCCGACATTGATTCAAAATAGGGTTTCCGTTTTTCTTGTAGAGTATGTGGGGCATGATCTGTTGTAACTATGTCGATCCTGTCATCCAGTAGTGCCTGAAATAGACCGCTTCTGTCGAACTCCGTTTTTATAGCTGGGTTCCATTTTATAAGCGTTCCCAATCTTTTATAATCTTTATCAGAAAACCAGAGGTGATGAATAGAAACTTCAGTCGTGATTCTTTTATCTTTTAAGGGAACATCATTACTAAATAAATGTGTTTCAGCTTCTGTAGAGAGATGTAAAATATGAAGCCTTGCTTGATGCTTTTTCGCGAGCTCTATGGCTCTTCTTGTTGATTGATAGCAAGCATCACTACTTCGGATTAGCGGATGACATTCTATGGGGATATTCTCTCCATACTTTTCTATATACACCTTTTCGTTCTGTTCAATAATTTGCTCCTTTTCGGAATGAATTGCGATAATGGATTTGCAGTTGGCAAAAAGCTTTTCCATCGTATCCGGATTATCGGCAAGAAGATTACCCTTTTTTGTAAAATAAAGTCCATCATCTGAAATTCCAATAAACCGGGAAGTATCGGCTTGTATTACTTCATCAATATTGTCACTATTAACTCCCAAAAAAAAGGAATAATTTGCCAACGACTTCCTCGAGGCAATCTGATATTTGCTTATGAGTGCATCCATTGTCAATACGTTCGGGACGGTATTGGGCATATCAATAAACGAAGTGACACCCCCCGCAATCGCAGCGCGACTCTCAGTATAAAGATCTCCTTTGTGTGTAAGGCCTGGCTCACGAAAGTGTACCTGTCCATCAATGATGCCCGGCAATAAATGTTTACCAGTACCATCAATTAACCTATGATGAGTTTCAGCATTAATATGGCCAATTTTTTCAATCAGCCCATTGTTTATAAGTAAGTCGGTCGTAAAAGACTGTTCCTCATTTATAATTGTAATATTTTTAATTAGAATTGGCTCCTTCAACTTTATACTTTTTAGTAATCAATTTTCATACTACTGTACAACCCTTTTCACTACCTCCACTACTTTTCCCTTCTTCCTTGCATACACACTATTGTCATACATCGCCTCACAGCTTACGGCCGGTAAATAATAACTACCCGCATAACTGGCGGTCAATAATACTTTGAAGGTTTTGCGCTGATTGGCGTTCAAATCAAAATAGGTGTACACACGGTCATCACGGATGTCCTGGTACGTGGGCACATCTCCCGTGATACGCGCACCTTCGTCTCCGGTAAGGCGTAGATTATTAATCTCCCACCCCGAAGGGAAAACCTGATTGAGTGCAAGGTTCTTATAAATACCACGAATGCCAGGATTAAACATCGTGACCGTTGCAATAAATTCTGTTCCCTGCTCTAATCGATCTACTTCAATCGCATTACCTTTCGAATCCGTGTAGGAAATGGTAAGAGAAAGATTCTTTGCCTCATCCTCTTCCTGGCCTCGCGCTGGAACACCCTCCGAAATCAAACGAACGAACAAAATTCCTTTGCTTGCACTCACCACTTTCAGATTTCCATTCTTCACTCCTTCAATAGTCAACGGTACTTGCGCTATCGACATTTCCGTGCTAGCCGTAACTTCCTTTCCGTTGTAGCTATAGGTAAACTTCAACTCTCCTTTTTGTTCTGCCGCAGCAAACGCACCCACCGATTTCAAGCTCCACGCAAGCGACTGTGTGCTCATCCAATAATTGGAATTACTTAAGCTCTGTGATATCTCTTTCACCAGTTCAAAGCCGCCTGTACGATCATTAAGTAACAACAACGTTTCCAACATGATCGCTTTGTCGCGAATGTCTGATCCATATGAATATGCCATCTCCTGGTAGGGCTTCACATTGGTAGAAAGATTATCAATCAATTTTTTACCTGCCTCCGGCTGACCAGCTTTTACATAAGCCGCTGCCAACATCCATGCTGCTGTGGCCGGCAGAGGTGCT
>Ga0163149_10002857_pt1 | contig 20229 bp, 15 predicted proteins | sample OliLakLV19MP5G1_FD_148604 | JGI IMG/M metagenome (GOLD analysis project Ga0163149, IMG submission 148604) | Freshwater microbial mat bacterial communities from Lake Vanda, McMurdo Dry Valleys, Antarctica - Oligotrophic Lake LV.19.MP5.G1 | ecosystem: Environmental > Aquatic > Freshwater > Lake >...
GAAATGGTCAGCACCCCTCGCGCCAAGTTGAATACAGAGGCAGCCCCCATGCTGAGGGTGAGCGTGGCAATGTTGTATTGCCGATCGCCCTCCATGTCGGGGATATCTTTGAAGATGGCGATCGCAAAGGTGAACCCCAGGACAAACAGGGTCAGGGCCCAAACTGCGGGCGGGATCACCTCAGGAAAGCGGGGATGCAATTGGTGAAAGTGCAGAAACAATCCCAAATTGACGATCGCCCCTCGCACCACCAAGATGCAGAGGGATGCCCAGAAGGGAAATCGCTTCAGGCGGATTGGCGGCAGGGAATAGGCAGTGCCGATGAGGAGGCTGAGTCCAACGGTGGCAAACAAAAACCACCCCTGAGATAGGGAGATGACTAGGGCAAGGATTCCGGCGATCGTCACGATCCCCAAACCCATTCGTTGGGAAAATTCCCCAGACGCAAGGGGCAGGGTTGGCTTGTTGATGCGATCGATCGCCACATCCTCAAGTTGGTTTAAACCGACGATGTAAATGTTGCCGCTGAGACAGGCTAGCAGCGCCAGCAGCAGGGCAGGCAGTGTGGACGAGAGGGCGACTAAATCTGGCCCTGTCGCAATGAGATACAGCCCCAAGACACTCAAGCTAGTGCCAATGATGGTGTGGGGGCGAGAGAATTTCCAAAAAGCGTGGAGCCACGGCAGTCGCTGTTGCACCAATGGGGCTGGGACGCGATCGGGCGTGGAGGTGGGTGGAATCGTAGACGGGGAGGGCGAGACCGGATGCTCTGACTCGTAAAGACTGGGTTTCATAGAGGCTGCGTTCCGTGAGGTTTGGTTCCATTAGGTGTAACTACTCAGCCTGCCCACCCTTCGGGAAGCAAGCTACACCCTAAATCCCTCTCCCCAGGGAGAGGGACTTCAATCCGGCTCCCCTTCTCCCTGGGGAGAAGGGGCTGGGGGATGAGGGCAGGCTCGACATTAAGTTAAGAGCCTGAGTAGTTAGCATTCGGTTTGGTTCCACAGAGCAACCCAAAGCGAATCAGTCCCGATCGATAGCCATCCTGCATCAGTCCCAAGGAAAGGGCAGCCTGGATCGTTGTCCAACCTGACCAAAGCAACCCCCACAGGGCAGCGGGATTAAACGCCGAATCAATCACCACGTTCCAAAAAGGAGCCACAGCGGTTGACCAGTCAGCAACCCGCAGGTTTTCCAAGGATAAATTGCGGGCGATCGTCTCATACTCTGGCAGAGATAGCACGTAGGGCAGGCAATAAACCCGATAGATTTCCGCCAAGTGCTTTTGTTCCTCAACGGTCAGCGGTTGGGTTGTGGTGGGGCGATGGCACCACGTCGCCATGAGGAGCAATCCCCCTGGCTGAAGTACTCGGTAACATTCTTGCAAAAATTTAACTTTGTCGGGCATGTGTTCGCCACTTTCCAATGTCCAGACGAGATCAAAGGAATTGTCGGCAAAGGGCAAGTCTAGGGCATCGGCGACCAAAAATTTTGTCGTTTCCCCTAGATTGGCATCACGGGCCCGGACGATCGCCCGCTCTGCTTGCACCGGACTCAGCGTCACTCCAGTGACTCTGGCGTTAAATTTTTCTGCCAAGTAAAGGGAACTGCCTCCAATCCCACATCCCACATCTAAAATTGCCTGCGATCGTTCCACATTCGCCCATTGCAACAAGGCTTCAATCAAATCAATTTGGGCTTGACGACGCTCCTTGGGCTGGTCGCCCCTTTCGCCGTAGTACCCGTGATGCATATGCTCTCCCCAGATTTGCTCCCACAAACCAGAGGAACTGTCATAAAACTGCTGAATTTGTTCTTGAATTAGCGGCATGAATTGTTAGATAAAAAGGGCTAGGGGCTAATTTTACAGGTCAACACTCATTCCTCATCACGTTCTGAGGTAGCAATAGGGTTAAAAAAATGACATTCACGTCTGTATCCTTGCGGAGGTTCACCCTCAAATTAGCCTAGCAGACCCCGGAAGAGAACGATTCGCGGCCCGGTTGCAGAAGGACACTGAACCAGTGAGGCTCGATCGCTCTTGGATAAGCCATGCTGTAGGGTTAGGGTGAGCCGATCGCAACTGATTGCTATGGGCAAACCTGTGTGTAGAGCTGCCTCCGTCTGGGAAATAGCATCCCACACTGACTGAGGAGAGCGATCGATCGCTCTCACTGGAACGATGACTGTCCCTAGTGATGATTCCGCGTCACAATGGTCTCAGTCACAATGGTTTCAGACGTTACCCGATCGCTATGACCCTATCCCTTGAACTGTGGCAGGCAAACCAGGATTTGGCCCACGCCTGCTTGGAACATCCTTTTATCCAAGAAATTGGAACTGGTACATTACCCAAAGCCATCTTTACTTATTACTTGGGACAGGATGTATTTTTCTTAAATGCGTTTGCCCGCGCCTATAGTCTTGCGGCGGTAAAAGCACCCGACATGACTGCATTTGAAGTGTTTCATACATTGGTTGATGGAGTCCTGAAAGAATTGCGCTTACACCAAGGCTATGCTGCGGAGTGGCGTGTAGATCTGAAAGCCATTGAGCTAGGAGATGCAACGCGCCGCTACACAGATTTTCTGTCGTCGATCGCCTGGAATGGGGATATTGGTTCGATCGCTGTTGCTATGACCCCCTGTATGCGGCTCTATAGTTTTTTAGGAAAAAGATTAGCTGAACGGGATGAATTAGAGCATTTGTATACAGAATGGATTCAAACCTATAGCAGTCCTGCCTTTGACGAGTTGGCGTACCAATTAGAAGCATTAGTCGATCAATACGCTATTGATACCCCCTCAATCCGTTCCACCTACCGTTACGCCATGGTTTGTGAGCGAGAGTTTTTCCAAGCTGCTTGGAACAGTCAGAATGCAAAGCCACGCAATTAGAATTTTTAAGTCCATTTCTAAAAAAGGTTATATCAGGGAGCGAGGGGCGAAGCATTCAGAAAATAGTTTTTATTGAGCTTTAACGTGTTTCGTTCGTAGCTTGCTTCCCAAAGAATACACTTCGCCCCAACCTTAGCTGGTATAACCTTTTCTGAGATCTGTTAAGCAAAGTGTTTGTAAATTAGCATATAGTCTTGCACTCGCCCCCCAACCCCCCAATTCTGGCTTGCTCTCGAGCCATTTTTGTTCAAAGTCCCCCAGAATTGGGGCCTTAAAGCCTTTCAGGCATATATGAAAAGGGGGCGGTTTGAGGCACAATTTGTGTTTACAAACATCTTCTAAGGTGCATCTCACTTTTGCAGATCTCCGATCCGCCCACCCTTCGGGAAGCAAGCTACATCCCCAACCCCTCTCCCTAGGGAGAAGGGAGCCGGAATTCAAAGTCCCTCTCCCTAGGGAGAGGGATTTAGGCTTCGACGTGAGCGCTCAGCCGAACGGTGAGGGTGGATCGGGCGGTTACAAAACTGGGATGCACCCCATCTTCTAAGTAGCAGAAATCATCAGACTCCCAAGCTGTCCCAGATTTCCCTCCACCACGATCCCGCGTTGGTTTGCGGCTAAATGGCGCACAATTTTGTAGATCGCTTCGATCTGGTCACTCGCCCCGGCCTTTTCAGCCAACGCCTCCAGCGAGATCGAGGAACCCTCAGCTTGCAGCGCTGCCACGACCTGTTTCTGCAACTCTAGGATTGAAGCCGCAGCTTTTTTGCCCGCTTCCACCCCCGGTTGATGATAGGCATTGACATTGACCAAAAAGCCGTAGAGTCCCACTGCCCGTTCATACAGAGCGATCAGCGCCCCAACCGTGCGTGGGTTGACTGTGGGGATCGTGAGGGTAATGGAGTCGCGGTGGTTTTCGTATAGGGCTTGCCGTGTCCCTTGCAATAGCCCAGAGAGATAATCTCCAGTGGTGACACCGGGTTCAACTTCTAGGGATGGGCCTTGCCGATCGCCCAACACTTCGATAAAGGTCAAGAAAAAATTCGGCACCCCTTCGCGCAACTGTTGCACATAGGCGTGTTGATCCGTCGAGCCTTTGTTGCCATAGACTGCGATCCCCTGGAAAACCTGGTGTCCATCCAAGTCTTTTTCCTTGCCCAAGGATTCCATGACTAACTGTTGCAGATAGCGACTGAAGAGCAGCAAGCTATCTTTGTAGGGCAACACGACCATATCTTTTTCACCCCGCCCATTCCCCGCGAAATACCAAGACAGCGCCAGGAGAGCCGCTGGATTCCCGTGGATGTGGGGCGATCGGGTGGCACTATCCATTTCCTTTGCGCCTGCCAGCATCGCTCGAATGTCGATGCCCTGCAAGGCAGCCGCCACCAAGCCCACGGCTGACAGTTCTGAAGTGCGTCCCCCTACCCAATCGTGCATGGGAAACTGGGCCAACCACCCCTCAGATTTTGCCAATTTGTCCAAGCCGCTGTCTCTGCCGGTGATGGCGACGGCGTGCTGGGCAAAGTTTAGACCGCTGCTGGTGTAGGCGTGCTTCACCTCAATCATGCCGTTGCGGGTTTCTGGGGTGCCCCCCGATTTGGAAATGACTAGCACCAGGGTAGTGTTGAGCCGATCGCCCAACCGACTCAGGGTGCGATCGATCCCCGCTGGATCAGTGTTGTCAATAAAGTGAATCGCTAGCGGTGCAGAGAGGGGAGCCAATGCCTCAGCCACAAATTCTGGCCCCAGCGCCGAGCCACCAATCCCAATGGACAGAATATCGGTGAATTTAGGTGCTTGTGGCGGATGGATGGTGCCGCTGTGAATCTCCTGAGTGAAGGCTTCAATTTGCGCCAGGGTGTCCACAATGTCGTGCTGCAAGTCTGGAGTGGGCGCTAAATCGGGGTCTCGCAGCCAATAATGCCCCACCATGCGCTGTTCATCGGGGTTGGCGATCGACCCTCCCTCCAAAGCTGCCATCTCTCGAAATGCCTGATCAAACTTGGGTTGTAGGGTTTCCACGAATGCATCATCAAACCGCATTCGACTCACATCCAAGTAAAACTCTAGTCCTTCGTGGTAGTAAAGCCAATGCTGATAGCGTTGCCAAAGTGCAGCATTCATAGCGATTCCCATGGTTGTTTACCACAGACCAGTGTACGGATGAAGGGGAAGGGATGAACCATGAACACAGAATTAATTCAACATTGCCCCCGTTTAGCCCATCCAGTGTCTTATTTTTTGAAAAACCTATAATTTGCACCAGAATTGAGTAAAACTAGGGATACAAGCGCGGAGGTTAGCCATGGTTCCCATCACCCACACCCCCATCCTGGAACCGATCGATTCCCCGCCATCGCCCCGTGAGACCTTGCCCACCATGTATGATCTACCCAGCGAAAACCCAGAAGACCCTGGTTTGCCTGACGTATTTCATAACCTGCAACCGTACTTGCTCAGTCGCACCCTCCAGTTAAGCGCCTACCCCCGTAATAACTGGTTTGCTGCTTCCAGGCTCTATCTGTACTACGATGTCAATCGCCCGTTTTTGCAGATCAGCCCTGATTGGTTTCTCGCTGTCGATGTGCCGCTGTTGTACGACGGCACAGAACTCCGGCTCAGCTATGTTGTTTGGCAAGAAGGCAAATCCCCCGATATGGCGATCGAGTTTTTGTCTCCGGGGACTGAGGTTGAAGATTTGGGACGCTTCTACGGTGAAGCTGTTGAACAAAGTGCCAGTCAGCCTCCTGCCAAACTTGAAGTCTACGAGCGCTATTTGCAGATTCCTCACTACTTGGTCTACAGCCGCTACACCCAAGAGTTGCGGTATTTCCAGCTAGCTGGCGGACAGTATCAAGAACAGGCGCTCAATGCAGTAAATCCGATCGTCTGGCTAGCTAATTTAGAGATTGGTTTGGGAATTTGGGACGGTGTGTTTGAGGGAATTCCTGGCTATTGGTTGCGCTGGTGCGATCGAGAGGGCAATTGGCTGTTGACGGATACGGAGCAGGCGGAGCTACAAGCTGAACAGGAGCGATCGGCGAAGGAGCAGGAGCAATCGGCAAAAGAGCAAGCACAGACTCAATTGTTGCAAGCTGCTCGAAACTTGTCGGCAACGGGCATGGACATCGCACAGGTGGCTCAACTTTTGGAACTATCGGCAGCGCAAGTCCAGGCTCTCCAATCTTTTTGATTTGGAGTCACCCAAAAGAATTTATGCAACAACTAGCTGGCTAGGAAGCTAATTCAGGCGGCAATTCAACTATTGAGAAGCAGGAGATTTCGCCATGATTGCCCAAATTGAGGAACGTGTACTCTATTCTCCAGAGGAGTATTTGGCAATGGAGGTTGAGAGTGAGATTCGGCATGAATATATTGATGGAGAGATTGTGCCAATGGCTGGAGCGATGCCAAACCATAACCGAATTACCCTGAATATAGGGAGTGAGCTTCGCTCTGCATTTAAGGGAAAATCCTTTGAGGTGTTCGTGGCTGACCAGCGGTTGTGGATTCCAGCGTCCCAGATTTACACGTACCCGGATGTGGTCGTGGTGGCGGGAGAACTACAGCTTCAGGAGGGACGGCAAGACACGATCGTAAATCCGTTGGTGATTGTGGAGGTGTTGTCAGAATCGACGCAGGGGTACGATCGGGGCAATAAGTTTGCAGCATATCGGACTATTCCGAGTTTCCAGGAGTATGTTTTGGTCAATCAGTACAGTGTTCAGGTTGAGCATTACACCAAAACTGCGCCGAAAAAATGGGAGTTTCAGGAGTATGACGCAGAGACTGAGACGATCGGATTCCCTACTTTGAACGTGGAGATTCTCCTGGCAGATATTTACGAGAAGGTGACGTTTGAATCGGTTGCAGGTGTTCCTGCTGAGCCACTCTAGATCAAACAGGAGATGCTGATGCGTTGGGCAGGTCAGTTGTGGAGTAGCGAACACGCATGCCTATTAAACCTGGTTCGCTAACTGAGCAAAACTAAAAACTAAAAACTATTGCCTTAACTGGTTAGAAACTTCTGCCAAGCTGCATTAGATGTGTGTAGAGCTTGAGAGATCGCGTAGGATTGCTATATTACAAAAGCTGAAACCTTACTGTCGGATAAATACCAGCATGATTCCTGATCCCAATGCTCCCCGATCGAACCCATCTTCATCATTGGAACCGATCGTATCTCATCCGCATCAAGCAGGTGAACCCAGCCTGAATGGGGCTAATAGCAATGGCGCTTCAGTCGAACGAGGGGCAACATCTGCCAAAGAAATGGAGGACTCGGCATCAGATGATTCAGAGGCTGAAGTTGCCGCTCGCCGGAATTCCGAAGTGCTTTCCGGACTTCCCCCCTCCAATAAGACTACAGGGACACGCAGTTTTTGGGAAGAAAACCCGCCTCTGTTGCTGCTAACCGTAGCAGCCGTGGGAGTGTTGATTGTGGGATTGATCCTAGATAACTACTGGATGGAATTAGTCAGTTCGATCGTCACCCTCCTGCTGTCCCTCCGTCTGCTCTATCCGTCTTTGAAGCCGATTCTGTCTGAGTTGCTCACGGGGCAGGAATCGCTGCTCATTGCTAGTCTGGGCTTGCTAGTTGCGACGATCGGCTTTTTGCAATTGGGTGGAGTTAACCAGGCGCTAACCAAATGGGTGAGAGGGCTAAACTGGGAGGCAGTAGGCGCACTGGGGGAAGTATTTGGGGCGTTGGGGCAAATTTTGATTGCTGTTCTAGCCGTCTACATTGCCTGGCGGCAGTACGTTATTTCCAAGGAATTGACGATTCAGCAAAACACGATCACCCAGCAGCAGACGATCGACACCTACTTTCAGGGCATCTCAGAACTGGTGTTAGACGAAGAAGGATTGCTAGAAGATTGGCCCCAGGAGCGGGCGATCGCTGAAGGTCGCACCGCCGCCCTGTTCAGCAGCGTCAGTGCTGAAGGCAAAGCCAAAATTATTCGCTTTCTGTCTCGCGCCAAGCTGCTGACCCCCCTGAAGCGCGATCGACGCTTAGGACGAGCCATTCTAGATGGAGTCGGCGGATATGCAGAGGATCGTCTCCATGGAATTCGGGTGATTGATTTGGGCGTGATGTTGGCGGGAGCAGACCTTTCCTGCACAGATCTGCGGTGGACAGACTTGAGCGAAGCAAACTTAATTAGATGTAACCTAAGTCGTTGCGATCTCGTGAAGGCAAATCTGTCGCGCACCATTCTCTACGATGCCCGTCTCAGAGGGACGGATCTAAATGGGACACGATTCTTCTTTGGCACTGCGCTCGTGACTAGCCCCCGCAGTCGCATTGAAGCCCCAAATTACCGCACGGGTCTCCACACAGGGGCAGTGGTGGAAAATGCTGATTTCACCAACGCCCAACAAATGTCTGAGGAACAGCGCTACTATTGCTGTGCTTGGGGCGGTTCTAAGACCAGAGCGACAATTCCGGGTGGTTGTCAGGGAATTCCTAATAAGCTAGGTCGTTAATCGTAGTGAATCAAGCAAGTCCCTTACAAGCAATAGTTCGGGCATTTTTGCGATAGCCAGCCCTCATCCCCCAACCCCTTCTCCCAGAACGGGAGAAGGGGAGCCAGATTGAAGTCCCTCTCCCCTCTTGGGAGAGGGATTTAGGCTTCGACGTGAGCGCTCAGCCGAACGGTGAGGGGCTATACTAGCTGTGCAACAGAGTTTCCAGCACCTCCACAAAAACTATCCGAAGTATTGTTACAACGGCACGATAGATCGAAACAGCTGGCGAATGCGGAGCAAAAAGAGGGTTTGCTTCAGCTTGGAGGGTAGGAGCGCTGAGCTACCTGGATACGACGCAAGTTTTTCTTGTAAAGTAGCGTATTCACTGGCTGTGAGCGGCTTACCATCTAAGGGCGATCGGGCTGACGTAATAATTTCTGTCCGCAGAATCTCTTCTGGAACATCGCTTGGAGGAGGCAGAGCGAGGGTAGTTGCAGGAAACCCGATCGCAGCGAGCAAGCTGAGATACCACCAAAATTGACCCGCGAGCTGCCTTGATGACATGAGTTTTAGCAGTAAGTAAAGAAGCCTAAAAACAGATAGCTTGCAAAGGCGGCTCTTTAGTCTCCTGTCCAGAAAGGTCTAGGCAAAGATGTTCAGATGTCCTCTGCAAGCTGTCTCAATATCCGATCGCTAGCGATCTATTGGAGAGATTCTAGCGAAAAATCATGCTTTGAGTGCAGTGTTAACTTTGACAAGTACCAGTGGAGATCACAAGTACCGGTAGATAACACTGCAAATCATTTCACCACTGTCGTTAGTTTTTAGCTCAACGTAGTCCTAAGATTCCTAAGACTTAGGGAGACGGAGATGCGGTGGGAGAAGGAGAAGGGCTAGTTGGGGCAGTACCACCATCGCCGCAGGCTCCCAGAGTAAGCGCTAGGCTCAAGACCAAGACCAAAGAAACAAGCTTGAATTTGTTCATACACTCCCCTTTAAGGATTGATGTCTAATGGAGATGACAACTAAATAGTGTAGTGCAAGAATGCACTCAACCAGTACAAGTCACAACCAGAGTAGCAGAGTCAATACACAATTGTTCTGCTTTGATGGATCGTAGACGATTCGCTGTGAACCTATCTACATCTGCTCAATCATAGCTGCTACTGACGAGTTTGGAAGTTCGATTTTGGAAGTCAGGGATGGAAACTTTACTAAGGGTCGTGGATTAAATAATATGCAACACTCCCGCTGTAGGGCGAAGCATCCGGGCAATGACCTTCTGATCGACTCAAAGGCTTGTCTGCGAGCGGCTTCGCCCCTACAGTAGTATTTTTTTTCCGCAGGTCACCTTACTTTTCAACCAGCCGATCGAGCTTCTCCTTCAGGGTTAAATCTAGCAGCGACCGCAGCAGGATCAGCAGCCACAGCCCCGACAGACCGAAGAGACCGATCGCCCCCACTTTGTAGCCTCCTACCAGCAAAATTGCGGCTGTCAGCACACTAAATCCCGTCAGGCAAGCATAGACCAAGCTTTTTACAGCCAGATTGATGCGTTTCAAGGTGCGATCGGTTTCCACAGAGCGCACGCGAATTTGCAGTTCCCCTCGTTCCAAGCGCTCTTCTAGGCGCTTAACGAGCAGTTCTGTAGAGTTAGGCTGGTTGAAACGGGCTTGAATCAAGCTTTTAGCTTGCCTTGCTAATTCCCCGATCGCGTTGCCTCGCCCTTTAGAGGAGAGGGTCAGGCTTTTGATGAAGGGCTGAGCGCCGGTGACTAAGTTGTAGTCTGGGTCAAGGGTGCGGGCGATTCCATCCAGGGTGGTGAGGGCTTTCAGAATAAACGTCATCTGGGCAGGCAGCCGAAAAGGTTGCTGCTGGAACATCTCATAAATTTCACTTTTCAGTTGCCCAAAGGCTTGGATGTCGATCGGTTTTTCCGTGAAGCGTTCCAGGATAAAGGCAATTAACCTACGGACGGGGGTCATATCTGCCACGGGCACAATTAACCCCATGGCAGTGAGGGTATCCACCACTTCATCGGTGTCTTTTTTCAACACCGCAAAAAAGGTCTTGATCATCTGAGATTTTGCCAAAGGTTTGACCTCGGACATCATGCCAAAATCGTAGAAAATCAGTGAACCATTCTGGCTAACGGCTAAGTTGCCGGGATGGGGATCGGCCTGGAAGAAACCATCTTGAAGGAGTTGCTTCAAGTAGCAGCACATGCCGATTTGGTTGATTTCTTTGACATTAATTCCTTGGGCTTCCATGGTGGGGCGATCGTCTATTTTGATGCCCGGAGCATACTCCATGGTTAACACTTTTGAGGTGGTGTATTTCCAGTAAATTAGAGGGACTTTAATCCGGGGATAGCCAAGGAAGTTTTCCCGAAAGCGATCGGCATTTTTCCCTTCTTGCACATAGTCAATTTCTTGATAGAGAATGGTGAAGAATTCCTGATAGATCGACTCCAATTCGTATTGGCGTGTCCAGGGCAAGTACCAGCGACAAATTTTTAGCAGGCGCTCGATCGCTTGGCAATCTAAATCAAATAACCGTTTGAGTCCAGGACGTTGGACTTTCACGATCACATCTTCACCTGTGTGTAATCTGGCTAGATGCACCTGACCTAAACTTGCAGCCGCTAGGGGAGTGCGATCGAATTCTCGAAATAGGGCATGAATCGAACCGCCCAGCTCTTCCTCAACAAGAGCCACGGCTTGCAGAGCATTGAATTGAGGTACTCGATCCTGGAGTTGACTGAGGGTTTGCACATACTCTAGGGGGATCAAATCTCCACGGGTGGACATCGCCTGCCCAATTTTGATGAAGGTGGGCCCTAAATTCAGCAGGGTACCCGTCAACCACTCGGCCCGGCGTTGGCGTTGGGAGGTGGAGGTTAGTCCAAAGGTTCTATCCCACCACAAATAAAATGCCAATTTTGCCGCTGAACCAAACACGTCAATCTGGCGGGACAGCAGGGAATAGTTCGATCGTTGCCAGGGTCGTGGCTTTGGCTCAAGGACAGAGAGCATGGAATGGGGTGAGGAGTTGTCTTCAGTTTAGACTAGAGTGGTGAAAAATCCAGTCACACTCTATATCCTTTCAGGATTCCCATTTTCAGGCTGGCTCAACCAATCTGGAACAAGCCGAGATTTGGTAGGAGACTTGCAGATAATTCATGTATGTTTGCATAAACCTTGCATGGGCGAAGCATTCGGGCAAAATACCTTGCAATGCAACCAAGTACATTTACCGAATGCTTCGCCCCTATAGCGATAGCATTTTTCCCAGAAATCTCCTTACTGCTTGGGCTTGTAGGTGGATGCTACGTGTAGTTCTTTCAATTGCTTGTCATCGACTTTAGATGGGGCATTGGTGAGCAGGCATCCGGCTTGTTGGGTTTTCGGGAAGGCGATCGCATCTCGAATCGATTCTTCTCCAGCCAGCAACATCACTAAGCGGTCTAACCCAAAGGCCAGTCCGCCGTGGGGTGGAGTGCCATATTCAAAGGCTTCCAGCAAAAATCCAAACTTGTTATGGGCTTCTTCTGAAGACAGCCCAATTAACTCGAAGACCTGGGATTGCAAATCGGGTTGATAAATCCGCAAACTCCCGCCGCCGACTTCAAACCCGTTGTAAACCAGGTCGTAGGCTTGGGCCCGGGCAGTTTTCAAGTCAGTGTCGGCGCTATGGGGGGCGGTGAAGGGATGGTGCAGGGCTTCTAGGCGTTTTTCCTCGGCATTCCACTCAAACATCGGGAAGTCCACTACCCAGAGCAGATTAGTTTGAGTTGCGTCAATTAAGCCCAATTCTCGTCCGATCGCCTGTCGCAAGCGATCGAGCGTCTTGTTCACCGTTCCTGTATCCCCGGCTCCGAACAGTAGCAAATGTCCAGGAGTTGCCCCGGTGCGGGTGAGGAGTTCTTGTTTTTGGGCTTCTGTCAGGTTATTTTTGATGGCCCCGATCGTGTCAATCTCGCCATCGTCCCGGACTCGGATATAGGCCAATCCCTTGGCTCCCGCATTCGTAGCCTCTTGGAACAGGTCACCACCGGGTTTAATTCGCACATTTGAGATTGCGTCATTGCCGCCAGGAATGGGCAAAATTTTGACAATGCCGCCCGTGGCTACTGCATCGGCAAAGACCTTGAAGCCAGAGTCTTGGACTAAATCTGAGACATCTACTAATTCCAGACCAAACCGGGTGTCGGGCTTATCGCAGCCGTAGCGGTTCATGGCTTCGGCGTAGGTCAGGCGGGGGAAGGGACGGGGTAGATCGATCGCCTTCACTGTTTTAAAGATGTGACAGACTAATCCCTCGCTGAGGTCAATAATTTCTTCCTGGGATAGGAAGCTCATTTCCATGTCCAGTTGGGTAAACTCTGGCTGGCGATCGGCCCGTAGGTCTTCATCTCGGAAGCAGCGGGCAATCTGATAGTAGCGATCGAACCCTGCCACCATCAGCAATTGCTTAAACAGTTGGGGTGACTGGGGTAGGGCGAACCATTCCCCTGGGTTCACCCGCGATGGCACAAGGTAATCCCTGGCTCCCTCCGGAGTGGAGCGGGTCAAAATTGGGGTTTCAACTTCGATGAATCCTTCTGTATCTTCCAGGTAGCGCCGGATGGTTTTGATGATCTGGTGACGCAGTTGTAAGTTGCGGCTCATGCGTTCGCGGCGCAGATCCAAGTAACGATATTTCAGCCGCAGGTCTTCGCGCACTGAGTCTGTATCAGCGCTGGACACCTGGAAGGGTAATTGCTTCCGTACAGCGTTAAGTAATTCAATTTGGTCAGCATAAATTTCGATTTCGCCTGTGGGCAGACGGGGATTGAGGGAATCATCAGGACGCTGGGTCACGCGCCCCATAATCTTGACGACGTATTCGTTGCGGAGATCGCCTGCGGCTTCGTAGGAGTGGGGTGTGCGCTCTGGGTCGCTGACAATTTGCACGATGCCAGACCGATCGCGCAGATCCAAAAAAATCACACCGCCATGATCCCGGCGACGGTCTACCCAGCCGAATAGGGTAACTGTTTCTCCAATGTGTTCGATTCGGAGTTGACCGCAGTAGTAGCTTCGCATGGGGCGCTCAGTGAGAGAAGAGTGAACTATTTGTGTCTCCCCATCATACGTTGAGCTAACGTCTTAGATGGCGCATTTTTTGGATAGCCGTAGTCTGGATGCCATCTTGTTAACCCGCAATGTTCTAAATAGCCCAGGTTTCAAAGGCGACTCGAATCGAGACTCTTTTCACCAACAAGTTGGGAGAGCTAAGGTTAAGCAGAGGACGATCGCACCTGTCCAACTAAAAATAAATTCCCGGCTTCTTGAAGAAACCGGGAACCTGTAGCAGATTCAATTTATTGACAGAAATAAATTTTGGAACGCTTTTGCAACTCTACCTACTGATGCAAATTTACTAATTAGCTATGGGGAGGACGGGGAGCAATTAGGACATCCCAGGCTGCTTTGGCGGCATCGGACAACCGATCGCCCAACTCAGTGAATTCGCGGACGATCGACTCCCAATTTTTCTCGGCTTCTTCCTGAATCAGTTCAATGGACTTCGCGATGCGGTCTTTGTCAATTAGGTGATTTTGCTCAACCGATTCTCTCGCCTTCCGCACGGCGGTCAAGTAGGCTTCACGGGTTAGGGTGCCCGCAGACTGAGCTTCAACCTGGGCCCGCATCTTCAGGGCTTCAATCAGAGACTTCGTTTGTTGCTTGATCTCGTCTGTTTCGCCTGCCATTTCTTGTTCTACCAAAGCATCGGTCTGGGGGCTAACCTGAACAACGACAGATTCAGCATTCATGGGTTCGGTCATGGTGCAAGTCTCCTGAGTGCAATGGGAATTGTCTCTATTCTTCTAACGTGGTTTGTCTACCAAAGGACTGAAAAAAGACTGCGATCGGCTACGTGCTGAGAGTATTGATAGGCATCCCCAAGTTAAAAGCCGAAGCCGGAGTCTCAGCCGCCCAATGGCGATAATCCAACAATATCTGATGCATCAACCGTTGCTTCATCGTCATCAGAACACTCTTGAGCAAACCGTTTCCAGTCATTTCAATCAAGGACTTGGGTGTGAACATGAAAAGCGCTGGCAAATCAACTTGCACCTCTAAGTCTGCGCGACCGTGTAGCTCAGTCACGCCATTTACTTCGCCAGGAGAGAGAAGTCCAACTAAATTCAGGGCAAAGCCACGGCTCAAATGTTCAATGCCGCGTAGCTCACACTTAACAGACTTGACGTGGACGGTTCCATCTGACTCTGCCCACACTTTCAGATCCACCACGGGCTGAATGTTAAGCATCATGAAGGCAAGGGGACGCATTTTTAGACGAAAACAATCTCCCCGCTGCTCCACCCGATTGGGGTCAAAGAGGGCGCTGACTAATCGATGGGGTTGACGGAGGTAGTGCTGAATGGGAATGGGCTGTTCCGGCACTACAAGGTCAATGGATTGGGAGGCAGTGAATCGAGTAAACATAGCAAGGGAAGTAAAAGGGCTTAGCTATCCAGTCAAGTGAGGGGATTTTATGCAAAAACTCTGAGAAAAATGTTAGCGCGAGCGGGAAAACGTCCTGAAAAACTGTCCCGTAAATTTACTGAATCAAATTGATCTTAACTTATCGATCTAATGGTCAACCATAACTTTAGATATAGGCAACTCGTGCAACTAAAGGTAAGAGTGCCAGGCTACCACTCAATTTCCTATGCTTAAAGAGACAGAAGCGATTGAGATATATTAAGAAATTTCAGAATGTTTGAGGAGGGAAATCCTGAAAGACATTAGGACAAGCTTCAGGAAAAACAGATTGTGAAATAATTGTAAAGCAGTATTGCCAAGTTTAGAGAATCTTCGCAATCTCCTTCAAGTAGACTCGCTTAAATGGCTCCGTAGTACCGAGTTCGTACTGTTCTACCAAACCTTTGGCGCGAACTGAGATGGTGGTGCCATCCTTCACAACGACGATCGAATCTTCAAAAATATCCCGTGACAGCAAGATCTCAGTTTCCGTAGGATCATCCAGAATCACGATGGTGCTGCCTTTGTAAAACATGCCCTCGTCTTCAAAAACCCTTTCTCGATACTCGGCAATCAACAGATTCAACTTGGGATTGCGGAGGAGGTTTTGCACGTTTCTGTTGTAGTCCTGTTGCAGTACTTTCTCCGATCGGTTGACAAAGACTCCAGCTTGACAGACCGCCCCGATCGTCCAATCAGGATGCCGCACCAAAATTTCATCCACAATTTCTTGTAATTCTGAAACCGAGATTTGGTTGAAGGTGATGGTAGGAATTCTGGCATCGGCACCCGTGGCAAAAAAGGTGGATAGAATCGAAGCGGGAACGTCTACGCTCTCACCTACAGCGGGTTTGAGGTGCATGTAAATGCCTGGCGCAGCGTTGATCTCAATAATCCCAAAGTTCCCTTCGTGCCAGGATTTGGAAAGATTACGGGTAATCACATCAATGCCCAAACAGGTGAGCCGAAAGTGTTGGGCGATGTCTTGAGCCAGGATAATGTTGTCGGGATGGATGGTGCGGGTTGCATCGATGCTTAAACCGCCAGAGGAGAGATTGGCAATTTTCCGCAAATAGACAATTTTATTCTCCTCTAGGACGCTCTCCAGATTAAATCCTTGTTCAGATAAATACCGCCGCATGGACTCATCGGTTTTAATTTTGCCTAGGGGCGAAGTGGGTGTGTCTAACCGGGATTTGGTGGCGTTTTCCTGCTCAATCAGTTGGGCGATCGTTGAGGTGCCATCTCCCACAACAGAGGCAGGGCGGCGCTCTGTAGCCGCGACAAATTTGCCATTGACACAGAGGAGGCGAAAATCGGAACCAGGGATATTTTGCTCAACAATGATGCGAAGGGGTTGACCGGGGGGAATGGCTTCGACGGCGCGATCGAAGGCAAATTCTACCCCTTGTTCATCCTGGACATTGGCAGTAGCACCGATGCCTTTGTGCCCCACAACAGGTTTGATGGCAACGGGATAGCCGATTCTTGTCGCTGCACCGATCGCCCCCGCCAACGTGGAGACAATATCGCCTTTGGGAACAGGAAACCCTAATTCGTCCAAGAAGGCTTTGCAGTCGTCTTTGTGAGTGGTGAAGTCGGAGTCTAGGTTGCTGTCGCAATCAAAGGTGGTGGCGACTCCTCGGACTTGCTTGCGGCCATAGCCATATTGCATCAGCCCTTCATTCCACAGGTAAAAGGTGGGGATCTGCTTGTGACGGGCTGTGAGTAGCAGGGAATAGACTGTGGGTCCGCCATAGGCAGACTGGCGAAAGATATCTTGCACGTCTCGCAGTTGCCTGTCTAGGGGGAAGTCGGTGCTTTGGGAAATTGCCTCGAACCAATCCCACACAAGGTAAATGGCGGCTTTCCCGGTGCGGGCGTGGAGGGTTTGAACGGCAATCTTGGTGTACTTAGGGTAAGGTTTTTGGCTCCAGCGATCGAAGTGCAGATCCATGTCCAGTTTGCTAACTTCTAGTAGGGTTTCGGCAAACAACTGAGCGTAGGAGTCGTAGGTGCGATCGGCTAGGTGGGGGTAGACAGCGCTCACAGCTTGGTGATAGGTGGCGATCGGCGCCACGTCCTGGTAGTCAGTCGTTGTGAAGTTGAAGACGAGAGCCGCTGTATCTAGATAGGGATTGGGCCCCGCATAATGCCGGATATTGAAGATGTCCAAGGTATCCGTTTTTCGAGCATTAACTCGGTAGGAATCAACCATTTCGTTGCGACTCATGCAGTTTCTCCCTTGCCAATAGTTGAGGTTATTTGCGATCGGATTGCCATTTGCATCAAACCACGTTTAGGTAATTCTGCTCTCTCCCCCTTATGGTAGTTATCTCTTCCGTGTCCGTCAGCTTTAAGCAGGAAATCCGGCGTGAACAAGTTGAATTAGGGGCGATCGTAGACTGGAAAGCTGGAAGTTGCCAGTTCCACCAGTTTTCCTTGCTCATAGATTTCAAAGGGTTGATGAATCCAGGGATTATCTGGCAAATAGCTGACGTAGTAATCTGGCTTAAATATTGAGCAGGCTTTGTACCAAAGCACAGCGGTGCGGACTTCTTCGATGTAGAACCCGTAGCGGCGATCGAGCCACATCAAGGTTTTTTCTAGGGTGACTCCAGAATCCACGAGGTCATCTACTAACAGGACATGGCTTCCCAAATTAGGTGTCGTCATCGCTAAATCGTGGGAAAACGTCACCGATCCCCGCGTTTGTCCTCCCTCACCGCCGTAGGACGCAGCAGCCAAAATTGCCAGAGGTTGCTTGTAAAGTCGCGATAGGATATCTCCAACCCTCAGTCCACCTCTAGACAGACAGACGATTTGATTGAAGTGCCAGTTGGACTGATGGATCTGGACGGCTAGTTGTTCGATCGTTTGGTGATACTCTGTCCAAGACACATGGAGATCTGGCATAGAAGTGCCTCAAGGGTTTGCAGCCTGGGGAAATGATACAACTAGACCTAACGTTTTGCGGAATGGACTATGACCAATCCCTCTGATTCTCTGGGGACAGTGCCTGAAAAGTTGAGCGTGAGTACCAAGTTGGCCTATGGAGCCGGAGACTTGGGCCCAGCCATCACAGCTAACATTCAGGCGGTGTTTCTGTTGATTTTTCTGACCAATGTTGCAGGGTTGGAGCCGGATTTAGCGGGGATCGCTCTGCTCATTGGCAAGGTGTGGGACGCGATCAATGACCCGATCGTGGGCGTGTTGAGCGATCGAACTCGATCGCGCTGGGGACGGCGGTATCCCTGGATCATTGTGGGAGCGATTCCCTTTGGCATTACCTTCTTTTTACAGTGGGTCGTACCTCGTTTTAGCAGCGATCCGGTTTTGAACCAATGGAGTTTGTTTTGGTATTACGTCATCATTTCGATTCTGTTCAATACCTTTTATACAGCGGTTAATTTACCCTACACCGCCCTCACACCTGAGCTAACGCAGGATTACCAGGAACGCACCACGCTTAATAGTTTTCGCTTTTTCTTTTCGATCGGGGGCAGCATTCTCTCCCTGCTGCTAGCCCAAGCGATTTTCAAACTGACCCCAGACCCGATTCAACGATACATTTTGTTGGGGGCAAGTTGCGCTGTGATCTCGGTGCTGCCGCTGTTTTGGTGTGTCTGGGGCACCTACAAGCGCACGATGGGCGGATCTCAAAATTTGGCAACCGAGGACGACGGCACCTCCCTACCGATGCTGGAACAGTTGCGTGTCATTTTTCAAAATCGCCCGTTTCTCTACGTCATCGGCATTTATCTTTGCTCGTGGTTGGCGCTGCAAAACACGGTAGCCATTATTCCCTTCTTTGTCAAAAATTGGATGCGGTTGACCGACCAGGATTTTATCAACGTGATTTTGGTGGTGCAAGTGACTGCCCTCAGTATGCTCTTTGTGTGGAGTAAAGCCTGTGAACGAGTGGGCAAAAAGGCTGTCTACTTCATGGGCATGGGGCTGTGGATTATTGCTCAATTTGGCTTGTTTTTCTTGCAGCCAAACCAGGTTGGACTGATGTATTTTCTGGCGGTGCTGGCGGGTTTTGGGGTGTCTACGGCTTACCTGATCCCATGGTCGATGCTGCCCGATGTGATTGATTTAGATGAACTGAATACGGGGCAACGACGGGAGGGCATTTTCTACGCCTTTATGGTGTTGCTCCAGAAAATTGGCTTGGCACTGGGCTTATATCTGGTCACCTTGGCATTGAAATATTCCGGGTTTGTCAAAACTGTGGCCGGAGAAGCGGCCCCCGATCAGCCCGCCTCGGCCCTGTTGGCTATTCGAGTGGCGATCGGCCCCTTGCCCACGATCGTGCTGATCCTCGGTTTGGTTTTAGCCTACTTCTACCCCATTACCCGCGAGGTTCATGCAGAGATTTTGCTCAAGCTCCGATCGCGCAAGGAGTCAGTGTAATTAATGCAGCTTGGTAGACGTTTCTGATCAGTTAGGGGGATCGTTTTGAGTTTTGAGTTTTGAGGTGATTTCTGGGAAAGAAGACACTGCTGTAGGGGCGTTTGCATGGCGTGTGCTTTGCACTTAGCCTCCGACAGATAAGGTGATTTCCAGAAAAGACCATACCAACAAATGTGGAATGTAGGGGCGAAGCATCCGGCAGATAAACCCCTGAATTGACAGAAGATCATTGCCCGGATGCTTCGCCCGTGCAGGGGTAAATTTTTCTCAGAAATCTCCTAAGCCTCTGAATCGACTAGAAGGTCATTGCTTGGAGGCTTTGCCCTTCCGGTTCTTAGCTATCAACCATTAGAAGCGCGGTTGTGTCCGTTTTCTATGAGTTCCTCGCCGCGACGATCGTCAGGGCGGGTGGGCAGATGGATGGTGAAGGTTGTCCAGCCCTCGTCGCTCTCGACGACGATCGTACCCCGTAGCCGCTCCACCAGCCGTTGCACTAAAGCCAAGCCCAAACCGGTGCCCCCCTGCTTCCACGGGTCGGCATGGGGAATTCGGTAAAATTTGTCAAAGATGCGGGGTAATTCTGCTTCCGGGATCTCAACTTCATTGCTGAGGGTGAAGGTGATCACAGACATGACGTGGGGAGTGGAGCCATTCACGCCTAGTCGAGTTGCCACGCCTAGCTCGGTCGTCAAAGCGGGTAGCTGGGATTCATGATGAACACTCAACATAATGCGGCCGCCTGCGGGGGTGTATTTGCAGGCGTTGTTGAGGAGTTCTGCCAAAATTCGCCCTAGGCTGGCGCGATCGGAGAGCAAGTTAGGCAGGTTGAGAGAGAGGTTTAACTTTAAGATCTGTTGACGTTCTTGAGCGCGCGATTGAAACGGTTCCATAATCGTGAATAACCACTCAGC
>Ga0163149_10002860_pt1 | contig 20218 bp, 19 predicted proteins | sample OliLakLV19MP5G1_FD_148604 | JGI IMG/M metagenome (GOLD analysis project Ga0163149, IMG submission 148604) | Freshwater microbial mat bacterial communities from Lake Vanda, McMurdo Dry Valleys, Antarctica - Oligotrophic Lake LV.19.MP5.G1 | ecosystem: Environmental > Aquatic > Freshwater > Lake >...
ACACGACCAGGCCGCATAGTTCGATCGGGAATCTGGCGCCCGAAGAATACGCCAGACGACACAAAAACGGGCTTCAGGAAGACGGAATTCTAAAGATCAAAACGGTCTAGTTTTTGGGAGAAGGTCAACACCTTCGGAAACTAAGCTTCAAGTGGGACAGTTTTTGGGGGGAAGGTCACACTTATGCGAGAAAGGGCGAGATCCGGATCGAGCATTCGCGCTCGTCACTCCGCATAAGCGATCGTACTTAAAAGTGCGTTCTCGGCCTGCCTCGAGTCGAGGCGCGTGTGCTGAACGACGATCGGAACACTGGCCTCGACGACGCTCGCGAAATCAGTGCCCACGGAAATGGCTGGACGAAGGTCATTAAAACGAATGTGCCGCGTCCTGCGGGCGGGAACGCAGACGCGATACGAATCCGCCGGCTCCTTGTCGGCGTAGAAGACAGTGATCCGCACGTCGGCGTCTTCGTCACCCGCGTTCAAAATACAGACCGTTTCGTGGCTCGTCATCTGCGGCGCCGGACCGCTGCTTGTCGCGGGGATGTAGCCTTCCGCGATCGCCCATCTGGTTTTTCCGATCGGTTTCATTTTGTTTCTCCTATGCAAACGCGATGACGTCTTTGATCCCCATTAAATAAGCTTCAATGGATGAACTTGAAAATGTAACCGATGGCGAACGCCGCGAAGAATAAAGCCGCGGCCATCGTCGCGAGAGTCGCGGTCCGGGACGGCCTTAAACTCTTTGGCAAACGATGATTTAAATATAAAGTAAACCCGGCTAGCACCGGAATCTGGGCCGCTTCGATGGCGCCCGCCCATTTCAAAAGGGTCACCGGATTTCCAAAAAAAAGATAGATAAGAATCGGCAAAATTGCCAGAAGCCCCCAAAGATAAATATTTTTCAGCGTCTTTTCGTTAAAATCTCTTTCCACTCGAAGTGTTTTCAGGAGGATTTTTGTTCCACTCGTAAAAAAACGCGTAAAACCGTCCTGATCGGACAAAACTGTGTCCCAAAATCCGACAAAAACGCTCACGATCATGAACCAGAAACCAACGGGTCCCCATAGGTCGCCGAGAAGCCGTCCAAGGACTTCCGCGACTTTGTTTTCTTCGGGCACAAGCCCGCGAGGCTGCAGGAGTTCGGTTCCAAGAATTAAAAAGGCGAGCGTCACGATAAGGGTTCCGATGACGGCCATGCTGTTATCGAGCGTCATTTGGCCCACCCAGCCTTTGAGGCGGCGTGTGTCTTCGGAGCTCAGAGGCTGAGTCTCGCGTTCTTCTTTCAAACCGGCCAGTCCATACCCCTTGGCCTTGATCCAATAGGAATACCACATCATTCCCGCCGCGCCGGAGAGCGTGAATCCCAGCCAGGGCAGGATTTCCCCAAAATCGGCGCCGGGCGGAAAACGAGGAATGAGGCCCGAAATAAGCCGGCCGTAGCTCGGGAACACGCTTAAAGCGGCGATGACCGAAGTAATGGCCAGGGCTACCGCGATAGCAACCGCCGTTCTTTCGATGACCTTGTATCTCCCCCAAAACACAAGACCGGTGGAAGCAAAAACAGCCGCCACCATCCAAATGCGTATGTCTCCTGGAAACATTAACACCAGGGCCGTCGCGGCGGAACCGGCCAAACCCGAAATGGTGGCGATGGCCACGAAAAGCTGGGGCACCAGAATAATCCAGACGGCCCAGGACTTCGGGCCGGGAATGGTATTAAATCCATCCAGGATCGCCTTGCCCGTGCAGACAGTGAAGCGCCCGACCTCGCGATTGATAAACCATTTAAAAACGACCGCCCCTAGTAAAGCCCAGAGAAGCGTATAGCCGTAGAGAGCGCCGATGCGCGGCGTGAAAAGAAGCTCTCCCGAGCCGGCGGCCGAAACCATCCAAAGAAATCCCGGTCCAAGCCAGGCGAGCCGTTTAAAACCTCTAGGAGGGTCGTGCATGCTCATTCTCCTCTGCTTTTATATAAGTAATAAGGGGCCACATTCGTCGGCGACCAAAGCGTTTACGGTGTCTATCAGCTCTTACTCATTCATCTCTGATTCCTCAGTAGTTTGTGAATTGTCAAGCGACCCAGGCGGAGGCGGGTCAGTCCTGCCCCGCTTTTGATCGCGCAGCCGCCCGAGAGTGCTCTCAATCAATCTGGTCAACTTATCTGCAGCGCCGTCGACGGTTTGGTCCAAGGTCGCTGCCTGATGCGTGACCGCGATAGGCCGGCGGCCTTCGAGGCGGGCTTCCATCACACAGCGCATGTCGTCATTGCCGCCTTTCTTGTCGCTGTTCTCATCGCTCAAGTGGACCTCCACTCGCGCGATGTGCTCGCTGAATCGTTTCAAGGCACTCTCCACTACGCCACTCACCTGAGTGGCCAGCTCCTCGTGACCTTCGATGTTACCGTCGGTATGCAATTGGATATGCATGTCGTTCTCCTTTGTGAGCACGGTTGGTTCAATACCGGTAAGTGGCAGCCAGTCCCGTTCGCCCCGGCATCTGCTCGGCTGGCATGACCAGGACCTGGCCGCCCATCTTTTCGACCAGTTCGCCCAGATCGTCGAGCACGTCATCGACTTGCGGGTGGCTCAGATCAGCAACTTCGACCAGCCCCGCCGCGCGGTCGAGTCGGCCGGCAATCTGACGGTCGGCCTGGATCAGCAGCGTCGCGACCCGTCCGGCGGTAGCCGCCTGAACAACCTGCGCCAAGTCGTCATTGCCAAGCCCCTTGGATCGGGCTTGTTCAAACTCTTCGTTCAGCTTAGCCAGCCGCGCCTGATACTGCGGCTCGACGACTTGCCAGGCGCGTTCCCGAAGTTTATCGATTGGCAGGACGTCGGGATTAATCATGAGCCCCTCCGCGATCAGAAATGGGTTGTGGCTGATCCGGCGGAAAAGATCATGATGCTCCGGCAACGCCGCCAGGATCAGCGGCAGGCTCGATGGTCGGGAATGGTGCTCGAGCACCGCGCGGTCGACGGCACGAAAAAACCGTTCTGCATCGATGTCCACCTCGTCCTTTTTCCCGCCGTGGCCGTGGTGCATGGACGTGCTCGCATGACCGACACCACCGTGGGAGGCGACGGTTGAATGGGGCTCGGTCAGCTCATCGCCCAGCGCCTCGGTGATCGTCCGCGGGACGCCCGGAGCCAGATCGATCTTGTCGAGCGTATCGCGGTTTCCTTCGAAGAGCTGGATCTTCTGGAGGCTCAATCCCAGAACCTGATAGTGAGCGACCGATTGCAGAAAGCGTCGCAAGGGCTTGGTGTGAAAACTGTCGGCCACGACGGCCAATTCGGCGACTGGCCGCTGAAGCTGGAACACTCGAAACAGGCCCGGCCCACCCAGTACGGCCAAGCCCTCCCGCATATGGTTCCAGAATTCATCATCGTGAGAGAGGGCTGCAAACGGTTCCAAAAGCCGCCCAATCTCGACGGCCGGATACTTCTGCCGGAGCGATACCTCCAACTCCTTTACAAGATTGCGAAATCGGATCGGATCCTGCTGATTCTCGGGCCGGCTCCGATGAGTCGGCTGATAAAGCGAGAGACACGGCTGCTGTTGGACGGATACCAACTCAGCCAATGATTCGATGGTGAGTAAATTGATTTTCTGTGTCATTTTCTGCCTCGTGTTTTAGTAGGATGAAAACTCAAAAATTCAGTTGCGTACGACCGACATGCTCTCCCCATGCTAGCAGTCCTTCTCTTTCTCGAATTCCATTAAGCCGCTAAATTCTTTGAAGCGAATTCCCAGTTGATCAATTTATTCAAGACCGTTTCTAGATAATCGTTTCGTTTATTTTGATAATCTAAATAATAAGCGTGTTCCCACACATCCAGAGTCAGAAGCGCCGTCCCCTTTTTCTGGGAAAGAGGGTTTTCTGCGTTCGGGGTTTTGATGATCTTAAGAGCATCATCTTCTTTAACGAGCCATGCCCAGCCGCTCCCGAACTGCTCCATTCCGGATTTAGCGAATTCTTTAATGAGGTTTTCGTAACTGCCGAAACTGGCTTCAATTTTACGGTGCAACTCTCCAGATGCCTCACCGCCACCATTTGGTGACAGACTATTCCAATAAAATGTATGATTCCAGACTTGCGCCGCATTGTTGAAAATACTGAGTTTTTCGGGTCTGCCGGTAGTCTTGACAATAATCTCTTCGAGCGTCAGGCCCTCAAGTTCAGTATCCAAAACAAGCTTGTTGAGTTTATTCACATACCCCTGGTGATGCTGGCCATAGTGAAAATTAAGCGTCCTCGAGGAAATTGCGGGTTGTAACGCATTTTGTTCATAGGGAAGGGCTGGTAAAGTGAAGGGGCCTGCTTTGGTTTGGCTCATAAGAACTCCTTGTGATATATCTTAATTAGCGAGTTAGTTGCATGTGTATTCGATATTCTTCTCTCACTTGTTCTATTTGGTTTTCAATATCATATCCGCCGTTACGATCAGCATCTGATCTTGCATAACGCGCTTCACGAGCATAGTCCAACTTTAAGTTTTCATGGAAATCAGAAGAGAAGGCGCCTTCTCTTTCTCGTTCGATCGGAATCATGTCAGCCTCCGGTTATGAATGAAATGACCGTCTTGATCCCCTTTGCAGCTCCAAGGATGTGCTGTCCCGCCTCCGCAACCGGAATCCTCGACAGCATGGATTCGAGGGCCCCCGGCCATCGTTTTTTAAACTCCGCCAGATCCGCGACGGCCGCCGTGAATGCGGCCTTGTCCGCATTGACCGTCCCCATCAAAACCTGGTTCTTCAAGACCACGTCCCGCATGAACCGTTCCGTATCGACTTCGATGGGTTCTTTTATGCCCGGTATGCCAGTAAAAATGAAGATGCCGTTACGTCCTAGATAGGGAAGCATTTTGAAAGAGAACCGCGAAGCGCCGGTAGCCTCAAACACCAGATCGATATTAGGGATATTCTTACAAAGCTTCCTCGGATCGTCGCATTCGGTGGACACGTATTCGATGCCAATCGACTTCAAAAGCGCGGCGCTTTCGCTCGAAGGCAATCCCCGGGAAAGAACGGTCGTCCGGAAACCACTTTTAAAGAGCAGCATACTGCCGAGGATCCCGATCGGCCCCGCGCCCAAGACGACGGCATTGAAACCCTCGAAAGACCTCCCCGCTTCGACGCGTTCGGCGAACCATGGCAAGCGGTCTTGCATCTGCATGACTTGAGACAGCGCTTTCTCAGCGACCGACAAGGGCTCCGTCAGAACGCCGACGGACGCAAGAGCGCCCGGAACCGGGATCAAATACCGCTCTTCATCGACGACGTATTCGCTCATGAAGCCGTGGCGGTCCCTTATCCCGCGCTCGGTAAAGTCGCCGGTGATGCAAAAATCCGGCCTGCCCGCCAGGCATGCGCGACACTCAGGATGCGGGCAAGGACGCCTTACCATGACCGCCGCAAGATCGCCCGGCTTGAAACCTTTCACATCGCACCCGGCGTCCATCACCTCGGCCAGGCACTCGTGGCCCAGGACCAGACAATCCGATCCCGGCGGCGGTGTCCCGTATTTGAATTGGGCGATCTCCCGGTCCGTCCCGCAGACGCCGACTTCGCGCACGCGCAGTTTCACTTGATCGGGGGCGCCGATTTGAGGCTCGAGCCCATCGACGATTTCGACCTTTCTTTCTTTCGGCAATACCACTATAGATTTCATGGGAGAAGCCGCTCAGGAGCGTTTCGCACGCTGACGCTCCTCTGCATTCTGGATGTGAATCGCGGACCGGATTAGCGCCAGATGAGTGAATCCTTGCGGAAAGTTTCCGAGGAGTTCGCCGCTTTTCGGATCGATCTCTTCGGAAAAAAGTCCCACGTTGTTCGCGTGTTTCGCGACGCTTTCGAAGAGCGCTTTGGCTTCGTCCAGGCACCCCTGATTGGCGAGATTATCCACGAGCCAGAAAGTACACAGGAGAAACGTCCCCTCGCCTCCGGGCAGACCGTCGTCGTTCAAATAACGGTAAACAAGACCGTTCGATACGAGGCGGCGGCGCACGACATCGACCGTGGAAAGCACGCGCGGATCGTCGAACGGAAGAAAACCGACGAGCGGGACGGTGAGCGCGCTGGCGTCGAGCGTATCCGAATCGAAGGACTGCGTGAACGCACCGATGCGCGAATTGTAACCGCGCTGCAAAATCTCCGTAGAGATTTCCTCGCGAACCCCAATCCAGCGCTCGAGCGGACCTTCGAGGACGCCCAACTCCGCCAGCTTGATCCCCCGGTCGAGGGCCACCCAACACATGAGCTTCGAGTGCAGATAATGCCGCGGCCGGTCGCGCACCTCCCAGATGCCGTGGTCGGGATCCTTCCAGTGCAGACACGCTTCGTCGACCAGGCCGCTCAGAAAACTGCGGATATTTTCTGCGGGAGGCGCTATTTTTTTATAGCAGTAATAGGCGGCGTTTAGCAGCTGGCCAAACCGGTCGAGCTGCGTTTGCGCGGCCGCGGCGTTTCCCACACGGACGGGAGAGGATTTTTTATATCCTTCCAGATGCGCCAGCTCCCGTTCCGGAATATCCGGCGAGCCGTGAATCGTGTACATAATCTGAAGCGAGGCCTTCTCCTGTAAGCTCTCGATCCAGCGAAAAAACCGGAGCGCCTCGTCTTGATAATCCAGTTCCATGAGGGCGGAGAGGATGAGCGTGGAGTCGCGAATCCAAGAAAACCGGTAATCCCAGTTCCGCACGCCGCCGATTTCTTCGGGCAGCGAAGTCGTCGGAGCGGCGATCAAAGCGCCGGTGGGTTCGTAGATGAGGAGCTTAAGGACGAGCGCGCTGCGGCGCACCAGATCCGCGTGGTAGCCGTGGTAACGGCAGCGGGACAGCCACGCCCGCCAGAACGCGACGGTTTCGTCGAGATCGCCCTGATAATCAGCCGGCTTTTTGAGAGGATCCCGACCTTCGCCTTTGAAATAAAAGAGCCCGAAACAGAACTTCTCCCCTTTTCGGACTCGAACGGTAGCGGACACGAAACCGGCGCCGCTAGGCGCGAAGACGGCGGGAGAACTCAAAAGAAGGGTTTCTTCCCCGCAAGTGGCGACGACTTTTCCCGCCTCGACGCGAATGTCGGTTTTATTTTCGGCGAAACCGAAGGTGGGCTTAAAAACCACATCGAACGCCACGGTGCCCTCGAGTCCCTCGAGAATCCTGTAAACACTGTGAAGGGAGTGTTTCGAGCCTTCTTCGTGGGCCACTTTTTCGACGGGCATCAGATCGAAAACCCGAGCCGCGCCCTCTGCTGTATCATGCCGCGTTTCAAGAACATTCGAATCCTCGACGTATTTTCGCGAAACCGCGGACTTGGAGGCCGGAGTGATCGCGAAATAGCCGCCCTTGTCCGAGTCCAGAATGCGGCAAAAAACGGCGGGGTCGTCGAAATGCGGAAAGCAGCACCAATCCATCGAACCGTCGGAGGAGATGAGCGCGGCGCTGTGCATGTCGCCGATCATCGCGTAGTCGCTGATTGGCCGGTAGCGTTCGCCGGCTCCGACGCTCACGACGGGGAGCCGCCGGCGCTTAAAGCGTTTCCGGGTAGTCCCGCGGCGCCTTCGAATCCGGGAACGACGGCTTTGAAGAAAGCGTTGCGGATGAACAGGCCTACCGCATTCCAGACATGGACGTCCGGATCGTCGAATGAGCCGGACAGCTCGATCTTAGTAAGCGGCCCCACCGCCGAAACGACGGCGGCGACCGCCAAAAAAATGAACGTTTTACGCGGCCGTCTCATGTTAAGCGTTTTTGGAATCCCGACGGGATTGATTGCGCTTCCCGGCGCTCTTTAAGTGAGACTGGATCGTCTTTCTTTGTCCGACCAGCTTCCGATTCATCGACGCGGGCTGGGTGAGGTTTTTAACCGCGTTTACCGGCTTTTTTTTCATAACGCCTCCTTAATAAGGGTGCTCACCCCGGGCATTTATCAGTATAAGTCCCCCGGGATTAAAGCGGGGTTAGAAGTAAATTAGAATTTTTTAACCGCTTAAGCAGACACCTCTTTTCATCCGTCCAGTTCCTTTTAACTGTGTCCCTCCGCTCCCGCTTCGCGCATGGAGGCGACAGGCAGGTCATTGAACCCCACCCGCTCAAGACCGGCCACTATTTTCTCGTGTGTAATCGCTTCGATCGGCATCGCCGGCTGGTAACCGAAGCATCGATCCCCGCTCCCCCGCGATTCAGAAAGAATCCCGCAACTCATGAGATCCTCAATCAGCGATCTGCAAAGACGGATCGGTATGTCCAGCGACGATGAAATCGCCTCGTCCATCAACGGAGGCTCCGAGCGCTTGAAGCGTTCGACGCATAAAGCGGTTATTCGCATGGCCAAGACCTTCCTCAAGCCGAAACTCGCCCGTTGCGCATCCGGTTCGAATTCATAGGTGTCCGCGTTTTGATGCGCAAATGCCAGCTCGGCGCCGAGAAGGATGACCATCCAACTGAGCTGAAGCCAGATTAAGAAAAGAGGCAACGCCGCAAAGCTTCCATAAACCGCGCCATAGCTGCTGAAGAAAATCTGCGCATGGATATAGCCCCACTGCACCGCCTCATAGACGAGCGCTGCGCTCACCCCGCCGATGATGCCGGATCCGATATGCACCGGCGTATTGGGCAAGTACACGTACAAAAAACTGAGGAGCCCGCAGATGACGAGAAACGAAAGCAGTGGCAACGATATAATCAGGAGCTTCTCAATCGCATCGGGTAACGCGCCAATTGTGCCGCTGGCCAGCTGTCCCGCCAGAAACACGTTCAGACTGCCGGCAAGAACGAGAGTAATGGGAAACAAGAACATCAACGAAATGTAGTCCGTGAACTTTCTCCCGAGCGTGCGTCCCTTTTTAACGCCCCATATGTCGTTGAAAGCGTTTTCGATCTGCCCAAGCATCCGGATGATCGCCCAAATGAGGAATACGATGCCGATGCCGGCGATGGCGCCCCCCTGCGCCGACTTGAGCATTTCCACCGCAAAACCGATGATTCGCCGAAGCGCTTCTTCCTGGCTCGGCAGTTCGCGAAGAAGCATCGCCTCGAAGCGCCGTTCGAGTCCAAATCCCTTCGCAATTCCGAACGCCAAAGCCAAGATTGGCACGACCGACATCAACGTGAAATAGGTCAATGCCGACGCTCTCAGCTGACAATTATCCTTTCGAAACTGTCTTGCGGTGAGCATCACGACACGAAGGAATCCGATCGGGACGGCCTTTTTCCTGGGAAGTCGTTTCGCGCGGATCCTCCAAAGATCATGCGTTAGAAAAAAGCGTATTTTCTTTAACATGTCAAAACCTTCTCGTAAGCTCGGGCATCACGCTTTCTTGGGGATTTTCTTCTCGAGGTCTTCGATTAGCACCTTCATCTCGAAGATCTCTTTGCGCTGCGTTTCGATAATGCCAGCCGCGAGCTTCCGAATACGCGGATCGGAAATGTGTGCGCGCTCGCTCGTCAGAATCGCTATCGAATGGTGCGGGATCATCGCCTTCATCCAGGAAACGTCCTCGACCGTCGCCTGACTGCGCACGAGCCAAAGCGACACGGCAAAAACAACTGCACTGCCCACGAAGATGCCAATATTCGCTTTTCGATTGTCATACATCTTCAGCATGAAACCGAGCATGACGACGGCCATCGTAGCGCCCATGAGCAGCGCCATGTAAGCGCGGGTCTCGCTGAAGAAAACGTGGTCGAACGCGTAAGCGTTGAGATACATCAGGCCAAACATCACGACCGTGGAGGTCGCAATCATCGCGGCGAATTTTGGGTATGGCATCATAACTTGCCTTTCTTGCCTGCGTTGCGAGAAATATCTATGATTATAGAATCATCAGGTTAAGACATCATTAATGTTGGATTAGAAAAATTTAACGCTCATTTTCTTTACTCCGACATCATGTCGCCTGAGCAATTTGCTGGACAGTGGTAGGAAAAACGACAACCCAAACCCACAGAAGTTGCCCTTAGGAACTGTGTGCTTGGAGGGGCAACATCAATGACCACCATCCTAAAACGGGAGGATAAGACGATGGAGGGGCTGTTTTCGTTCAGAGTGTGTCGTGGGGAAATGGGGTGGCATTAAGCGCTTCGCGTATAGTTGTCAATTGTGTATCGATTCGTGCACGGTCGTGGGCAAACGTAACACTATGTTCGGCTAGTTCAGCAATCCGTCGCACATGTTGCTCAAGTGCCTGCCGCCGGCTCGGACTCACCGTTTTGCTGGCGCAAGTTTGAAGAGCCCCGAGCATTCGCACCATAATGGTGACATTCCCTGAAGAATTGTTCCGAATTTGATCAAATGCTTCATCCAATAAACTTTCATAACTTGGACCCTTGGCAATCACCCGCAGCTCCTGATCCTCGTAAAAATCAAATGGAGGGATCTTCCGGGTTGCGAGTCGCGTTAAAATCGCCGCAAGATAATCTATACACATCACGGCTGTTGTAACGTCATTGATCCCGGGTGAAAGCGCCTTCAATGCCACGTCCACGATTTGCCTGATACCGAAGGCCATATCCTGTTCTATCGTACGGTGCCGACTAATAACAAAGGCTTTTTGAAGGGTGGTAATGGTCTCGTGATCTGATGACTTTTCCAGTGAGAGTGATACTAGCGAAGTACCTTGTACAACGAATTCTCCAACCCCACGCTCCATTCGTACGACAGCTTTTTTCTCTCGCGCTAGCCGCAACAGGACTGCACGGTCCGCGCTCTGAATATAACCGCTTTTGTTGGCTGGAATAACTTGCCACTTCCGTTCTGTGTTATAAATTTTAGTTTGCTCCTGAATGTCCTTCTCTGCTTCATTTTCAAGCTGTTCAGGGAAACACTCGTCTATGCTTTGTATGGTTTCCTCGGCCACGGAGGCGACAATATTTGAAGCTTGAATGGAAGAGCTCATATGATGAATGAAAGCTATGAGAACCCCGATTCCGCAAATAGCCAGTACAACGCTGAAAAAAACAGCTATATTTGGGACAAATGAGCCGTCGGAACCGCTTCGAATGGTACGCAACACGATCAGGCAATAAGTGAAAATACCGGCGAAGATTCCGATGGTACTTTGCGTAACGCGGCTTTTCATGAAATTCCGCAGGATACGTGAGGTGTATTGACTCGAAGCTAGCGCTAGCACCACTAAGGTCATGGAAAATGTAACACCTACCACAGACATCATCGAACCAGCAATCGTAGATAAAATCCCACGCGCACCTTCCGCTCCGGCTCCGAAGAGACGCGGCCACCGCGCCAACCATCGATCTCCCTCGATGGCATCGAATTCAATCAATGTGACTGCAAGGACAATACTAGCCGAGACAATCAAGGACGGCACAAACCAAAAACTTGATCGGAGATCGATCCAGAGTTGTTTGAGTTTATTCATAAGCAAATCTTATGTCGCGGTATCCCGTAAAAGATTCTCACCTTCGTCCAAGGACTTGGCTTGACCTGCCTGTTGCCCTAACTCATCAGCATCACTTGAGAACCCCGCTTCCGCTTTAGTGGACACTTCATCCAATCCTTTTAAAGGTTGGGGCTTCTTGGGGGTCGTCGATTTAAGCGCCTCGGGTTCCTGTAATTTTTCTTGCTTCGCATCAAGCAGGGTAACAGGAACGCCACTCGGAAAAATAACTTCCCTTGCTTCATCAGGCATTGTAATGCCTTGTTGTTGAAAAGCGCGTTTCACAAGGCGTATAACTGAAGATCGCACCTTCAGCCAGCTATGTTCATGCCCATTGAGCCAAAAATAGACTTTCAAATTAACGGTTGCTTTACCCAGGTCATCAGCCAATACCCAAGGTTCCGGATCCTTCAGGACAGCGGGGTGATTCATCAAAACTCTCCGAGCAGCTTCTTGAGCTTCGTCAATCGAGTCATCATAACCAATGCCAATGATGAAGCTCTCACGACGGTTTGGACTGCTCGTAAAATTACAAAGTGTACTCTTGTAAACCAAGGCATTAGGAACTTGCGCCAGGTTACCGTCAAGCGTCATTAGAACGGTCGTTCTAATGTTCAGCTGGTGCACATACCCGACCACACCAACAATTTCGATCAGATCGCCTGTCTCAAACGGCCTTTGCATACTTAGGAAAATACTAGCCAGAAAGCCTTCCACAATATCGCGAAAGGCAATCCCAACCACCAAACCAACCAGACCTGTGCCACCAATTATGGTTAAAGCCAGTTGGGTCAATCCTGAGACTCTCAAGACAATATAGGTGCCTAAAAGAAACACAAACGCCCCTACCACCCACGAAAGCACACTCCTCAGGAGTTTCGGACGAACTCGGTTCTGCAGAAATAATTGAGCATAACGCTTTGCTAACCAACAAGCCCCTGCCGACAAACACATGATAAATAATCCAAAAATTAAGAGAGGCAGGGACTGAATGAAATCACGTCCTAACAAAGACAACGCATTCAACGCACCGCGAAATTTCCATACAGATGGCTTGGATGTTTCAATCAAGTTGGCCACGGCAACCACATCCTGGGTATTGCGCGCTAGGTGGCCGGCCCACATCCTTATCTCATCGGTCTGCGCCCTGCCCCTAAGAAAAACAACCCCGTCATTGACTTGGACTTCGGGGTCGGAAAACCAGTGAGTGGTATTCATAACACTCTGGAGCCGCTTGCGGATATCCTCATCGCTAGCGGTGGGTTGCACCGCCACCTTCACCAATGGGAAGGAAAGCTCTTTTTCGTTTGCATCGGGTTGATTGTTTGACGTATTACCGACTTCCTTTGCCCCAAGCATTGGCGCCATCGCACCCCAGCAGAGCAAACCAAACAAAGCCACCCATAGCATTCGGCGATTGCAATAAATCGATTGTCGCATCAGTGAACGCTTCAACTTATTTATAGGTCATACCCTTCCTCAATAAAAGAAGAGCGGCGGGACGAATGGCGTGAGGGCGTTTAAGATTAAACGGGGTGGAATTTTTCTGTGAAATGTCGTGCAGGGGTGTTACGGGGAGGAACGCCTCCGAAATTTTAAACAACGGGTTGAGGCGACGCCGCGGTCAAATTATCTTTCACATCTTTAACTCCTCTGACTCCGCGGGCCACTTCCATCGATAATTGTTTTTTGGCCCACGAATCCACCGTGCCGGTCAGCTTTACAACGCCTCCGTACACGGACACCGCGATTTCATATCCGTCCGTTGCGGGATCTTCAACGAGCGCCATCTTAACGTCGTTTAATATCTCCTGATCTCCTCTGTACAACGAGCGGACTTGAAGCTTGTTAATCACCGCGCGGACCCCACGGTTGGATTCAGCTATCTCAAGCGCCCGGTCTTTCTCAAGAAGGTTGCCCACATATCCGGAAATCGTCACGACGCCGCTTTTCGTGTCTACTTCCACCAGGTGCGCCGATATCGCGGAGTCTGTCTGCATGTCTTTTTCGATGGCGGACGTTATTTGCCGATCGGTTATTTGATTGGATAATCCAGGGCCTGTGTCGGCGTAAACAGCCAAGGGCGCGGAAACTAGCGCGCACGCGGCAAGAAATATATGCTTTTTCATAAAAACTCCTTTCTAAAAATTGGACAGGCTTGTAAAGAAAGGGGTGCGACGGGCGGGAAAACTTATCTCTTCTTATAAAATATCGCACTAGATATTAGGACGGGATTAGATTTGAATTAGAGATATTTAAGAAAGGTCAGAATCAGCCTAACGCCTTCCTAATTTGCCAGCAATTGGATCAGAACCTCCCCCCTATCGAAATGGCTTTCACGAGAGGACTGGATGGGGTTGCATACGCGCTCATTGGTGGCGACCTTCATCTGCTAACTTCCGCCAAGTCACCCACAAGATCAGCGGCCCATTTATAAATATTTCTCGATTTCACTCCGGCTCGCATGCGTTTCATGCGCTTCGTTTGCTCCTGATCCGACATCTCGAGTGCGGCGCGTATTGCCTCGGAAGTCTGTATCGCATCATAAGGATTCACGATCAAGGCATCCTTGAGCTCCCTGGCCGCTCCCGTAAATTCGCTGAGGACCAGAACTCCTTTCTCGTCTTCCCGCGCATGAACAAATTCCTTTGCAACAAGATTCATGCCGTCATGCAAAGAAGTCACAAGGCAGACGTCCGAGAACCGGTAAAACGGGGCGATTTCCTCGTGGCTGTGGTGCTTCTTTAAAAATAGAATCGCCTGCCAATTTTTGACCTTGAACTTCTCGTTGATCCTTTCCACTTCCTTCTCGATTTCGTTCATGAATTCCTGATATTTCGGAATAAGCGTCCGGCTCGGTGCTCCCAGCTCGATGAAAGTGAATTTTCCCTGGTAAATAGGGTTCGTCTCGAGGAAGTACTCGACCGCGCGAAAGCGCTCGATGATTCCTTTGGTATAATCCAGACGATCGACGCCGATGCCAAGGTATTGCGCGTGAATTCCATATGGTTTCAATAGGCCCGCCCTATCGGTTTGGAGGGGCTTCTTTGGCGCATCGTCGGCGATGCTGATAGGAAACGGCTTGATTGAAGTCGTGTGGGCTTCCCGCGTCACGGTGAAATGTTCGTAATCGATGCGGCTTTCGAGGAAACGATCGACGGTTTGGATGAAATTGTTGCAATGAAATTGAGTGTGGAAGCCGATAATATCAGCACCAAGCATTCCCTTCAAAACCTCCTTGTGCCAGGGACAAATTCCAAACGACTCTGGATTCGGCCACGGGATATGCCAAAATAACGCCACGCGAGCATCGGGCCGCGCGGCTTTGATAAGTGCAGGTAGCAGCGCAAAATGATAATCCTGGATGAGGACACATGGCTCACTGGTTCCTTCGAGCTCTTTCAGGACCGATTCGGCAAATTTTTTATTCACTTCCCTATAGGCAAACCAATCGGTGGCGCGGAACGTGGGCCTCGTGTGCGCGATATGGCAAAGCGGCCATAGCCCCTCATTGGAAAAACCATAATAGTAGCCTTCTTCTTCACCTCGGGATAACCAGATTCTCTTGAGGGTGTACTGCGGGTCGTCCGGCGGGACCCGGATTTTGTCGTTCTGGTCGACCGTATCTTTGTCGGCATTTCCCGCGCCCTGGGCAATCCACGTGCCGCCACAAGCCTTCAAAACCGGTTCGATGGCAGTCACAAGACCGCTCGCCGGAACGATCCATTCGACGGCGCTCCCCTTTTTCACGTGCATATAAGGTTCCCGGTGAGAAACGACAAACAAAGGCCTTTTGTCTAATTTGATTCGGACGAATTCCTTTAATCGTTCCGCCGTCCAAACCGATTCCGAGGCATGGCGCAGTCTGGCCTCTTCTTCCGCGGATCGGCGCGCCATTTGAAGGCTTTTAGCCATGTGCGAAACCTCTTTGGCGAGCGGCCCCAGCAGCGGCTCAGGCTTTTCGTGATCGGTGTCTTCCCCCAAACGAATCTTTTTGACCCATTCGGCAGTTCTTCTGATCGGCGACATGACGTTCAAATAAAAAATAAGAAGCGTTGTAAGCGAAATGACCAATATCTGCAGGCTGAGACGCCAAAAAGCGTTGATCCAAATCCTCTTTACCCGGTCATGGATATATTGAGTCTGATGAAATAGTGTCAAAACATACGTGTTAGGGCCTTCGGGATTAAGAATCACCGAATAGGCGTGGGCCTTGTCCTTTCCCAGGTCGATAAGGCGTCCGTAGCTTTTATTTTCATCAGACAGGACGGGTTCAACGGCGGACCTCGACACATCTCCGATGATCGATTCAATATTTTGCGACGCGACGATCAAGTGCCGGGTTGAATCGTAAATAGATATCCCGAGAAGTTTCTCCCGATTCGAAAATTTTTCGATGATACGCTTCGAAACGTCTATCTGGCCGCTTACCAAGGAAGGAAGAAGAAGATCCCCGAGCCCGTCGGCGACAAAATCCACGCGTTTTTCGAGTTCAATTTTCAGGCGTGTCTCTTCCTGGCGCGCCTGCCAGACAGAAGATCCCAGCGCGACAACTGTGGTAACGAGGATGAGCGAAAGAATGAGTCTTAAGGTTACTTTCATGGGTTATTTACAATTAATCTTATTATAACCACGGACACGATTTTTCCAACCCGGCAACCACTTGGCTTCCAGTTCGGGTTTTGGCGCATGGCTAACGCGCCGTTCAAGAACACGTTCAGCCGCGAGAATAAACTCAGCCAGGGTGTTGTCGGGATCATCGGGCACCCGCATCTCCAGAAGAACCTGGGCCAATCCCCAGCCAACCCCTTCATATCGCGCGTCCACACGAAACCCTTCCCCTTTAAAATTAACGTAATCGATCATCGCAAATGCCCGCTCATGCCGCATCATCAATAGATCGTATTTCTCTTGAACCGGTTGACGGTCCGCCTCATCCAAGTCGTTCAGGATTTGAGGAAAAACCTTGCGGAATCGGCGAAGGATGTAATGGGCCTGCTCGCGCTTGGTGTGGCTTAAAAACTGACGAAGCTCGCCCACTCTATCGCTACCGAGATCCTGCTCAAACTCCTCCCGGCTTTTCCACGGAGCGCGCTTGTCAGGCAAGGCTTCAATCCAATCCGGCATTTTAAGACCGATCTCTTTGGCAAAATCAAGATAGCCCGGAAAGGACTCCCAGTAAGGCCCTGTAAATTTTTCGGGATACCAAATAAAATGCCCGATTCCCAAAGATGGGAAATCCTCATCGGGCGACCAATAAAGCAGATTCTGCTCCTTACCCGAGCATTCATTCATAAAAATCATTTGAGCGGCGCAATCAGCCTGCTCGTCCGTGTAAAGCAGGTCCTCGGCATAAACGATGGGCGTAAAAAAACAAATCAATGAAAAAGTTATTAGCGCGGTAATACTTTCAAATTTCATCCGTTTAATATAGAAGACCGCCATCTGGTGTAATTTGATGCACACCAGACGGCGGCCCGACCATCTGAAAAGCCCTCTAAGAAATATGCTTTTTCTTAGACCCACTTGCTAAATATTAATAATTATAATGAATTACTTGTGACTGGGCAAGGGAAAGCGTATTTCTCCGTCCTCTCAACGCCTAAAACCGGCGGTCCACCTTAACAAGAACGCTCTTATTGGTCGCGGGAGCCGATTTGTCCTCCAAAACCTCTTCGGGAGAGGGCGTGGGCTTCGTGGCGATTTTTCCCTCCACAGAAACGATCGTATTCCTTGATACCCTGTAATCAAGGCCCACCAATTGCGCAACCGCGGACGGCTCTTTCTCGACGATCTTTTTTCTTTCGACCCCATAACCGAGATCCACCTTCTTCGATATTTCCTTCTTCAAGCGAACACTTTCGGATTCCTCGGTGACGGCCAGCGACATTTCCCTGATTCCAAGCCGCGAAGCGATCCGGTGCCCCGAACCACCGAGCAAAAAATAATCCAAAAATTCCTTGGCAGCGTCTAGTGATAGTCTTCCCTCCTCAATCGCTTTTTCGGAACCCCTCCAAATCCGTCCGGTAGCCAGCATCACGACGAGCTTTTCTTCGGGGTAAGACGGGTCGGAGAGCAGGCGAAAATCAGGCTTCTCCGGAGAGCCTCTCAATGAAAGCCGGATCTTGGTTTTATCGATAAGCGAGACTCCGTTCAAATTCATCTTGGGTTCCATGGGATTTTCGTCAAAATCCAGGCGGCCCGGCTCCACGGTCACGACGGTGTCGCCCCGGCTCAATCGACCCCCCTCGACGGAAAGACGGCCCGACACCGCAAACGCGTCCTTTTTGATTTTAAAACGCAGCCCTTCCGTCTTCCATGCGGAATCGCGGAGATAGAATTGGCGGTATGAAAATTTGCGGGCATAGAGACTCCCGGAAATCAGCGGTTGCTGCGGAGTCCCCCTTATTTCAAGGTCGACGTCTTCAAGGAAACCGGAAAGGTGCCTCGGGATCGCGTGGTCCGAGAAAATAGGGAGCAGATCCCGCAACTCCAGCTCCTTGGTGAAGACCCGAAAATCCACTTCGCCGGACTCGGCGCTTCCATAGAAAAGAACCGGCTGCGAAGAACCGATACGGAGCTGCCCGTTGTCGATCTTCATGACCTTCATTGCGGAATTCAAGTCCAAAGACAAGCCCTGAATTTCGACGGCCGCTTCGGGCAGTTCACGGATTCGTCCGATTTTAATGCCGGAAAAGCGAAGGGCGCCGGACGATTCCCAAAACGCGCTTTTGGCCTCGGCGGATCCGAATTCTTTGGAATCGAGACGCACCGACTCGATTTTTGCTTTCAAGTTCTCGGCGTCCGAAAAATCCAACGTCACGCTTTTCAAAGCGATCGCCGCCTCAACGCCGCCCCAAGACACAGCCCCCGCATGAACACCCTCCGCTTCCAGACGCCCCGCCTCGAACCGGGCTTCGTCCGCAAAGCAATCGCCGGCACTCAAGGTCTTGAGCGCGATTCCTCTCCCCTTGAGCTGGATTATGAGCGGCCATCGGCGCACAGGTTCCAAAGAAAGTTCCGAAATAAAAGCGGATTCTCCACTGACGAGCCCTATGTGGACCTCTCTCGCCGTCAGTCCCGCGATCAGGCTCCCCGTAACGCGCCCATACTGAAGCGTCTCCACGGGAAAAGAAGCCCTCAATAGCGTCGAAAGGACCAGCGCCGAGGCTTTTGCGCTGTTGACGGCCGCCCACGAAACACCTGCCACGGTCACAATCAAAAAAAAGAAAATAACGATGAGTACGGTCCGTTTCCTAGAGTTGTTTTTTTTCATAGGCTGGGTTCTAGGATCGGAAACATCGGTTACCGAATCCGCCAGGGAGGCGGGGTAGGGTGGGGCTATCCAATCACTTCCGCATTTCTGCGGGGGCAGCGAGGCCGGAATGATACAGCATCTGGGTCGGATAAGCGAATTCAATGCCCTCGCTTTCGAAAGCTTCCTTGATGGCGACGTTGATGGCCTGCTGCTTGTCCATGTAGACGTTATAGTCCGGGGAAAGGACGAAATAAACGATCTCATAGACCAAGGAAAAGTCCCCGAAGCTCTGGAAGTGAACGCGGTCGATCCTCACATCCTGCGTCTCGGCGATAATTTTCCGGATCAGGATGGGGATGGCCTTCACCTTGTCGGCGGGGGTCTGGTAAACCACGCCGATTTTGAACGCGATCCGGCGGATTTCCATGCGCTTGTAATTTTTGATCCTGCTTTTGGTGAGGTCCGAATTGGCGAAAATCAGCTGTTCGCCGTGAAGACTGCGGATGCGCGTCGTTTTCAGGCCCACGTACTCAACCGTCCCCAGCAGGTCGTCGACGATGATAAAGTCTCCGACTTCGAACGGCTTATCCGTGAAAATGGAGACCGCACTGAAGAGGTCGCCCAAAATCGCCTGGGCCGCCATCGCGATGGCAATACCGCCGATTCCCAGGCCGGCCACCAGCGCCGAAATGTCGAATCCCATGTTGTCGAGAATGAAAACGACGCCCAACGCCCAAACCGCCACCCCCAACACGTTCGAAATGTTCCTGACCATCGTGTCGGCCGCAAGGTCGCTGGGTCGCGCGCGCCGGTACGATTTTCCGACTGCGTAACGGATGATCGCCTGCAGGATGAGCACCACCCGGATCGTCAGAACAAAAATGAAGATATACCGGACGAACTGGCGAGAGGCGCCCTCCAGTTCGAGCGGGAGAGTCACGGCGTACAAGGACACGGCGATGAAAGTGGGGGCGCCGATTTGCGCCAGAACGGAAACGAGAAAATCGTCGAAATCCGTGGCCGTTTTCGTCGCCAACCGGCTTAAATGCCCGATCAGTACCCGCTTCAAGAAAAACAAAACAAGCACGAGCCCGACCAGACAGGCTAGTGCGACAAGATAGTCTTTCAGGGTGTTGTTGAGCACCGAAAGGTCGAGCAGTTCGCGGAAATCATGCATAAATCACCTCCCGGACTATTACAAAGGAAAGGCCCGGAGAAGCCAAAGTAATTCGGCTTAACGGATAATTTCAGGCCCTGACGACTTTTTTAACCAAATAGCGACCGAAGACGTCCTTGTCCGCCCTCACCCGAATGCGGTCGCCCGGCTTCAGATCTTTGAGGACGGCCCCCTCCGAAGAACCCGTCACCCAGACGAACCTCGTAGGAATCTCTTTTTGGGTGAACGGATTTTTCACTTTTAAAGTCATAGCCTTGACGTCCAAATCAAGCGAAACGACCTCTCCGCTCATGGAATCTGCCGACGACAACCCGCAAAACCCCAGCAAAACAATCAGAGCGAACGCCGCTGCCACGCTAAATTTTTTCATCGCCCACCCCCAC
>Ga0163149_10002861_pt1 | contig 20213 bp, 24 predicted proteins | sample OliLakLV19MP5G1_FD_148604 | JGI IMG/M metagenome (GOLD analysis project Ga0163149, IMG submission 148604) | Freshwater microbial mat bacterial communities from Lake Vanda, McMurdo Dry Valleys, Antarctica - Oligotrophic Lake LV.19.MP5.G1 | ecosystem: Environmental > Aquatic > Freshwater > Lake >...
AGTAAGCCCGCTGCGGAAAGTGTGTGAACGTGATGATGGTCTTTGCCCATAATGGGGTTGAATATTTTAGCACACAAAATTACTAAATATTAAAGCATACAGGCAGTATAAATTCGACAAATAATATTAGCGGTGGTATAGAAGTGTTGGAATTGTGTTCGAATAATTTTTGAATAGTATTTTGTGATGATTTACTAATTTGCTTTTTTCTTATAAAACAATGTATTAGATTTTGAAATCAGCAATAGTTCAAAGAAAGAAAATAGTAAGGTTTCACAAACTCCAGTTCTAGAGCCCAAAACAACCAACAAAATGTTGATAACCCCCGCTTTTTAGGATTTAATTACAATATAAACAATTTTTAAACAGCAATTAAACGATAATATGATATGATTTATGCGAATGAGGAACAGCTTTAAATCGGTTTGTTGCAAAAGGTGAATACAAGGAGAGCTTAAAGTCTGAAAAAGGTACGTGACCAAGCGCTACCTAGTTGGACTCTAGTTTTTCGGCCTCCAGGTTTTAGTGCTTTTACTAACTCTTCAGATGTAATTACCGCTCTGTTAATACCACCGTGCTCGCTAAAAGGTAGATTAAGCATTGCTAAAAATGTTGCCAAGAAGCCCAGAAGGGTCAGTGAAAACAGATATGGTAAAATAAGACTAGCATTCACAGCAATCAAGATTACAGTAAGAGATACATCCACATCATGCAGTTGACTAAAACCTGCAACAAAAACAAGGTTGACATACACAAAACCGTATAAAAGCGAAAGAATAAAAATAAATTTTAGAGGAAAGTCTGCACGCTTAAAGGCACTCCATTTTTCTTTGAAATTATTGAAATAAGCATTTGTAATAATTTTTTCCAGATTGTTTGCTTCAGCCTCCGTAATGCGCCCATCGCTGTAATACTTTTCAATTTCTTTGATATCAGATTTGTATTCAGTTTGATTGATTTCCTCCAATAATTTAATTCTTGCCAATATTGTTTCTTTTTTTGTTTTGCGGGAAAGATAAAAAAACTCATCCTGTATATTCTTTGTCTTTATTAAGAGATACAATGAGTATATAATGGTAATAATGAAAGGAAGAGTGCAGATAAAAGGGAGCATAGATGTTTTTAATATAAAAAAAACCTCACATTTCTGTGAGGCTTTCTGCTCCCTCTGTAGGACTTGAACCTACGACCCTCTGATTAACAGTCAGATGCTCTAACCAGCTGAGCTAAGAGGGAATTTAATTGTTCTGGTTGATAACCTAGCCATTTTGTTGATATTATACATAATTTGTTATTTGATTGTTATTTGATTATTAATAGCATTTTTGTGCAAATCTTGTGCAAATGGTTTATGTTTGCACAAAATTAAAATCAATGGAATATACAACAACAATATTGTTAGATGCCCGAAGACCAAAAGATAATGGTCTCTACCCAATAAAATTAAGGGTTTACTCTGCTCAGTTACAGGTAAAAAAGCTCTATTCAACGAAGTATGAAATGACTAAAAAAGAATTTCAAAGTATATGGGAAACTCAAAAACCAAGAAAGGAACACCAAGAAACTAAAAATGAATTGCAAGCTATTATTGCACGGGCTAATGATGTATGTAAAAATTTACAACCATTTTCTTTTACCCAATTTGAGAAAAAGTATTTGCGTAATAAAGGCGATGGGGCAAATATTTCTTATCAATATGATCAAACAATTAAGAAGTTAAAATTGAATAATAGCTTAGGTACTGCCAGTAATTATGAGTTAAGTTTAAAATCATTACTTAAATATGCCACGTATGCTAAAAATAAAGAAATAACCAACTTGTCTTTTATTGATATTAATGCTGATTGGTTAAAGAAGTACGAAGATTATATGATTAACACGTTAAAACGCAGCAGAACAACAGTAGGGATGTATTTAAGACCCCTCAGAGCCGTTTTTAATACTGCTATTGCTGAAAAGGAAATTGATGCTGAAGTGTACCCGTTTGGTGCAAAAAAATATCAGATACCAACAGGACGCAGTGTAAAAAAAGCACTAAGTCAAGACCATTTAAAACAGTTATTTGCTGCCAAGCCTAAGGTCCCGGAACAAATAAAAGCTAAAGATTTTTGGTTTTTTAGTTACGCTTGTAATGGGATGAATATTAAAGATATTGCATTACTTAAATATGAAAACCTACAAGATGACAAAATAATATTTTATAGAGCCAAAACAATCAATACATCAAAAAACGATTTGAAGCCTGTAACTGTTTACCTTAATGAATTTTCAAAAGAGATCATAAAAAAGTACGGAAATAACAAAACGGGCAAGGACGAATTCCTCTTTCCAATTATATCCGATAAAGAAACCGAAGAAATAAAACATAAAAAGATTAAAAATTTCACTAAATTTATTAATCAAAACCTTAAAAAACTAGCCATTAGCGAGGGGTTGACAAGTGATATCTCAACCTATTGGGCAAGACACAGCTTTGCGACTAATTCAATCCGGAATGGTGCAAGTATGGAGTTTGTAATGGAGGCTTTGAGCCACAATAATATGAAAACAACTGTTGGTTATTTTGCTGGATTTGAAGATAAAGACAAGAAAGATTTTATGGAAAATCTTATGGATTTTTGATTGGCTTGAAAATAATCATTTGTAAAAACAATTTCGAATAATATGAACGCCCCCCGAAAAAGTCAATATAATCCTATCATAGAATGTGACCTAACTAATTACACTGAACCTCAGTTGGCTTCATTTTATTTGCTTGTTTATAATAAGGAAAATAAACAAGTAAGAGGTAAAAAGCTATTTTCTTTTAATTTTATTCCATTACTTGTCCCTGAAGTAAGAAAAAACATAATGGAGTTTTATGATGATCCAGCCCTTATTTCAAAACTTTTGTTCGAGATGGAGTTTCATTACTATGCCCTGTTTTACGCTTCTTTGTATAGCCATACTTCAAAACGAATAAATTCTTCAAATCTAAAAGGATTCATTAAATCTGAAATTGAAAATTTTGAAAAAAGAGATACGGATGAATACAGTGACCTCATAATGCCATTTATTGATGAAAATACGTTGAGTAACACCAACATTTTAGAGAATATCAGAACAGTCATGTATGAGGCATATAGGAATAAAACCAGCGATATAAAGGTTTTATTATTTGGCGAAAATTATAATCCAAAATCTGATGAAAACGAACCCACTAAAAAAGGGAAGCAGCTTTTTAGTTCAGTTACTAATATTGTCTATAAAAATTTTTTAGATTTTTTGAAAAAGCAAGCAAAAGCAAACCAGAAAGAGGAAAACAATGTAAAAGTGGCAAACCTCGAAAATCAATCAGATGGAACTGACGGTCAAGATTTAACAAAAGAAATTCAATCAGAACAAAGTAATGAGAAAGAATGTGCCAGAAAGGAAGCAGTAAAAACATTTCCCGAATATCTATTGCATGTTAATAACCTTCAATTAGCTGAAAAACTGAAGGAAGAGTTTAAAACAGAAATAGGAAAAAGTATTAGATTATTATTATTGGATTTATCTAACAGGGGATTTTTGACTCTTGAAAATAGACAGCAACAGAAAATTTACGATTCTCTAAGAGTGTTTTTAGGACGTCATATAGGATCGTATAACAGCATATTTACAAGCTTTTATTATATTGAAAAAAAGCACAAACCCGACCTTGATGCCATTTCTTTAAAAGTAGAGTTTGTATTAAAAAATACGAACAACACAAAATAAATCGCTTGTAAAACTTGTATTCCCTTGTATACAAGGGTAAACAAGGGAACAAAAAAAAATAAAAGATTTTAAATTTTTACGTTTGTGGTCTAAAAAAACAACCACAATGATAACACATAATGATTTGCCAAGTGCCGTTACCGAGCTTAATGAAAAAGTCGATAACCTAACAAACCTTTTCCTTCAAAGATTTCACGAGGAAAATCCGCCACCAGACCAGCCAATTACCATTAAACAAGTAAGCGAGCAAACAAAGCTCTCTGTCCCGACACTCTACGGTTATGTTAGCCGAAATGAGATACCATTTTCCAAACGTCCCAACTCCAAAAGGCTGTGGTTTTCTAGGCAGGAAATAGCAATGTGGTTATTAGAAGGCAGAAAAAAAACTATTGCTGAAATACAAAATGAAGCAAATATCTTTGTAAAAATTAAAAACAAAAAATAAACCCTGTCAGCTTGTTGCTGCACAGGGCTTAATGTAATTAGTTAGCGCTACAAATATACATTATTTCCGCAGTCCAACAAGCATTGACCTAAAAAACAATGCTGTGAAAAAAACACAAATCGAACTTGCGAAGTTCAGCTTTTTCCGAAGTCCTATTGACACCACTATTCCTGCAAAGGAAATGGGTATAATAGAACTCTATCATTTAGTTTGTAATCCTTTCACTTATGGAGAAAGAACTCGTAAAGCCTACCGACTGTATAGCGAGTATCTGCGATCTGGGGACAAGGCACCGTATAATGAATTTAAGAAATCAAGCTTCGATTTCTGCACCCCTTCCGGCCTTTGCACGTATCGTTCAAAAACTGGTATGGGAAAACATTCTGGTTACATCCGAATAGATTTTGACAATCTCCCTGATCCCGCTTGGTTAAAGAATATTCTTCTGACAGATGAAAATATAGAAACTGACCTTTTGTTTTTTACTCCTTCCGGACGGGGAATTGCTTGGTTCGTTTCGATCGAGCCGGATTTCACCAGCCACGAGGAGTATTACATGAAAATCGGAAACTACATCGTAAATAGATATAACCTCCCTGTGGAATGTTTCGATGTTTCGTGCAAAGATATATGCCGAGCTACCTTCATTTCCCACGATCTTGAATGTTTCATTAATCCGAAATATCTAAGCCTATGAAAAAAGTAAATCTGAAAGCACTCAGTGAATTCTTGCCAGCGGAAGAGCAAAAAAAAGTAGTGGTAAAGTCCTATGCACGGCTTCTTGTAAATACTAATGAATTAGTTAGCGCAGCGTTGGCCAGGGCCATCAAATTAATTAATGACAGCGCAGATGGACAGAAACATCACGCTCTTGTTAGAGCAAGTTTTTTGCTCGGAGGATATGTAGCAGCCGGAATTATAGCAGAAGAAGTTGCAATATCTGCGTTAGAAAATGCTATTCAAAATAAACCAAATGTCGCCAACCTGGAAGACGCTTTTAGAACAATTAAGAAATGTCTAAAGGCAGGTATGAATAAACCAGTAACAAATAAATAAATAATGGAAAAGGAAAAAAATAATACAACAGAAGATACATTTCCAATTGAAGTGTTCCCAGATACAATCAGCAAATTTATTCAATCGGCCCACGAAACATTGGGGCATCCGAAGGGATACTTAGCTGCATCTGTGCTTTTTACCGCCTCAGTTTTCATAGGTAAAACTATGGGGTTGCGCGTAAAAAAGGGCTGGTTAGAGCTGCCATTGCTTTATTTGATGATTATCTCAGAAAAGAGTACAAATAAAAGTCATGCGATGGACCTGCCAATGAAACCAGTTCGTGAACATGAAAAAAGGTTATTTAGAAAGTACAGGGAGAGTATGAAAAAATATAATTCATTAAGTATGGATGAAAAAATGGTGCAAGAAGTACCACAGTGTGAACAAGCCCTTGTGAATGATATTACTATGGAAGCGATTGCTCAGCTATTAAAAAATAATTTGCGAGGAATAGGATATTATCGCGATGAATTATCGGCTTGGATCAAAGATTTCAACAAATATAGAAAAGGCAGCGATGAGCAGTTCTGGTTGACGAATTATAACAGTGGTTTCTATCGGATAAACAGAGTTGGTAAACCACCTATAGTGATTCCTAAATCTTTTATTTCAGTGTTCGGTTCGATCCAACCCGGCATCTTGGCTGAAATTTTTGCAGATGATAGAAGTTTTAATGGATTTGTGGAGAGAATCCTCCCAATATTTCTTGAAAATGTAAAGAAGCCACACTTCGTTGAAGACGAATTAGACGAAGAAATATATAACGACTATACAAATTTGATGAATCGAATTTTAAAAATTGAACCAGCGACAGATGAAGACAATGAGATTGTACCAATCGAAATCCAGTTTTCGGAGGATGCAAAAAAAGTGGCAAGAGATTGGCATAACAAAAATGTAGATGAATCCAATAATGCAGATAATGCAGATCGCGCAATGATAAGTAAATCAGATATGGGGTTCTATCGGTTGTGTTTAATCCTTCAAGTACTAGCGAGTGCAGAAAAGACTAAGAGACCATCTGCAGTTGAGTTAGATACTGTTAATAAGGCTATTATATTGATTGAGTACTTTAAAACGCAGGGGAAAAAAATAGTAGAATACACAAATATACACTCAGTTGAATTCGAGAAACTAACTGAAATACAGAAAAATGTATTCGCAAGTTTACCAGCAACATTTAAAACTGGGGAGGGCCTAACTATAGCTAAAACAATAGCAATGCCAGATAGGACATTCAATGATTTTCTAAAAAATCGTAAGCTATTTATTCGGTTGAAGCAAGGGTATTATGAAAAAGTAGAGGTTGCGCAACCTGCATAACCTGCGTAAAGTATTTAACCCAAAAATGACACAAAGAGCATGACAGTAGTTGCCATTTCGCACAACATTATAATATAAACAACACGTATAGATTTTAAATACCTTAACAATGAACGACTACGGAAAAATACTTTTTGAATTGGAACTAATAAAAGCGCAGGTAGCTACAATTGACATGACAGCCAAAACAATTGATGGTTGGATACCTAGAAAAGCGGTTATGAAATTCTTCGACATCGGTGATACAACAATGACCACCTACGAAAACACCGGTCAATTGGAGTTTACAAAGGTTGGAAAGCGCAAGTTTTATAGTGCTTCCTCAATAGCAGAATTATTAAATAAGAATATTGTTAGCAAGTAAAAGCGTATTCAATGTATTTGAATTTCATCTTCAATACGCCACAATACAACACTAAGACATAGTAATGTGTATTCAATGCGATTTAAGTTGCTTAATTTTATTTAAAAAAAATAATTAAAATGATAGATCCATTAACCAAAGAGCAGTTTGAGCCAAAACGAGTCAATCAAAAATTCGCTTCTGCAAAAAATAGGATTCTTTTTTACAACAAGTACGCAAACGAATTGCGGCAATATGAATCTAACATTGATAAGCCACTTAAAAAGAATCATCGAATATTACTAAAGTTATTACCGGGAGCAGGAATCAAAGAGCTGGTATTGCATAAACAGTACTTATTAGGATTGGGGTTCTCATTCAATGTTCATACCTCTTATGAAAAACATGAAGGATATACTCGGTCAGCGATTTATCGTTATACAATTGTTCCATTGGAGAACGAACAAATTAAAATCTTAAAAAAATGATAGACATAACAACCATTCAAACATTTTCTGCTCCCTCAGTTTTATTGGATCAGATCGTATTGCTAAAAAATCAGAACTTTTTGCTAAAAAATCAGAATTATTCGTTAGAAGGGGAGAATAAGAATTTAGGTAGCATTTTGTTAGCCGGTTCTGTAGTTCTTGTAGCGGTCGTTACTATAATAATAATCATAAAATCTAAACCTAATGATCCCAACAGAAAAAAACAAAAAGCAGGAGTATCTCAGTAATGTCGTTGGAAACGTTTTTGATTCTCGACTTGCAAAAACTGTTTTGTTTGCCGGTATAGCTGTTGGGATTATTTTTCTTGCCAAACACATAATGAATCACACCGCTGAAACGATAAGAGCATATAAGAATCTGAAAGATGCAATTAAGCAATAAGTTCTACAACTGAAAACAAAACCAAAACAAAAAAACCATAAGATGAAAAAATTATTCAGAGTAGCAGAAAAAAACGGAAATCAAGTAGTAAGTGCAAGAGATTTGCATACTTTTCTTGGAAGCAAAAAGGCTTTTTCAACATGGATTAAAAAGCGAATCAACAAATACGGGTTAATAGAAGGTCGGGACTTTCTTCCCATCAAGGAAGAAAGTATAGGAGGTCGTCCATCAATTGAATATGCCTTCCCTACCGATGTAGCGAGGGGGCTTTCAATGGTTGAAGGAAATGCTAAGGGTAAACAAGCTCGCCAATATCTCATTGCGTGCGAGAAATTAGCTAAATCAATTCCAGCTCCAAAAACACCTTTGGAATTAGCCAAAGAACAGGTATTAATGTTCGAGGAAATTGAACGTCAGGAGCTTTTGTCTTTTGAACATGCTTTTATTAAAAAACCTAAAAAATGAACAAAGTAGCACTATACTGCCGGGTAAGTACGAGCGAGCAGACCAACGAAAATCAAAAGATTAGATTGGTTAAGTACGCGGAAGACAACCAGCTGTTATTTGATGTTTTTGAAGAAACGGAATCAAGCCGTAAAACACGTCCTGTAAAAGCGGATTTACTTCAACGGCTGCGTAAACAAGAATACTCATCTGTTATCGTTTTTAAGCTCGACCGTTGGGCAAGAAGTAGTAGCGAACTCATAATTGACGTTTCGGAATTAGTAAAAAAGGGGATTGGATTTATTTCCGTTTCTGACAACCTAGATTTTACCACTGCATCCGGGAAACTTCATTTTCAGATATTATCCGCGTTTGCAGAGTTTGAAAGAGAATTAATTAGAGAACGCACCATCGAGGGTTTAAAACGTGCTAAATCACAAGGAAAGTCATTAGGAAGACCTAAAGGAAGCAAAGACCATAAGGCAAGAAGAAAGAGTGGGTATATTCTACGTCAAGCAAAAGTTAAAAAGGCTGCAAACGATGCTAATGGGAGTTTTCAGCCGATTGAGAGTTATTTAGATTAACCTAATTATATCGCACCTATCCCCATAGGTGCGGAAAATAGGGATATTTGAAGAACAAGTTTCATACATTAAAACGCGTTGCAACACGAAAAAGACCAATCGTATTGGAAAGCGGAATTAACTAAACAGGTCAAAAAAAAATAACTTATGGATATTAAAGTAGTATCACACACAACCCAAAAAGAACTTCCTAAAGAAGTTAAAGAGTTCTTCCTCAAAATGAGATGTGAACACGAATTAGGATATGAGGGAACACAAGTCGCTGAATTATTTCAGATTAGTGTAAATATGCACTGTGATTTCGCCTTAGTCCAAAGCAGGACTTCGACTTATGATAGGTCTAAGCATTATCTTGAACAGTAATATTGATACCCTGTTCTGTAACGGTTATTAAATGATGTTTCCCTGTTTTATTAACTTGATTTAAAACAGAAACATAGGTTCTTTGCACTTCTTCTTTTGAAGGGTATTTTTCTGAAAGACGAGGATTGTCCTCAAAGTCTTTATGGCAAAGTTCTTTACCTAATTTGTTGAATGTTTTAACCTTAATGTAATCTGATGCAGGGATTGGTAGCCATAGAGTCATAATAAATAGGGTTTAAGTTTAAAGATAACCAAAGGTACAGAATGAATTAACAAGAGGGGTGAGATGAAATTAAATAAGTATATAAGTAAAAATAATCTTAGGGATAGGTTGGATATATGTTGCATTTTTTTTGGATTTTTTTAAAACTTCCACAATTCAACTGGATCAATATCCAAGGCGTTGGCAATCTCAAATACATTGCTGATGCTTGTGTTAATAACCCCTCTTTCAATTCTTCCGATTTGACTTAACTCTAATCCAGTATCAAAAGCCAGTTGTTCTTGGGTGACATTCTTTGCACGTCTTATTTTCTTCAAATTCGTGCCGAAATCCTTTATTCCTTTATCATTTCTCTTGTATTTCATATATCAATGTTCACACAATAAAACATGATTTATAAGAGCAAATTTGCCTTATTTCAGAATTTGTTATATGTTTGCTTTATAACTAACTAAAACCTTAAAAAAAATGAAAACAAAAAAATTATTACTAGTAGCTACAATGCTACTTACAATCACAATTACAAGCTGTAAGAAAGGCGATACTGGTGAGCCAGGGAAAGATGGCACGAATGGGAACGCCAATGTTACTTCTATGATTCTAAATGCTTCTTCATGGGTTTTTGACGGAACTTACAAATGGAGTACAGCAACTTGGTCGGGTGCTACAATTCTTACCTCTGATGTTGTCAATAATGGAGCAGTAATGTTGTATGAAGGAGGTGCAGGGGATTGGGTTTCGTGTCCTTACACAATAGGTATTTCAGACCCGTCCAATCCTACATTAAGTACTTTCTTTGAATATCAAGTAAATACAATGGTTGTGTTTAAACAATGGTCTGATGGAGTAAATCCTTCACCATCAACCTCTACCCAATACAAACTAGTTTGTATTCCACGAAGCGGAATGATCCTACACCCTGATTTAGACTTGAAAAATTATGCTGCTGTAAAAGCTGCATTCGATTTGAAATAGTAAACCTGAAGTTACTACTTTTTCGTCCAAACGAAAGTAGTAACTTCAGTTATAGTTTTAATACTACTTTTGGAATAGGCTATCTTTTTGGTCAAAAAGTAAATATTTACAGCTAAGTGTATATATAATTATTTTCTCCATAATATTTAATCGGGGCTACTTTCTCTCTCGGTTTTTGTATTTAAATTATTGCTCTTTAAAAGTTCTGTGCCAACGTCTTTTACGAATTTACCGTAAGCTTCATTGGTATTCTTAGGCATAGACCCGTCAACGATAAATTGAGCTAAGTCCGTCTTATATTGGTCTGTCGTAACACCAAACTTTGTATCTAACATTGTGGCAGTGCTAAACTTACCATCAGCATCAGCCCCTAAGATGATTTTTTCCATTACCATCGAGTTTATATAATCCTACTTTGATTTTAACAAAGTACACCGTGTGTCCTTCAGGATTACCTTTGCAATGTTTAGAAAGAAAACTTTTGCTCTTCTTTAAACAATCAAGATCCGCTACTCTGAAAAGTCGAAGTTTTTTTTTTACAACTTCCCTTTCAATATGTGCTAATAGTTTTGACTGCCTCATTTTTATTTTATTTCTAAACGGCATTATTCTCATATCACCAAACAATCCTCCCCTAAATAAGTAAGGCGGTCAAAAAGCCTTGATTTTACGATTCATCCTCCCCTGTAATTCACTATTTAAATAAAGGGACGATTGTTTACACAAACTGAGAATACAGATTGTTTAAATTATTCATTTGCAATTTTGGATAATAAACACACTCTTTAATTTTCTAAACCAAACGTACAAAATTAAATTTTGTAGTGCTTTTCTGTTTGAAAGCAAAAAAATTCCCGCCATGCTTTCAGCAAGAAGGAACTTTTTAGATGTCCCGTGCGGATTCGAACCTGTTCTTTATATACCTTTAATATCAAAAATTTCAGGCAATCCGAAAATTCGACTGAAACAAAAGTGAAATTATTTTAGTAGGCCTTTTAATTTTCTCAAGTGTCCTGTCATAATTCAAAAGGGATAACACAATTTCGCTGCATTAGCATCAATGTTAAAATATGAGAGTTAATCCAAAAGCGCCAATGGCTGGTGCGCCATATCCAAATCCTACTTCTGCATTAAATCCAATCTTTTTGATATAATAGTGAAAACCCGCATGCCCTTGGAAAGTCATCAAAGAAGGTCGCACGCCTAGATTGTCTAAATACTGCGGGTATAATGAATCTGGGACATTGGATGTTACAGTATACTTATTATAACAAATGCTAATACCTGAATAGAGATCGAAGTTCTCTTTTGATTTGATAAAATAGTCACCGCGAAGAGCCAGGTGAAGCCTTGTCCAAGAATCAAAATACTTATCTTCCGTGTTATCAAGATGCATCAAATTTATTATTGCCTTTTGATAACCGAAAGCTGCTCCAATAGAAATTTTCTTACTTATTCCATAATCCACTATTGTATTATACATCGCTGAAGCTCTATGACTCTCGATGTTTCCGATAAAGCTATAATTGGAACTTTTTAAATATGTTTTTTGCAAAGCCCGACCCCATAAATTTAAACCCACACCTGCTGTAATAATTAATTTTCCTTTAATTCTGGTCTCAACGCTATCATTTATAGTGTTCATTGAAAAAGAATGATCTTTTTCTAAAAAGATACGTGAATGACAATCATTCGGGCAAATAGTAAAATAAAGTAATAACAAAAGGAAAATAAGTTGATTTGATTTTTTCATTCAAAAAAGATATAATTATTATCAAACATACATAAAAAGCAGATTCCTTTTAAGTATGCAATATTTGTTTATAACGATTTTTATTCTAAATTTACTTATTGGCAAAACAAAAGCTAAAAGGGATGTTAATCAAATCTTATTATATCGTTTTATTATTGGCCTCTTTTTCGTTTGCTTCTTGTAAAAAAGACAAACTAACTAAAGTTACCGGAGTAGTGGTTGATGAAACGAGATCTTTATCAGGGATCAACAATGCGACAGTTTACTTGCAAGAAAGAAAATCCGATCTGACTTGTTTTAGCTGTCTTCCGTATACAATTGCTACTTATAATGCAGATGCTTCGGGACACTTTAGTTTTTCATTCGAAGATAGAGAAGGTTATGCATATACTGTAGTAGGTTCTGCAACGAATTACTTCAGCAACATCGCAACAGGTGATGACGTATCTGTGGATAGCAGAACAAAAAATAATATTGAAGTTACATTAAAACCTGTTGCTTGGTTAAAATTACATTTAAAAAACACAACGCCTTTTGATGGAAGTGATCAAATTGGAATAAGCGGAAATATGCATGGGGTCCCGCAGCAATACTATGGGATGTCGATTGATTCAATATGTTTTTTTGAAGTATTTGGTAATAGCGATGTTAATATTAATTGGGGAGTAATAAAAAATACTACGCAAACAAACTATTCTGGGTATGTCCATTGCCCACGCTTTGATACAACCTCTTTCAATATAAACTATTAATTAACCCTTACTCGTATGATTTTTAAAAAAATAATTCCGCTATTAATTTTGCTTTTTCTATACTTCTCTATGAACGCGCAGAATAACCCTCAAAGTCAAATAGATAGTGCTTATATGAATTTAGATACTTCATTTATGAGTACAAAAATATTGCATGATAAAGCCGTACACTTTTGCAATTTTAATGATTTTAGCGGGACATCTGATACTTCAATTATAAATATAGAAAAGTGGAAACAATTATATTTAGAGCTTTATAATGGTTCATATGTACGAAGCACTACTGAAACATATACTAGTATTGACAAAAGAGCGATTGATTACATGGTTGCAAACAATAACACTGTTCCTCTTTTAATATTGAACTTTGATTACAATATAATAAAGGCCTTAGCCCTTGATAGCGGTTTGATTGTTAAGCATGAAAAAATTATGTATGATTCGTTACCTAGAACCGAATGCCCTTATTCTATTGAAAAAGTATTTGCTGCAACTCCTTATTTAAAAAATATGGAACAAACTATTGTTACTTTTTATATTGGTTCAGAATATTATTTCAGTAACAATACAGATTTGCCAGTAACTATTGAAGTTGATTTTGGAGATGGAAACGGATACCGAACAGTATCGTTTGGCAATACAATAACAGTAACATATCCGAACACTTTAGAAAAAAATATTATTACTAAAATTACATATTCAAGTTCAATCCTAAAATCCTCTTCCTCTATTGCAGCATCACTTTGCAGTGGCCCCAGTTTTCCAGCACCAGGTGCAATTTGGAATATAACAGCAACCATTCCGTATGATGGGCAATTAGGAAAGGCTAATGCTTATGTTCTATTTCACAATCCTTCTATTCCTTATTTAAGAAAACCACTTGTATTTGTAGAAGGAGTTGATTTTGGGGAAGCACATTATCCACAAAGAAATGGTGACTTTGGTTGGTGTGCATTTTGGGGTTCTCAACCTGACGATTATGGAGATTTAACAAATATGCCTTCGATTTTAAATGAGCTTCATGCAAAAGGGTATGATATTATTTTATTAGATTTTTATGATGGTGCAGATTACATTCAAAGAAATTCACTAGTCCTTGTAGAATTACTAGAAACTATTAAATCATCACCACATCCAGGCACTGAGTTACAACAAACTGTTGTTATTGGTGCTAGCATGGGAGGTCAGGTAGCAAAATATGCATTAAGCTATATGGAAAAAAATAACATTCCAACTTGTACCAGAGAATATTTGTCTTTTGACTCGCCTCAAAAAGGCGCAAATATTTCGTTGGGCGTGCAATATCTTTTGGACTTTTTTGGCAATAGTTTTCCTTCACCCTTAAATGCAAAGTTTAATGATCTTTTGGATAAACAAATTAATCGACCTGCAGCTAAACAATTAGTTAATTATCATTATAGTAACCCCAGTTATTCAGGGACCAATAGCCCGAATGATGCTGCTACTATTCACTCGCAGTTCTATTCTGAAATAGGAGCTTTAGGTTATCCGAAAAAATCTAGAATTGTCGCTATAGCAAATGGAAGCAGAGCTCAATTATCGCAGGGTTTCAATGCAGGAGATAAAGTTTTTGAGTGGAAATGGAATCCAATAGGGTGTGGCCTGATAAATATTATTACAGGAGATGTTTGGTCTGTAAATAACAGCAATAAGATTATGACAGGAAACTTTCCAGCAAATACCACCGCATTTGGAGCTTGTTTAGCAATCAGCACAGCCATTACAATTGGAGGTGGGTCTATTGCAACAGGTGCAGCAGCGTGTGGCGCTTGTGCAGTTACGGGAGTGGGATTTTCAAGTTCAACTGTCTATGGACCACCAACAGGGTTACCCTATGACAATTGCCCTGGAGGCTACAGACCATTATTTAAAGATATTGAAGTTGAATTAAGGAAAGCGCTTGCGGGATCTGGTCTTTATCTGAGAGACGCAAGTCTTCCTGAAGCACTTCATGAAAATCAGTCTTTTATTCCAAGTATAAGCTCTTTAGATATAAATACATCCGATTTGTTTTTCAATATAAGTACAATTACGACTTTCCCCAATGCTTTAACTCCTTTCGAAGACTTTTATGCCCCAACTGGAAATCAACCGCATGTATATGCAGATAATACTCCTGGTGGTTCTGCAGCATTCGGTTACAATGCTATTCCTGGCGGGAATTTAGAATGGGGTTTAAAAGAAATCTTTAATTCGGAAAATCGTTTGATGTCTCCCTTGTCATCAACAACTTCACCCAACAGCGGAATATTTAATTATGGTCGCAAAGAAAGTCGATTTCTTTCAAGTTTATTTATTTCTAATTTCGGGAAGTTGTATGTAAATGCAAATCGACCAACTGATTATGGAGCGGCTACTCCAGCGCCCGGAGTTCCAAGTGGGACAAACCCTCCAGTGGCTGGATCAACCTTTATACTTGAAACTTGTAATTGTGAAAATGTAGAGGTGCAGGTAGTGACCACGGGACAAATGATCTTGGGCGAGGCCTCACCGAACAATAAAGCAATAGTATATTTTCATAAAGGATCTAAGTTGATTCTGAATACTGGAAGTAAGCTTATAATAAACAACAATTCTCGTCTGGTGATTGAGGAGGGTGCAGAATTATTTTTTCAGCCTGGAGCGATGATCGAACTATTAGGAGACAATGCGGTGTTGGAAATAAAGGGTGATCTAAAACTTGGAGCTGGGGCTGTGTTTACGTTTACATACCCTGGCACGACTAGTGGCTACGTAAAATTCAGCAGAGATACGCCATGGGATAACCTTCCGCATATAACCGGATTTACTGGCTGTTCTATTGAGTTAACAGGCGCGAATAAGAACGATAAAATACTAGAAGTCGCTCAAGATATTTTATTTATTTCTCAGTTTGAGAATATTTCACTGTTCAAAATTCAGACAGGAACTGTTGAATTCACTAACCCGGCAACGCAGTATATTAGCGTTGATGCGCCTACTCGATTTATTGCAAGCAGATTTATTTCGAATAGCGTAAACGATGCAGTTGCAGTTTGGGGGCAGCCGGTCTGTCAAATTACTAATTGTTTGTTCGATAGAGTTGCTGTAGCAGGAATGCTATTTATGTATGGCAATAAGCTATCAATGTCATACACAGAAATAAAAAATTGTAATACTGCCGGATTAGGGACTCAGGGTATGGGAGTCAATTTGTTTAACACAAATTTTAATTCTAATGAGTCCGGTATGAATTCCCAGCTGATGACACAAAACTCTACAGTAACAGGAGCCAAATTCATGAATAATAATTTTGGCGCTTCAATGTGGGCATCTCCTGTCGAAATTACTTTTACAACATGTAAAATAAAAAACAACAGCGCTTACGGAATAGATGTAGTAGGGCCTACGAAAGCAAAAGTCAAATGCGGAGAAGTTTCCAAAAATTTCACTGGATTCTACATCTCTGCAACCGGTTCTTTAAGTATGAATACCACATTAGGGGGTGGTTATGTAGATGCCCAAGACAATGAAGAGAATACAATTTTACTGGATTACGCAAACAGTGTGGACATTAACAACGGGTACAATGATCTGAGAGTGAAAACGGGGGGAGGTGCTACTTATTCAAGTGCCATCTATGGGGCTTTAACATGCCTCAATTATGGTGATTGTCCTGTGGAGATTGCTGGAACATTGAAAGTGCTTCCTGGGATACCGGTAATTGCCAATAATAATAAATGGCAACCACCAATCAGTCCGAGTGGAATACCTACTTACCGCCCCTTAGTTACTATTACTTTGGAAGATAAATTTACGGAGGTGTTTTCAACTTACGCACCAACTACTCGACTACATTTTACTGATGTTGCACAAAGTGGAATGGTGCCTTGCGGATTTTGGGATCCTGCGCCATGCATTGGATGCCCCGCAAGCTTTCTCGAAGTCTGTCCAACCTGTAATACGATTAACACAACAGATTTCGTAAACAAAAAATCAAATGTTGCTGTGAAAGAAGCGTTATCAAAGATGGATTCAACTGTTATCAACGGGTATAAGCATGCTGTTGACTTATTTCATCAGGTATTGAAATATTCAATGCCAACACCGACCGATGGAGATAAATATGTAAAAAATATAGCAGAAAGAGAAATTGTTGTTTCATTAATGCAGTCAATTGAAAACAATCAGGTTGCTGTTTCTGATTCAACCATTGCTCCAGAAGTTTCCAAAGCGCTTGATATTCAGGACGACAAGATTGCCCAAGCGATTATTGACGATAAATATTTGGATAAACTATATGGCTATATTGAAAAGGCGTTAATCAATTATGCGGCAAAACGTAGGGTAGAGGCGCTTTCAATTCTTGATAACGTTTTGACATTTGTTCAACCGAATGAATTTGATTACGTGACGTATATAAAATGCCTTATTAGCAATGAACACTTGTTGATGACAAAACAAATGGATCAGATAGAATTTTTAAATGCTGTTTCATTGTGTATTCAACCAAATCGAAATATTGTGAGATCAATGTCGTTCATTTCAAATGATGAAACAGAAGAGGAAGAGGATAAATATTCAATCTCAGTTTATCCCAACCCAGCTTCAAATCAACTGTTTCTGGAATATGATTTGTCTGAAGTTAGCGAAGCAAGATTTATAATATACGATATCGCAGGGAAAGTCCTTTACCAAAATACTTTAAAAGGCGGAAAACGAGTTGAAGAAATTGCCGGGCTGAATTTAGCTAACGGGGTTTATATGTATAGAATAGTTTCTTCAGATGACAGCATTCTTAAGCAGTCAAAACTTACTATTATCAAATAATAGCGAATCTAAAATGAAAAAAACAGCGCTATTGATCTGTAGTTTTCTTTATTTAATTTCTTCGTATGCCCAATTACCTGCGTTTCAGTGGGCAAAAAAGATGGGAGGAAACTCTTCTGATTATGGTCAAGCCGTGGCTGTTGATATATTCGGAAATGTATATACAACCGGAGCGTTCGAAGGATCCGTTGATTTTGATCCCGGTGCTGGAACGACAACATTAACAGCTACTGGCGGCTCACAAGTATTCATTACTAAATTTGACACGAGTGGGAATTTTGTCTGGGCTAAAAATATGGGGCCTTCTGCCGGGAGTTTAAGTGCTTACGGAATGTCGATAAAGTTGGATGCAGCAAATAATGTTTACACAACAGGGTATTTTCAAGGAACGGCAGACTTCGATCCAGGTCCTGGTGTCTTCAATTTAACAACATCAGGATTTAGCGATGATGTCTTTATTTCAAAATTGGACGTGTCTGGAAATTTTGTTTGGGCAAAACAAATTGGAGGGGGATCCTATGACGGTGGGTTATCTTTGGCTCTTGATTCTTTGGGAAACATATACACGACCGGTTTTTTTGAAGGGACTGCCGACTTTGATCCTGGTGTTGGGACTTTCAATTTAACCCCTGTAGGCTCCCATGATTCATTTATTTTGAAATTAAATTCTTCCGGCAGTTTCGTTTGGGCAAAAAGTATAGAAAGCACTGGAGGTTATAACAATGTTTGGTCAGTTGTAGCAGATGCGATAGGAAATGTGTTCCTTACAGGCACGTTTCAGGGCACAACTGATTTTGATCCTAATGCGGGGACTTTTAACTTCGTTTCAGCAGGCTCAGATGATCTTTTCATATCTAAACTAGACTCTTCTGGTACTTTAGTTTGGGCGAAACAAATTGGGGGATCTTTATCTGAATGGGGAGCTTCAATTATCATTGACCCATTTAATGATCTTTATATTTCAGGACGATTCTCTGGGGCGGTTGACTTTAACCCAGGTTTTGGAGTGTTCGGTCTTACTTCTTTCGGAGGTGAAGACATATTCATTGCGAAACTTGATACATCGGGAAATTTTATTTGGGCAAAGAACATGGGTGGAGCTTTTAATGATGGCAGTCAATCGATAACTACTGATTTAGCAGGAAACGTATACTGTACTGGCCGTTTTGAAAACACTGCAGATTTTGACCCCAACTCAGGAGTCGCCAATATAACAGCAGTGGGCTTCCAAGATATATTTATTTTAGGATTGGATTCTGGAGGTAATTACCTTTGGGCAAAAAATATTGGTGGTACGGCTTATAATGCTGGAAACAGTATAGCTTTGGATCTTTTAAATAATATATATACAACTGGATATTTCTCTGGGACAAATGATTTTAATACAGATGCCGGAGTCTATAATTTAGCCTCTACGACTGGATCCTATGATATCTTCGTTCACAAAATGAATCAAGTCCCAACCGGGATAGACGAAAATAATTCTACCAACCATATTGTTCTTTATCCAAACCCCTCAGAAGGTCAAATTTTTCTAGAGTACAATCTGCTGGATGCAAAAGATGCAAGATTTATGGTGTATGATATTGCAGGTAGAATTTTATTTGAGAAAATTTTAAATAAGGAAAATAGAGTCCAAGAGATCGGGGACTTAAGATTTCCGAATGGAATATATCCTTATAAGATAATCGCGTCCGACAATGCTGTTCTCGAGCAATCAAAATTAATCATAATCAAATAAACAACCGAGAATCATAAACTAGGAATTTCTATCAGTTCAAGGGAGCCTTAAAGGAGAATTTCAAATATACTAGATGTGCCATTATAGAACGAGACCACTGCAAAACTATCGAGAATAAAAACAGTTTGATTTTTCGGGTAAAAAAGTTACAACATATTGGTTTTTTGCCCCTCTTTCAAAAGCAATTTAGTGATTTCTTGCCTCTAAAATGGTTATTCTTGTTGGTTTTCATTTGTTTACTCAATAATTGGCATCCTGTATAAGTTATAACAGATAGCTTGTAGTAAGTGTTGTGAGTGTGTTTTTGTTTTGCCCACATAACGCGCTCCACTTACTTTAAACCATCTACTTATTGAACCAAAAGTTCGTTCTATTTTATAACGTGTTTGACTTATTTTTTTATTGATTTGTTTTTCTAATTCGGTTAATGGCTTATTCTTTACGGCTTTATACAAAATTCTATTTTTTAATTTTTTTGCAATTAACACATTGTCGTTTTCTTCGCTTGAATAGCCTTTGTCAGCATATACAGGCGTACGAGGTTTTAATTTTACAGTATTGAGAGCACTTTCTAAATTTTTTATATCACTTTCATTCGCTGCTGTTGTGTGTATGCCTAATACAAAACCCTCTTGATTACTTACCGAGACCACTGCAAAACTATCGAGAATAAAAACAGTTTGATTTTTCGGGTAAAAAAGTTACAACATATTGGTTTTTTGCCCCTCTTTCAAAAGCAATTTAGTGATTTCTTGCCTCTAAAATGGTTAT
>Ga0163149_10002867_pt1 | contig 20202 bp, 17 predicted proteins | sample OliLakLV19MP5G1_FD_148604 | JGI IMG/M metagenome (GOLD analysis project Ga0163149, IMG submission 148604) | Freshwater microbial mat bacterial communities from Lake Vanda, McMurdo Dry Valleys, Antarctica - Oligotrophic Lake LV.19.MP5.G1 | ecosystem: Environmental > Aquatic > Freshwater > Lake >...
GTTCGCGAACCCTCGCGAACGAATCCCAAAGGGATTCCGCCACAAAGCCCAGGGTTGCAAAGCTACCCTGGGTATGCGGAGAAACCGCACAACCCCAAAGGGGTTGCGTCTCAATTTAAATGAATAGAATGCCCGCGAGTTCTCAAGACGAATACCAGAGGGATTCCTCCCCAATCTTAGAGTTGCCGAGTTACCCCAATGTAGACGGTCAAACTTTGCAGCCGATTCCATATAAGTTACTAGATTTATGACCGTCTACACTAGGTCTATCGGAGAGAGGCCGGCCGGCAGAGTTGAGCGAAGGCTTTTCGTTCAACAAACAGGAGATAAGCTGCGAGTACAGAAACCGCAACAACCGGTGGCGCGAAGATTCCATCACCTTTCATAATGAAAATGGCGAAAGCCAGAATGTTCACAATGATTGGCCCGAGAATAAGCAAACCGAAGTTACGTGTCCGAGGAATTGCCACCAAGAGCCCGCCTAGAATTTCCAAAGCTTTTACAAAACTCAAATAGCCAGAGGGATAAAGCGCGCCCATGAACAACGCAGGGGCGGAACCCTCCGGTGGTTTAGGTGGAGCTGGAAGAATATTGAGAAAATAAGCCGTGCCGAAGAAAACGAACACGAAGCCTAAAAGAGCGCCTGCGACGGGAGGTAAGTATTTCATAATGGGTGTTTGTGTGTGTTTGAAAGTGAGTTGGTTCAATAAGAATAACTTTGCGGGCCTATGTGTATTTAACGACTTCCTCAATAGTCGTATCGCCGTCAAAAATACAGCGTAAGCCGTCGTCACGGAGGGTAGTCATGCCAAGCTCGATGGCTTTTTGACGGATGACCACGGAAGGCGAACGCATATTGATGAGGTCACGAATGGGTTCAGTGATATCGAGGAGTTCGTAGATACCTTTGCGGCCTTTATAACCGCTTTGATTACATTCAGAGCAGCCCGTGCCCGTAAAAAACATTTTATCTCCAATTTCATGAGGCGAAAGGCCGATTGAAGAAAGGATAGCTTCCGTGGGTTCGTACGGTGTTTTACAATTTTTACAAATCGTGCGTACCAGACGTTGCGCCAGAATACCTTCGAGAGTAGAGGAAATGAGAAACGGTTCGACCCCCATATCGATGAGACGGGTCACTGCCCCAGGAGCATCGTTGGTGTGAAGCGTTGTAAAGACAAGGTGACCCGTCAAGGAAGCTTGGATCGCAATTTGAGCCGTTTCTAAATCACGCGTTTCCCCGACCATAATGCGATCAGGATCTTGGCGGAGGAAAGCCCGAAGGACTTTGGCAAACGTGAGACCAATACCTTCGTTTACGGGAATTTGTTGAATACCCTCAATTTCATATTCGACGGGATCTTCTACGGTCAGGAGTTTAGCGTCGATCGTATTGATCTTGTTGAGGCAGGCGTAGAGAGTTGTGGTTTTGCCTGAGCCTGTGGGGCCTGTGACGATAAAAATGCCATTTGGTTTTTGGATAGCTTCGCAGATGTAGGTATAAATGTTGGTTGGCATTCCTAAGGTTTCGAGTTCGAGGCGCACGGTGGAACGGTCTAGGACGCGGAGCACAACGCTCTCGCCGTATTGAGTGGGCATCGTACTGACACGCAGGTCGACTTGCCGGCTGGCGACATTAAGTTGGATGCGACCGTCCTGGGGAAGTCGGCGTTCGGCGATATTGAGGCCCGCCATTACTTTAATACGGGCGATAACAGGACCTGCGAGCTGGCGCGGGGGCGGAGCCATTTCGACCAGCCCACCGTCAACGCGATAGCGAATACGAAACATATCACCGAATGGTTCAAAGTGGATGTCGCTCGCGTGGGATTGAACCGCTTTATAAAAAACCAAGTTCACGTATTTGATGACCAAGGGAACATTTGCGTCTTCAATGGTGTTCCCGACCTCGAACCCAGAACTTGCCATTTCGGCATCATCCATGGGCAACCCGGTAAAATCAATGGTATCAGCCACTTCTCCATAATACTTTTCAAGAGCCCGCTCAACCTGAGTTGCAGGAGCGATAACCATGGAAAGCATTTTTCCGGTCGTAAAATGAATGTCGTCAAGAATCTGGGTAGAAAATGGATCCACCAATGCGACGGTGAGAGTGTGACCATCCCACAGGACAGGGACAATGCCGTTCAGTTTGGCGGTTGAGCCATCGATTTGTTCAGTGATCTCAGGGGAAATATCGTCTGGCACGAGCATGAAATCGTAGCCCAGATGTTCAGAAATAATGTGGAACAGACTAGGCTCAGAAATGATCTCCATTTCAATAGCTAAGAGCGCAATCGATTTGCCTGAACGCTGATGCTCTTCTTGAATGTCCGTCAATTGGAGTTCAGTGACAAGACTGCGCTCCTGCAAGAGTTGGATAATAATTTCGTTATGGGTATCGAGCATACGTTATCCGTTAAGTAAAATCCGAACGTTTTCTGGGTCCTGACATTTCGACATCACTTCGTTGAGATCAATCAGATCATTGCGGAGTAAGTGAACAAGGTGCGCGTCCATGCTTATCATTCCATGTTTGCTTCCCGTTTGGATATCGGAAGTAATGGCATAGGTTTTATTATCACGAATCCGAGCTGATATAGCCGCTGTTTGAACCATAATCTCAAAAGCCGCGACACGGCCCTTGCCGTCTTTCTTCGGAATTAATAATTGAGAAATGACCGCTTTAAGATTCCCTGCGAGTTGCATGCGCACCTGCTCTTGCTGGTTAGTTGGGAACGCTCCGACAATCCGGTCCACAGTGCGTGCCGCGCCAGTGGTATGAAGTGTGCCAAACACCAAGTGGCCCGTTTCAGAAGCGTTAATGGCCGCTTCCATGGTTTCAAGATCGCGCATTTCCCCGACAAGAATGACGTCAGGATCCTCACGAAGTGCGCGCCGCAAAGCTTCAGCAAAGCTTGTGGTGTCAGTCCCAATTTCGCGTTGATTTACAATGCATTTTTTGTGGGAATGAAAAAATTCGATAGGATCTTCCACCGTGATGATATGATCCGGCCGAGTTTCATTAATATAATTGATCATGCTCGCCAGGGTGGATGATTTCCCTGAACCCGTGGGACCAGTGACAAGGATAAGACCTCTGGGTTGGTGCAACATTTCGGCGACACTCGGAGGCAGACCGATTTCATCGAGGGTGAGTAAACGATTAGAAATTTGGCGAAGGACCATGCTGATAAAGCCCTTTTGTTTGAACACACTGACACGAAAACGGGCGACCGCGCCGAAAGAAAATCCGAAGTCCGCACTCCCCACCTCGCGCAATTGCTTTTGTTTTTCGTCGGAGGTGATTGATTTCATCAATTCTTCGGTATCAGCTGGAGTGAGCTCGGAAAGTTCCAAGGGGCGGATAGCGCCGTGCATACGGCAAGCAGGCGGAGAACCCACAACGATGTGCAGGTCCGAACTACCGGATTCGACCATAAAATCGAGGAGTTCATTGATCGCCACAGCCATAATTAATTCTTATCTCCCATGGTAATTCCAATGACCTCTTCGGGCGTTGTGATTCCAGCCAAAACCTTACGCAGCCCATCTTCGCGCATCGTACGCATCCCTAGTTCGCGGGCTCGGTTACGAATCGCGCTCGACGAGGTTTTTTCATAGATCAGACGTTTGATTTCGTCATTGATAATAAAAATTTCAAAGATACCCATCCGACCTTTGTACCCAGACATATTACACGTCTCACACCCGCCACCTTTAGCGAGGTGAGCGTCGACTAACTGGCTTTCGGTGAGGCACAAAGTACGCACTTCAGCTTCCGTTGGGGTATATTCCTGTTTACAGCGAGAACATATTTTTCGGATCAACCGTTGCGCAATAATAGCCCGGATGGATGAGGCACATAGGAACGGTTTTACACCGATATCAATCAAACGTGTAATCGCGCTCGGCGCGTCGTTAGTGTGCAGAGTGGAAAAGACCAGATGACCCGTCAGCGAGGCGTTGATGGCAATGTTGGCAGTTTCGACATCACGAATTTCACCGACCATGATGACATTAGGCGCCTGACGCAGCATGGCTCGGAGTGCCGCGGAAAAGGACATTCCGATGTCTTCATTCACATGGACTTGGTTGATCCCAGAAAGTTCGTATTCAACCGGGTCTTCCACCGTGATAATTTTCATCGACGGTTTATTGATAAAATTGAGGCAACCGTACAAAGTGGTGGTCTTACCTGAACCCGTAGGTCCTGTAACCAAGAGGATACCGTCAGGAAGGTTGATGAGACGTTCGAATGAAGTGAGGTCGTCGCCGATAAAGCCTAATTCGGGCAGACCAAGCATAAGGCTTGTTTTATCAAGAATACGCATCACCACGCTTTCACCATGACTCGTGGGTACGGTAGACACACGGAGATCGATGGATTTACCGTGGCCAATGGACATTTGAATACGACCGTCCTGAGGCATTCGTTTTTCGGCAATGCTCATGTTGGACATGATTTTAATACGAGCCACGATCGCCGCTTGTAACCTTTTGTGTGGGCTGTCGAACTCAGCAAGGACTCCGTCGACTCTGTACCTGACACGGAATTTTTTCTCCAGAGGTTCGAGATGAATATCACTCGCGCCTTTTTTCTGGGCGTCGATGATAATTTTATGAACTAGCCGGATGATGGGCGCGTCGACATCGCCTCCTCCTTCATCTGCGTCCACCCGTTGTTGGACATCCACATTTCCCTCAATGGGGTCCGTGATGATGTTTTCCATGTCAGCAAGTGTGCCGTAGTGCTGGGAAATGGCGTTGTCGATATCATCCCGAGTTGCAGCTACAAACTCGAGGTTTCGGTGCAGCACGTGGCGAAGTGTATCGACGAGCTCAATATCTTGGGGTTCAGAAATGGCGACAAGCAGGGTGTTATGCTGGAGAGTGACTGGAATGACCCGGTATCTTTTGGCCACCGCAGCGGGAATAGTCTCAATAATTTCTTTTGAGAGTTTGTAATCGGCCAAGTGAACCACCTCCATACCGTATTGACCGGCCACAGCCTGGAGAATGTCGCGATGAGTGCAGATTTCCATCTGAACAATCGCATCTATGACGCTGATGCCGCGTTCATGTGAAATGTCCGTAGCCTGTTGGATTTGGGCAGAATTGACCAAGCCTACATCTTTAATGACATCCAAAACAAAATCGTCGTTTGTGGCCAAAGGTCTATTTCCTAGGATAAGATGAAGGTTTTAAAATCCGAACCGGCTGATGAAGTTAGCGTATTTACCATTTCTTGTAAACACACTTGAGTAAAGCGGGACGGAAGTCAAAGAACCTTATTTGGCAGAGTCCCCCGGCTCAGAGCGTAATTTTCCAGAAGCACATTCTTCAATGAGCATTTGCCGCACTTTCCGAAGCCGCTCGCGTAGGTCCATCGTTTCGAGCACTTCACGTTTATGTTCGCAGGTTTTGAGTAACCAATATGAAACCAAGTCAGTCAGAATTTCCGCGTTTTCTAGGCGTTTAAGGTATTTAACCATGGATGGATTCGACAGGTCATCGTTTAAATCGGAGAGAAGCTCTTTTAGTTTAAAACACAACGCATCCACCTCTACGGTATCTACAAAGGTACTTTCAAGGGTCTTCACATGAGCTTTGGGATACGAGGCTGAATGTATATAATCGAGTATTCGCACGCGCTGGATCCCTTGAAGAATCAGGTTAGACGTCCCATTTTTCTGGTTCACGCACGCGCGGATGATTCCTACCCCGGCCACTTTATGAAGTTTAGGCCGTTTTTTAGAGCCCACGACATGGGGCGAGGAGTCGATGGCAAACATGCGATCGGATTCCAAGCAATCAGCGAGCATGGCACGATATTGAGGCTCAAAAATGTGGAGAGGAAGGAGTGCTTGTGGAAACAAGAATACGTTTGAAAGGCGCATTATGGGAATTTCATCGGGAACCGTCATGATTTTGCCCTTTTCATAGAATATACGAGGAAAACCGTAACTCGCAAGGGACCAAGGCTAACTTCGTAAAGTTTTTTTAGTTGATCTTTTAAATTTCTTTTCATGTGATGCTATTGCAGGGGAGCGGGAATCAGGGTTTTGAGATGATTTAAGCTCAAAAATTTGGTCTCGAAGTAACGCCGCTTTTTCGAACTCAAGATTCGTCGAAGCGACTTCCATTTGACCTTGCAGTTCCTTCAACAGGTCGACAACGTCAAGCGATCGACCCGCACCCGCAGCCGATTCCTCAATTTGACGGCTTTTAAGGACTGTGTGCAAACTGCGTTGGACCGACCGGGCCACGCTCTGTGGTGTGATGTTGTTTTGGAGGTTGTACTCAAGTTGTTTAACCCTTCGATACCCAGATATTTTTAAAAAGTTTTTAATGGAATCCGTATGCTTGTCAGCGTAGAGAATCACGCGCCCGTCGATGTGCCGTGCGGCGCGCCCAGCCGTTTGAATGAGGGAGGTCTGGCTTCTGAGAAAACCTTCTTTGTCGGCATCCAATATCGCGACAAGTGCCACTTCAGGCAGGTCGAGGCCTTCACGGAGAAGATTAATCCCCACAAGGACATCAAACTCTCCCCCTCGCAACGCCCGTAAAATTTCAACGCGCTCGATCGTATCGACTTCGCTATGGAGGTACCGCACTTTAATCCCAATTTCCCGAAGGTAATCAGTCAGATCTTCCGACATGCGTTTAGTAAGAGTCGTGACCAAAACACGTTCCCCTTTTTCAACAGCTTTTCTCGCTTCGTGAATGAGGTCATCGATTTGTCCAGAAAGCGCGCGGATTTCGATAAGAGGATCCACTAAACCCGTAGGTCGGATCAGTTGCTCGACAACACGGCCACCCGTTTGGAGGAGTTCATATTCCCCAGGTGTGGCGGAAACATAGACCGTTTGATTAAGGATAGCCTCGAACTCTTTAAAATTGAGTGGCCTATTGTCGAGGGCACTTTTAAGGCGGAATCCGTGATCCACCAAGACCATTTTCCGAGAGCGATCACCCTCATACATGCCGCGCACTTGTGAAACAGTGACGTGTGACTCGTCAATAATAGCGAGGTAATCCTTTGGAAAGAAATCGAGTAGCGTAAAAGGTTTTGAACCCGGAGGGCGCCCCGAAAGGTGGCGCGAGTAATTCTCAATCCCGCTGCAAAATCCCATTTCTTGGATCATTTCAAGGTCGTAACTTGTTCTTTGCTTTATCCGCTGCGCCTCGAGGAGCTTACCGGAGACTTCAAATTCCGCGACCCGCTCATGCATTTCCTCGGTAATGGTAGTTAAGGCCTTGCGTAATTTATCAGCCGGAGTGACAAAAGCTTTTGCTGGAAAAATGGTGAATTTGAGATGGGCTCCTTGCTTGTCACCGGTGAGCAGGTCGATTTCGGTGATACGCTCGATTTCATCGCCGAAAAATTCAATGCGCAACCCATTTTCTTGGTGAGCGAGGGCGACTTCGACTGTATCGCCACGGACGCGGAAGGTACCCCTCTTAAAATCGATATCGTTCCGCATGTACATGGTATCGACCAGTCGGCCTAACAACCACTCCCGGGAACAGTGCTGACCCGTTTCGATGGGGATGATCATGTTGTAATAATCTTCGGGGGAGCTTAGCCCGTAGATACAGGAAACACTTGCAACGACAATAACGTCGCGGCGGGAGAGAAGCGAGCAAGTGGTACTGAGGCGCAGCCTTTCAATTTCCTCATTAATGCTGGAATCTTTTTCTATATAGGTATCGCTTTGCGGGATGTAAGCTTCTGGTTGGTAGTAATCGAAATAACTCACAAAATATTCCACAGCATTGTGAGGAAAGAATGACTTAAGCTCCGAAAAAAGCTGAGCGGCCAGTGTTTTATTATGACAGAGAACGAGAGTTGGCCTGTCCAAGTTCCGAATGACATTAGCCATCGTGAAGGTTTTTCCAGACCCTGTCACACCCATCAGCACTTGGCTTTTTTCACCTGCGGCTAGGGCTGCTGACAACTTTGAAATGGCGAGAGGTTGATCACCTTTTGGGGAATATTCGGAAACTAATTCAAAAGGCATTCTGATAATAAACCTCGAAGTGCGGGAAGTGTCAAATGGGTCCCTCGAAATGAAGACGTAAATGAGGAACGAAGTGCGATTTTATGAAAATTTAACCCCCTTTTACAATTTTCAGCATTATTTTTCTCTACCTAACAGGCGTATCTATAAGGGCTTAAAATCGTTATAATCGCAATTTACAGTTGGTGATTGCCTAGTAAAACTTTTTTAGTACTCTGCCGCCAAGACATAAGCTGGTTAGTCCTTATGAAAAAAATTCTTATTAAAACACATCTACTACGTTCGAGCGCCTTTGAATCAGGGATTTCCTTGGTCGAGGTAATGATTTCCCTTACAATCGCCGTGTTTTTCACGGTATCAGCGATTTCCGCTTTTGTGTGGAATCAAAAATATTCCCAGCTTGCCGCTTATCGAACAGAGGCTGTCCGCATCAATCAGTACTGGGCGGATCACTGGCAATCGACTCCCTACATCGATTTTAAAAGCACAAATATACCGCCACAGTTCAATTTCAGCGGGATGCGATCAACTTCTTCAGGGGGTAGTGCGATGCAAGCCGCGCTTACAAATTCATCATTACGTAAATTTAATGTGGTGACGACAAATTCCTTAGGAACGGTGAGCTGGACCAACTTTACCACTAACGTCAGTGCCATTCTCGCGTACACCACACTGATCAAAGTTACAAACGTCGCAAGTTATTCGAATGACGGTCTCAGAGTTGCCAACATTTCCACTTATTGGTCTTTCGCAAGTCGGAGCTCCGGTACAGATGCAAAATACACAAACACAACGGTCATTTTTAAAGCCAAGGATAATTGATATGGAAAAAAAACAAGGAATGACCCTCGCAGAAATATTAATATCAACCTCTGTCTTCACGACATGCATGGCGTTGATGCTCAGTGGGTTTGTGGCGATGCAGAAAATGTACTTTTTTACGTATACCATGAATAACACCCATGATGACCTTCGCACCACCCTAGACAAGATTACCCATGAAATTCGAAGCTCCCCCGTTTATCCCATTGTTTATAACGCAGCGGGAACCCCTGCGGGAGATGGCCAAGCAGGAACTGATTTAAGGGTCATGAAAATTGCCGCTTATGGACATACAAAACAAAGTGAAAATATAAACTCCAAAAATGTTGAAATGGATGACATTACGGTAGTAGCCGGCAATGGCACCACTCAAGGATCGATCGTAACTGACGCGACCACAGCCAATGCTATCACAGGGAGTAGCCCTATCCCATCCGGCGCCATGACCACTTTGCCGGCCAACGTGTTTCGTTCGACTCCTGTCACAAACACTTTTTCTACTGGAAACGCGGTACGCTTTGATCAGATTTATCAGCCCGCAGGAACAACAAATACCATTCCATTACAGGGCTATGTTGATGAAATAAAGGGGAACAGTGGGAATAATAAATTGAAATTAAAACTGGTTTCAGGCCTTCCCATTTCCGTGACGAATAACACATTAGTTTTTTTTGGAACCGAGTCGAGGTACCTCGTCGTCAATAATGAATTAAGATATTATCCTGATTCCTCCAAAACAAACGCTGGGTCATACAAGGTGATCGCGTCCAACTTATCCACGAATAAGATCTCCTTCACAACGCGAGATCAACTCGCCGAGATTTCAGTTCAAACTGAGACTGCAGGCACCATTTCCGGTAAACAAATATTGAGATATCAAACTCAGGCGGCTCCTCGCATGGATTCCGGATTTGTGACCCGCTATTAACTAAATATAAATTATGATTACGAATAAAGAAAGCGGAGGAACGATTCTCATTGTTGTCATGATCATGATGGGCATTAGCATGCTGACATTAGGGAGTGTCATGTTGTCCACACGCCAATCGAGCATGTTATCGGACCGAGCTAATAACCGATTAGAGGCGATAAACTCTGCCGAAGCTGGGTTGGAGAAAAGTTATGCGGACTTCCGAACAGTAGTTTTTGCTGACGCCGCGCTTTCCACTGTACCCACCCTCTCCAATTGCACAGCGAACATAAATCTTGGGTCAGTTCCTAGTGGTTATTATAAAGCAAGTGATGGTTATGACTATCAAGTCAACACCCTTGTACCCTTGGATGCTTTGGGTGTTCCATCGAGCACCCCAATTGACTCTTCCACAATGACAAACTTGGGGCAAAGAGAGTACCGATATTTGAGTATTTGCCATGTCAAGCGAAACCAAGGCTCTAATCCAATAGTCGTGAAAATTCAACGGGAAATTAAATATACAATCAAACCACTGTTCCAATATGCAATTTTTTATAACCAAGATTTAGAACTGTATAATGGACCTAACATGATCATTGACGGGAAGGTTCACTCCAACGGAAAATTATATTTTTGGGGGAAATCTACAGGAAGCGTTGTTTACGGCCTTCTTACAAATTATGGAGCGGTCTCGCATGTCAACGGTTTATTTCTTACGGCTTCTTTGGATTCATCAAATACGAGTGGGAGTAATAAAAATACATACCTGGGGGGCCAACCATTCGCGACCTCAAAAGAAACTCCGCCCGGTGATTTTGAAATTAATACAAATAACCCAAATACTTCCGGTGGTGCACGTGAGCTGATTGAGCGGCCCGACGCTGGTTATGGTGATGAACAAGTGGGGGCTGAACGTATGTATAATAAAGCGGGCCTTAAGGTAATTGTAAATAGCACCGGTGGTGTAGAATATAGAGACTTAAACAATGTTATCATTTCCAATGCTGCTGTGAATTACCCTGTTTTGACCAATGTCTTTTTACCGGGTAAAAAAATGTCTGATTTTCGTTGGAATGATGATGTGAACAATCCTTCCGCTGCTATTTCAAATGTAACAACAATTGATATTGATGTAGGAAAATTAGCTGCGGCGGCCAATTCAAATGGAATCCCTGGTTTTAATGGAATTGTTTATGCCTGTTACTCGGACGGGTCTCCTGTCACGAAACGAGGTGTTCGGCTCATTAATGGTGCATCAATCCCCACTCAAGGTCTAACAGTCGTCACAGAAAATCCAATGTATGTTGTAGGCGACTATAACACGGGAGGTACGGCTCAAAATGTTCCTTCTAATGTAAGTAATACAGGCGCAACATTTTTGAGTGGTGCTTCGACGAAGCCTTCTTCCTCCCTAATGGGAGACGCAATAACTGTTGTTTCATCCAACTGGTTTGCGAATAATTATAACACAAATATTACACATATTAATAAGACCGTCACTGGTGATTATGGTATTTTTACACGCAATGCCAAGGCGACGACAATTAATGCAGCAATGATTGCAGGAATTGTGCAATCAAAAACTGTGTTCACAAATTCAGTATCAAGCAATTGGTATAGTGGTGGGGCGCACAACTATATCCGATTACTGGAAGATTGGTCCAATGAAACATCCGCCAACGTAAATAACACATTACTAACAGTGAATGGCTCAATGGTTAATCTATTTTATAGTCAACAGGCCACTACCCGATTTATCGCAAATGAAGTTAAATACGATTATTACCATCCACCTAGGAGAAGATGGATGTATGATACGAATTTTAATGACTTTGCCAAACTTCCTCCAGGGACTCCCTTAACGCGGTCTATTAAAAAATCGCAGTGGTCGCTTGTGAATTAAGAAAGCGACTAGCGAACAAGTTTAACTTAGGTTGCCTGAGAGTATTTCCACTGAACAGCGGTGTGAATGAGTTCATTCACATTTTTTACATTGAGCTTGGCCATGATGTGGGTGCGATGGGCGTCCACTGTTTTAACACTCAGCCCGAGGGTCTTTGCAATTTCGTTGGTACTCATCCCTTGACTAATAAGTTGGAATACTTCGAGTTCGCGATCTGTTAATTTTTGGACGCTTGGGCTGGCGTTATTCGACTTAGCGCCCATGGATTGGTTAATAATCCGGGAGGTCATCTTCTTGCTGAGATAGGTTTCCCCACCTAATACATGTCGAAGAGCACTAATGACGTCCTCGACTGGAGATTGTTTCATGATAAATCCATTGGCTCCGGCTTTGAGAACACGTTCCGCATAGATTTCTTCGTTATGCATAGAAAGCATAAGGATAGGGAGGGTCGAATTAAATTCCCTAATGGTTTTCACAAGTTCTAAACCGCTCGCGCCTTGCAAAGAGATATCAATGAGAGCTCCATCGGGTGTAAATGTCTTAAGCACTTCGATGGCTTCTGGTACCGTGGCTGCCTCTGCTTCAACTTTAAGGTCCGCTTCACGATTGATAAGCTGAACTAGACCTTGGCGGAATATGGGATGGTCTTCGACAACGAGAAGTTTTTTTGGATTTTGAGGCATATGACTATTAAGCCAGAACCCCAAGGAAAAATCAATCTACCTGATAGGCTTGTTCTTTAGACAGGCTTTTGACCGAGGGAATACCCAACGGATACCCTATCGTGGCGTAGTCTTCCATGGTCCACTTAAAATCAAGAGGCACATCATAAGCCGTGATCAAAGGGGGTGATTTAAACGTACTAGAAGAATAGAGAGTGGCAATGGACCCTTTTAAAGTGAGCGAAGCAGAAGTCCATGATTCCAAAAGGCGTACACCAAAGAGAGGGCCTTCAGTGGGGTTAGTTGATGCGCCAGTGACAAGGCTGACATTGTAAATAGAGGAGGATGCGATCCTTGAGGATTTTGAGGTGATATCATTTGAAGTAGCTGACCAGGCACCAGAAAGTAATGTCACGCTATCCGCAATAAGTGCGCTTGGGACCCCCGAACTGTTTTTTGGAGGCGCAGAGTTAAATGATCCAGCGACATACACGGGGGAATCGGAAGCAATAGATAAACCTCCAATAGGAAGTGTCGTGGCATTAGAGATTTTGACCGCCCCGTTTGAGATCGAGGAACTGCTGATATAGATAATCCCATTCCAGAAAGGTTTACCTTGAAGCAAAGGGTCGGTGCATATTTTTTTACCTGAAACGCCGAGAGATTTTGCGAGCGTATTGTTTTGAGCGAATGATGCGTTTGTTTGTAGGGTCGCGGGGATTATGGGTGTTCCAGAGCTATCAAAAAGCCCTGAAATATTGACTTCAGAAGTGGCCATGACTAGGTCAGCGCCATGGTCCATGATCTTACCTTTTCCTGAGAAAACATTGGTCATGACTGTGTAGATAGCCCCGCTGTTTGTAGAAATTTCTATTCCATCAAGAGTAAAAAACTTTGTGCCTTGAGTTGAATGGATCACTTTCAAGCCCGCTTGATTATACAAACGGAAGGAGGCGTTAACGTCGACGTGCGAGGTTAGATTTGTTTGGAGTATGGGAGTTTCAATAAGCTCACGGCTCCCGTCATTGTTAGGATTAGTGTCGCTGATATCAGCCGTAACAGTAATGGGATCCGTTATCGTAGAAGCGAGGGCCGGAACCGAGGTAAAACCTATATTGGTTGCCCAAGCTAAATTATTCGAGGAAAGGGCTAACTGAAACCCGGTGACTGCCGTGACTTGTCCCGCCCAAGTACTTGCAGATGAGCCATCAACGGTGATTTTTCCATTAGCGTGGACAGGCCCGGGTACTGAAAGTCCTACGACGTTACTGACGAGCACGTTGCCATGGGTAAAGAGGGCATAGTTGCAAATGGGTTGTGCGCGATAAACAAACTCGCGCTGGAGTTTTAAAGGTGGAATGGTACTCCCTTTTTTAGAAACATGTGTGATCGCCATATAACGATATTCAATGTTGGACGGACGAGTATCGAAATTCTGAGGTGCGTTTGCGGGCACTCCTTGAGTATTCAAGGGGAAAGCTGTGTGTGTCGGAAATTTAAATGCACTGCCTGCGGTGGATAAATCTGGGGGCAAAGTCGAACTATTAATCCGGGCAGTTAGGTTAGATATGCCCATCGGAGCATTGAGAGTGTTCGTAGACAAATGCCAAGAGTATACCGAGGCAAAGTCATTTTCCATGGCTGACAAGCCCGCATTCTTTAAGGCAGTCAGGTCTGTAGCTCGGTTTGCCATAGCCCGAGTATGATTTGTAAGGGTCACAGCGGATGCTAGAAGCAAAGAAATAAGAACAATCGTCGTCAGGACAGCGGCGAGGACGCTTCCCTCTAATGAGTTACCACTTACGTTATGCCTGCCTGACTTCATATAAGAAATTTTCGTAGATGCAATGCGTGACATTCCTATATTACTAGCTAAGAGTGGCATATCAAGGTTTAATTTGGACGGGAAATTTTCCTTTTCCAAACAATGTTTGTTTGACCGCCAACGGATAGTGCCAGATTTAGGTCTACAAACTTTTGCGACATGGCGAAGGGTTTTTGGTTGGCAGAATTAAGTGAAGCGATTACCTTTGAGCTCGAGTTTTGAGAGGGGTAGAAGGTAATTAAATTCGTTCCTGAGACCTTCATCCGACACTCTTTGCCTATAAGTACTTTCGTTCCAATGGGAAATCCTTCCAATAGAGAGTCTTCAAGGATGACGACGATTTTGTCAGCGTTTTTGCCGTTCACTGAAGCGACAGAGGATTGCCATTTTCCTAGTGCACCTAAAAGTTCAATTCGATCGCCTGCCTGAACATCAGGAATAACCGTTGTGGTTGCGATAGGTTCTTGTGATATATCAGTCACAATCCCTGATGAAGGTGTTCCCGTCAGCACACTTGTTGCAGCGGGTCGCCCGCGTGTTGAAAGGTTTTGCAATTTCAACATTTTAGTATTGGGATTGGGGCTGTTTTCCAAAGTTCCTGTGTATAATGCCGTTATAACCCTTAATTCATCCCCTTGCACTCCCTCCGCCGCTAAAGCATCTGACGTGTACACCCTCGGTGTCATATAAGAGGCGGATATTACTTGGTTCATCCATGTGGTACTCCGATTAAGCCTTGAGTGCGTGATATCAAGTTGCTGCGTCCGGGTACTGATTTTCATTGTCGTAACCAGGGATGTTAACGCCATGGAAAGACAAATGACAAAGATACTGGAAGAGATCATGACTTCCAGTATAGATACACCACTGTTTCGCTTTAATGACATGGAGTTAGGGTCCAACCGTGACGTTAACGTTATCATTTGCCTTCAGTACAACCGTTCTATTTGTCATAAAACGATCTAGGTACCGCCAATAAATAAACACTTCTGCCCTTTTATAGGCACCGGTGTTGGAAACATTTACCATTGTTTCATAAGCCACACTTGAGTTAACATTTGTTTTCCATTCTGATCCTGGGCGTGTTTGAAATGTTTTAAAGCCTGTGCTCCCAGCCACTGGAAGAGTTGGCGATAAAGCATCTAAGTTTATACTGTAATTTGTGGCAGAAAAGTTTGCGACGGCTGAAAAATTTGTTTGATTGATCACGTCCAATGTTTCCTGCATATAACGATTCGCTTCTGTGTTATAAATGGAAATGAGCGCAGACTTCTGGTTGACGATAAAAGCGGAAATGGCGCTCACTGAGAAGATCACCATCACTGCAAGGGAGATGATGACTTCGGTGAGAGTCAGTCCATGAAGCGATGAAGTTGGAGTCACCATTTGAGATGGAAATTATGGCAAGTTTTTTTTATATAATAAAGTTAAAAGGACACTGAATCTTCCAAATTTAATTAATAATCCTTAATGACTTACAAGAAATACTTAGCTGTTTTGGGTGTCATTTCATCCATTTTTCTATGTCTTGGTCCGCTCTGGGCCTTGTTATTATTAGAATACAGACTCGATCGCCTGATTTTTCTTCTATTCCAGCCTAGTGGAACTTCGTTTTTTTCATACGACGCATTGGTCTGGGTTGTGTGGTGGGGCTTTTTGGCCGTTCCTGTGGGTGCCATTGTTGGTTTGCCATGTGCCGTGTTTTTTATTCGATACTTTCGTGAGAAGAAAGAAACTAAACAGGCCTTGGAATATGAACAAAAGCTCGTCGAGTCAAGCGTCAGAGAACAGCAACGAATTGGGCAAGATCTACATGATGATCTCGGCCAACACTTAGCTGGTGTTCGCTTTATGGTTAAAGTCCTGATGAATGACCTGACCATAAAACAGATCCCTGAATCGAAAGATGCAGGCTCAATTCTGGAACTCTTAGACCAAGCCTTGCAGAAAACACGCTCCCTGGCTAAAGGCTTATGCCCCATCGAGGTAGAGCGAAACGGGTTGGGGGCTGCCCTAGAAGAACTAGCGCAGCAAACTTCAGAACGATTGAAAGTGAGCGTTATTTACGAAGAACAGATGGACGCACACGCCATCGATAAATATCAAGGTACTGAGTTGTACAGGATCGCCCAAGAAGCTCTCAACAACGCAATACGCCATGGAAAAGCAAATAATATAATTATTAGACTTTTAATGGAAGATACTCAAGGCAAGTTAGTTATAGAAAATGATGGAGCGCCTATTACGGATTCGAAACTGACAAAAGGGATGGGCATTTATTCAATGCAATATAGAGCACGAGTGCTAAAAGGAACATTATCCATAAAATCTGAATCTAGCGAAAAAACAGTTGTCATTTGCCGTTTCCCTATATTAGCACAGAAAATACCTATTGACTTATAAGGTTTTCTATTATATAATCATGGGATGAAAGCTTATTTTGTAAGGGTGAGCCAACAGACCGCAAAAACAATAAATTCTCCAAAGTCAGGACAATCAGGAGTCACTTTAGTCGAAATTCTTATCACGATTGTTCTGACGGTTTCCTTTGTGACTTCTGCCATGGCAGGCTTTTTAAACCTCCAAAAGCGTTCACTCAAAATGGCTTTGAACTCAGAAGCACAAAGAATTTTACAAGGGCATGCGGACCGAATTCAGGCTCTCAACTATGTAGATGTGACAAATGTGGTGAGCATTATAAATACTAATTTAAGCCGGGTCAGGATCACATCAACGGCAAGCGCAGTCGATTTAACTAAGGAAGCTTATTTGTATTCGACCTCCATTAATGTCGTAGAAAATAATAACCAAAAAGTATGTACCCTGCGTACGAGATGGGAGTTTCCATTAGAAAATAGAGTAATGACTAACTCGGTGGTCCTCATAAAGGGTAGCGACGTATTTTAAGGAATAACATGAAACCACTCTTTGGCACTCATCAAAAAGGAACAACGCTCGTGGAAATGATTATAAGTATGATTATTTTTACCGTGGCCATGGGAATAATACTCGTAGCAATGATTGCTGGGCAGAAAATATTTTATAATACGCGATTGATTGATATGGCTCATGATGACGTCCGAATGTCCGTGGATCAGGTGGCCCAACTGGCAAGGTCGACGCCCGTTTTCCCAGCGGCATATCAGACGAACAATGCCAATTTTCAATCGAGAACAGCAACGGGTGATAACACTGAGGTTTATGAAGTTCGCATCATGAGATCTGGCTTTTTATCTTATGTAACTAACACCCCAGCAGCTTTATCCAACACACTGGTATTAAGTAATCTAACGAGTCGAGGCACTATGGTTTCCACAAATATATTTACAGGCGCAAACTTCCCAACAGGGGTGGTAGCAAATGTCGCTAGCTTTTCATATCGTACCACGCCGATCGCAGCTCAGGTAAAAGTAGGCGACGCCATTCGAATTGATGCGGCAAATCCTTATAGTGTTTACATTACGAATATTGTAGTAAGTAATGCCAGCGCCATCACAGTTCGTGTAGCCCCCGCTTTTCCAACAAGTATTGCTTATAATACGATCGCCTACGTAGGAACTGAAAGTCGTTTTGTATTGCAAAGCACCATGAACGTACCTCAAGGCGCGACAAACCTCACATATGGCGAACTTAGGTATTATCCTGATAGCTTTTCTTCAAACACATTCAAAGTTCTTTCAAAGAATCTTCTGTTTGCGAATAATCAGGATATTAACGTTGGGTCGTCTTTTAAAACCATAGGAAAAAGTTTAGTCATTGTTTTAAATTACGACTCAAGGGCCAAGACGGATACGTCAACCTTCAACGAAACCGACCTTATCGGTCGGGGATTTCTACGCTATCGCACCGAAGTGGCTATGCGCTCCGATGGAGGCTTTTTGCAAAAAGTAGTTGTCAATCCTGTTGGTTTTACTCCCGGATTTGAAGAACCAGATGAATAATGAGGTGCTTATGAAATACCAAAATAATAATGAACAAGGCAGCATTTTAATCGTTGCAATGACAATGGTCGCATTAATGGCGGCCTTGTTCGGAATGGTTGCCTTATCGACTCGCCAAACCATGAGCATGGCGTCCCGCGCAAACAATCAATTGGAACTTATTTACGCAGCGGAATCTGCAATCGAGCAAAACTATGCGCAACTGGGGCGGGTACTGATCACAAACAGTCAGGGTTTCAATCCATCAGTAGCAACTCTCACTTCCAACATTAATACGAGTACTGCTCCCACTAATTATCCGCAAGTAACGTTTAACGTGAACACCATTGTTCCGCTCGGAATTAGTGGAATTCCACAAAATACTGCAACTAACATGACGGGAAGCGTGGGAGCTCAGGAATACCGGTATATGCTCATTACGCATGCTTCTCGAAACATCGCTGGTACGGATATGAAAGTGAAACTGCAAAGAGAAATTCGGTATACAATCGATCCGTTATATCGATTTGCTATATTTTATAATAATGACATGGAGCTCCATAACGGTCCTACTTTTAACATAACAGGTCGCGTACATTCCAATGGGAAGTTTTATAATGGTGGAGCGAATGGCGCACAAAATTATTGGGGATCCGTTGCGTCTGTTGGTGGAACCTCTGCTTCGTTTATGCCTAATAATGCAGATGGGCGGAGTACAATATCAGGAGGGGTAACTAATAGTACACCAGGCGGGGTTTCTAATATCACCTACGGCGCAAGCCAGCCCTACACAACAGCGACTGAAGTACCACCAGGTAGTGATTTTCAAGCAAATTCCACAAACCTAAATTTGAACGATGATGGTCCTATCGAACTCATACAGATGCCCCGCGATACCTTTTCCAATCCCGATCCAATGGGGACTAACCGCTTATATAATCAAGCCGCGCTAAAAGTAGTTGTGAGCAGTAATAATATTCCAACTATTTACGTAGGGGGTACAAACAACGTGGTACTTACAAACGGGTCTTTGTATACTTATATGACTCAAACCATGTTTACAGCTGGAGGAAAAATGAGCGATTTCCGTCAAGGTAGCACAGTCAGCAATGTAACAACTGTAGACGTAAATATTTCAGGAATGATCAACTCTTCAAATAGTTTCGTTCTTGGAACGTCAATTCCAGCAACTAATTATTGGCCGACTAATACGACTGTTCCAGCGTCGCTGAGGGGCACAGCGATACCTGCAGCACTTCAGGGAGCGAGTCTTTGGAATGGGATTGTGTGGGCTGGATACGACGACGGAAAGACACAAAAAAGAGGGGTTCGACTGATAAATGGTCAAAAAATTCCAACGGGTGGTATGACGATGGTTACTGAAAACTCATTGTATGTGATTGGCGATTACAATACAGGGGGGAGCGGCAGCAGTGTTCCTTCGAACGTAGGTAGTGGCTCTTACGTTACAAATAAGAGCACAGCCACAGGATATACAAATCAACCTTCCTCAGTTATGGCAGATGCAGTAAATCTGCTTTCGTCAAGATGGATTTCAAATGGATATAATAATGTAACTGCAGCAGGAAGTCGCGACGCAGTTAATACCACTTACAACACGGCGATTATTACAGGGAATGTTAGAAGTACAAATGGGACGTATAGTGGAGGAATAGAAAATTTACCAAGATTCCTAGAGGATTGGTCCGGAGGCCTCAGATCAACCTATTATGGTTCACTTGTGAATCTCTTTGCCAGTGAGCAAGCGACGAACATCTGGACGAGTGGAGTTTACTCCCCTCCAAACCGTAATTGGTATTTTGATACTGCTTTTGAACAAGGAAGTTTGCCACCTGGAACTCCCATGGTCCGGAGTGTAAAAAAATCAGCTTGGGCACAAATTTTTTGAAAATTCAAATTGGTTAAAACAAAAAGTCGACATCATTGGCAATAACTTCTATCTGGAGCAATAGGCTAATAATCGCACCTAGTGTAGGCCGTCATAAATCTATTAACTTATATGGAATCGGCTGCAAAGTTTGACCGTCTACATTGGGGTAACTCGGCAACTCTAAGATTGGGGAGGAATCCCTCTGGTATTCGTCTTGAGAACTCGCGGGCATCCTATTC
>Ga0163149_10002871_pt1 | contig 20188 bp, 18 predicted proteins | sample OliLakLV19MP5G1_FD_148604 | JGI IMG/M metagenome (GOLD analysis project Ga0163149, IMG submission 148604) | Freshwater microbial mat bacterial communities from Lake Vanda, McMurdo Dry Valleys, Antarctica - Oligotrophic Lake LV.19.MP5.G1 | ecosystem: Environmental > Aquatic > Freshwater > Lake >...
ATGAAAGATACATCGCCAGAAATGGACGCCCGCTATCAGGACATGCTCATGCAGCGGTCCGGAGAAGAACGGCTCATGATGGGTTGCTCGATGCGCGAGACGTCGCGTACCCTTGTCGAAGCCTCCATTCGGGAACAAGACCCACAGGCCACCCCTGAAACTGTCCGCAAAGGCCTTTTTCTTCGCTTCTACGGCCACGAATTCGATGCCGATAGCCGAAGGAAGATTCTCGCTGCCATTGAGTCTACAACCCATCCAGTCGCCAAGTAGCCGATCTTCGTCTTGCCCGCCGCCGTTCGTCGCTTTCGTTCATTTGATTTCTTTGGTTCGCCGGGCGGGTTTGCCGGTTGTGCCAACAAGACAGACGATATAGACCAAACCAACCCCCGCGTTGAGTGAGTCCCATTCGTCCCGCCTGTTTCGCGTCAGGGTTTCTGGACGCGCGCAGTGGAAGATCAATCAGGCCCCATCCCTGAAGAGATAATGCGGAAGTTTTGAGAGACGGGAAAGTGTGGCCAGGTGCCCATCTTGCTCGCAGAACGCGCACGATCGGAAGGTGCTCGCCTGGGACAAGAGCGCGTCTCGGCGCGCTCGGGGTTGGGTGGGTGAGAACGTTGCGCGCAGTGAGAGATCAATGAGCCAGCTCTCAAGGGAGAAAAGTAGATTGCGCGCACTCTTGAACCTCAACGCTTAGCGAGTACTGCTTGTCAGACCGTGAGCAAATCGGTATCCTCCAAGGGCGAGAGACTTCTCAGGGGGTAAGGAATGGGTATCGCGGACTTACTCAAATTCAAGCGGCCTGAAATACTGCGTCTCGCGCAGGCACACGGAGCCCACAATGTGCGGATCTTCGGGTCCGTGGCAAGGGGAGAGGCGCGCCCGGAAAGCGATGTCGATTTTCTCGTTGAAATGGACAGCGGGCGCAGCTTGCTCGATCTCATCGAACTCAGCCAAGACCTCGAAACATTGCTGCAGCGTAAAGTCGACATCCTCACCGATCAGGGCCTGAGTCCATACCTTGAGCAGCAAATCCATGCCGAAGCTGTCCCCCTATGAAGGACGACCGGATCTATCTCCTGCACGTTCGAGACGCGATCCAACACATCGTGAGCTATACAGCGGCGGGAAAAGAGAGCTTCTTTTCCGACCGAAAGACCCAAGACGCGGTCGTGAGGAACCTCAGAATCATTGGGGAGGCGATCAAGCGTGTATCCGTCACGCTGAAAGAAGCGCACCCTGACATAGCGTGGAACCCATCGCCGGCATGAGAGATAAACTGATTCACGATTACTTTGGGGTCAACTTGCGGTTGGTGTGGGATGTAGTGGAACGAGACTTGCCGATTCTGAAACAAAAGATCGGCCGTCTACTCGATGCTCTTGGCGAGAAATCCTAGGAGTAGTATTCGCCCGGAGTGCGATCATGCTGAAAGATGTCGTCGAAGCCACGCCGTTGGAAGGTCACCTACCCCCCTTTCGCTCGCCTATCTAATCTCTTTGGGCTATCTGGTTTTCTTGTGCGATAAATCGACCCAACCAACCTTGCGTCGTGCCACTCCCGCTTGCCCCGCATGTCTCACGCGTCTCGCATCGGGGTCCATGGACTGGCGCAGTGAAAGACCCTCTAGCCCGCCTTCAAAGGGAAAAGATAGGCCGCACGTTTAATTCTTTCACGTCTTCCAGTCCTAAGCTATTCTCCTCATAAAAGGCAGCTGATTTGTAGGTGTGAAAGGGGTAAGCTTCAGCGCTAATTCCCTCACCGCCTCGCGGAGAACTCCTGCATGTTTGAGCAAGCCTTCAGAAATATCGACGATGTGCTCAGGAAAGAGGCCGGTTGCACGACCGAGCTGGACTATACCGAGCAGACATCCTGGCTGTTGTTCCTCAAGTATCTCGATGGGTTGGAACAGGACAAGGCAGACGAAGCCAAGCTGGAGGGCAAGAAATATAGTTTCATCCTCGATAAGCCGTACCGCTGGGAAAGTTGGGCTGCACCCAAGGAGAAAGACAGCAAGCGCGACCACAACGCCGCGATGACCGGCAGTGACCTGAGCGAGTTTGTTAACCTGAAGCTCTTTCCCTACCTGCACGGCTTCACGCAGAAAGCCACCGGGCCGAACACCATCGAATATAAAATCGGGCAAATCTTCGGGGAGATCAAGAACAAGATCCAAAGTGGCTACAACCTGCGCGAGATCATCGACCACATCGACGAACTGCGGTTCCGTTCGCAGACCGAGAAGCACGAGCTGTCGCACCTCTACGAAGCCAAGATCAAGAACATGGGCAATGCCGGGCGCAACGGCGGCGAATATTACACCCCGCGCCCGCTCATTCGCGCCATGGTGCAAGTGGTTCAGCCGAAGCTCGGCGAAAAGATCTACGATGGGGCCTGCGGCTCAGCGGGTTTCCTCTGCGAGAGCTATGACTACCTGCGCAAAGGCAAACTCACCACCAGTCAATTCAACACGCTGCAAGCCAAGACGTTCTATGGAAAGGAAAAAAAGTCTCTCGCCTACGTGATCGCGATCATGAACATGATTCTGCACGGCATCGACGCGCCGAACATTATCCACACCAATACGCTTACCGAAAACCTCGCCGACATTCAGGAGAAAGACCGCTATGACGTGGTGCTGGCCAATCCGCCCTTCGGCGGCAAGGAGCGCAAGGAAGTGCAGCAAAACTTCCCCATCCGCACCGGCGAGACGGCCTTTCTCTTTCTCCAGCACTTTATCAAAATGCTCAGGGCGGGCGGACGCGGCGGCGTGGTCATCAAGAACACCTTCCTTTCCAATACTGACAACGCTTCCGTGAGTTTAAGAAAACTCCTACTGGAAAGCTGCAGCCTCCACACCGTGCTCGATTGCCCTGGAGGGACGTTCCAGGGCGCAGGGGTGAAGACCGTGGTGCTCTTTTTTGAGAAAGGTGCCCCGACGCGCAAAGTCTGGTTCTATCAGCTAGACCCAGGCCGCAACATGGGCAAGACCAACCCGCTCAACGACGCAGACCTCGCCGAGTTCGTCAAACTGCAGAAGACCTTCGCCGACTCGCCAAAATCCTGGAGCCTGGACGCCAAGACCATCGACCAGACGACCTTTGATCTCTCCGTGAAGAACCCCAATGGCGGTGAGGCAATCGCGCACCGCAGTCCAGAGGACATCATGGACGAAATCGCCGCGCTGGACGCCGAGAGCGCCGAGGTGCTGGGGAATATCAGGGCGCTGCTATGAAGAGCGGGTGGAAGACAAAAACTCTGGGCGAAGTCTGTTCCTTCCTGAATCGTGGCATATCCCCCCGGTATCTCGAAAGAGGAGGGATTTGCGTCCTAAACCAGAAGTGCATCCGTGACCATCGCGTCAGCTATGAACCATCACGCAGACATGACGTGCGGACAAAGAAGGTTGGAAGTGAACGGCTGATCCAAGCTGGGGACGTGCTCGTCAACTCCACTGGAACAGGGACACTTGGTCGTGTCGCACAACTTCGCGAGGCTCCTGAGGAGCCGACGACTGTTGATTCGCATGTGACCATCGTTCGCCCTACGCCGGGGAAGTTCTATCCGAAGTTCTTTGGTTACATGCTCGTAGTCATCGAAGATGTCATCAAGGAAGCTGGCGAGGGTTGCGGAGGCCAAACGGAATTGGCTCGATCCGTCTTGGCCGAGAAGTTCCTGGTGCATTATCCAGAATCCCTCCCTGAACAGCAGCGGATCGTCAGCATTCTCGACGAAGCGGTGGACGGCATCGCCACAGCCAAAGCCAACGCCGAAAAGAGTCTCCACAACGCCCACGAGCTATTCGAAAGTCACCTCCAATCAGTCTTCAATAAGCGTGGCAAGGGGTGGGCGGAGAAACGATTGGACGAAGTTTGCACTTTTTGTAGTGGCGGTACGCCGTCCAAAAGTAACAGCAGCTATTGGAGCGGCGAAATACCTTGGGTTTCGGGACGTGATATGAAATCAACCCGACTGTCCGATTCGCTGTTGCACATTTCTCGGTCCGCAGTTGACGAGTCCTCAACGCGCATGGCGCCAGCAGGAACGCTCCTAATTCTTGTTCGCGGTATGGGGTTGGCGCATGGTGCACAAATCGCCGAGCTAATGGTTCCCTGTACATTCAATCAAGACATCAGAGGAATCCACCCTGAGCCAGACCTGATCTCTCGGTATCTCCTTTTCGCACTGCGAGACCGGATCAATTCAAGCGACAACGTCTTGAGTAGTGCGGCTCACGGAACACTCAAGATAGACTCAGACGAATTAAAGAGTGTGATGGTTCCTGTTCTTTCGCGCGGCCATCAACAGAGAATTGTGGCCACGATCGACTCCCTTTCCGAAGAAACTCAACGTCTCGAATCCCTCTACCAGCAAAAGCTCGCCGCGCTAGAGGAATTGAAAAAGTCTCTTCTCCACCAGGCCTTTACGGGCGCACTCTAGGAAGCCCCATGCCAGACGACGAGTCGACGCAATCCAGCATCATTCTTTACCAGACAGAGGATGGCCGGACGCGCGTGGACGTGCAATTCAAGGGCGAGACGGCGTGGCTTTCGCTTAACCAGATGGCGGAGTTGTTCCAGCGGGACAAATCGGTTATCTCCAAGCACATCAAGAACGCTTTCGCTGAAGGAGAACTGCGCGCGGAGGCAACTGTTGCAAAATTTGCAACAGTTCAAACCGAGGGCGGGCGGACGGTCAGCCGTGATATCGAGTTTTACAACCTCGACGTGATCATCTCGGTGGGCTACCGGGTGAAGTCGTATCGCGGCACGCAGTTCCGCATCTGGGCGACGCAACGGTTGCGGGAATACATCGTCAAGGGCTTCACCATGGACGACGAGCGGCTGAAGAATCCGCCTGGCAAGGGGCAGAAAGATTACTTCGACGAGCAACTGGAGCGCATTCGCGACATCCGTTCCTCGGAACGGCGCTTTTACCAGAAGGTGCTCGATATTTACGCGACGAGTGTGGACTACCAGCCCAACACGGAGCTGTCAGAGCAGTTCTTCGCCACGGTGCAGAACAAGATGCACTGGGCGGCGCACGGTCAGACGGCAGCGGAGGTGATCCATGCGCGGGTGGATGCCGCCCGGCCGCTCATGGGTTTGAAGACGACGCGGCCCGGCGGCATCATCCGTAAGGAGGATGTGGCCATCGCCAAGAACTACCTCGACGCGGAGGAACTCGGCACGCTGAACCGGATTGTCAACGCCTACATCGAGTTCGCCGAGTTGCGAGCGCTGCAACGCAAGGTGATGACGATGCGGGATTGGATTACGAAGCTGGATGAGTTCCTGAAGCTCTCCGAGCACGAGCTGCTGGACCACGCGGGAAGGATTTCCGCCGAGCAGGCGAAGATGAAGGCGGAGCTGGAATATGATCGCTACCGCAAGCTGGAGGATGCGCAGCCCCGCCCGGTGGACGCCGATTTCGATACGGCAGTGAAGCAATTGCAGAAGCCAGCGCCGAAACCTCGAAAGAAGAAGCAGCCATGAACGAAGCCGAAACCAGAGCTGAGCATATCGATCCCGCGCTGAAAGCGGCGGGCTGGGGCGTCGTCGAAGGCAGCCGTATTCTTCGCGAGTATCCCATCACGCTCGGTCGCATCGAAGGGCTTGGGCGGCGCAGCAAGCCGTTGATCGCCGACTATGTGCTGGTCTATCGGAACCGCAAGCTGGCTGTGATTGAGGCCAAGGCATGGGATGAAGCACTGACCGAAGGCGTGGGGCAGGCGAAGAATTACGCCGACAAGCTGGCTATCCGCTTCACATACGCCACCAACGGGCAAGGCCTCTACGGCATCGACATGGAGACCGGCAGAGAAGGCGAGGTGCCGCAGTATCCCGATCCCGACACCCTCTGGGATCTGACGTTCGCTAAACAGAGCGTGTGGCGTGATCGCTTCGCTGCCGTGCCATTTCCGGATAAGAGTGGAAGTTGGACCATTCGTTTCTATCAGGAAATTGCCGTCGAGCGAGTATTGGAGCGAATCGCCAATGGCGATGATCGGATTCTCCTCACCCTGGCCACCGGCACGGGAAAGACCTCGATCGCTTTTCAGATTGCGTGGAAACTTTTTCAATCTCGATGGAGCTTGAGTCGTGAACCGTCGAGACGCCCGCGCATTCTGTTCTTGGCAGATCGTAATACGCTCGCCACCCAGGCCTACAACGATTTTACGTCGTTCGCTGCCTTCGAGGACGACGCGCTCGTTCGAATCAAGCCAGAGGCGATCCGCGAAAAGGGAAGAGTCCCCACGAATGCGAGCCTCTTCTTCACCATCTTCCAGACCTTCATGAGTGGGCCACCGAAAGAGGGCAAGCCCTCGCCCTATTTTGGAGAGTATCCGCCTGACTTCTTCGACTTCATTGTCATCGACGAGTGCCATCGGGGTGGTGCCAACGATGAAAGCAACTGGCGCGGCATTCTTGAATACTTCGCCCCGGCGGTGCAGCTCGGTCTGACCGCCACTCCCAAGCGCAAGGACAACGTAGACACCTACGCCTACTTCGGCGAGCCGGTCTATATCTACTCGCTCAAGGACGGTATCAACGACGGCTTCCTCACGCCGTTTAAGGTGAAGCAGATTTCCACGACACTCGACGAGTATGTCTATACGCCGGACGACAAGCTCATCGAGGGCGAGATCGAAACCAAAAGACTCTATACGGAACCTGACTTCAACAAGATCATCGAGATCAAGGAACGCGAAAAGAAGCGCGTGGAAATCTTCATGGGCCAGATCAACCAGAACGAAAAGACGCTGGTCTTCTGCGCCACACAGGACCACGCCCTGGCCGTGCGCGACCTCATCAACCAGATGAAGACGAGCACAGACCCGAACTACTGCCAGCGGGTGACGGCCAACGACGGTGAGCTGGGCGAACAACACCTCCGAGACTTTCGGGACAACGAAAAGACCATCCCGACGATCCTCACCACCTCACAAAAACTTTCAACCGGCGTGGATGCCCGCAACATCCGGAACATCGTGCTGATGCGTTCGATCAATTCCATGATCGAGTTTAAGCAGATCATCGGGCGCGGGACGCGGCTGTATGACGGGAAGGACTACTTCACGATCTATGACTTCGTGAAAGCGCACCACCACTTTAACGATCCCGAGTGGGATGGCGAGCCGATGGAGCCGGAACCGACACGCAAAGATCAGCCCTATCCTCCTCCGCAGGACCCCCAAATTAAGGGGATGCATGAAGAGGCTCCTGCTGATTACGTCAAAAAGCAGAAGATCAAAGTGAAACTGGCTGACGGCAAAGCTCGCACCATTCAGCACATGATGGTCACGACATTCTGGCACCCCGACGGCACGCCGATGTCGGCACAGCAGTTTCTGGAAATGCTCTTCGGTAAGCTCCCCGAATTTTTTAAAAACGAAGCCGAACTCCGCGCGCTCTGGAGCGTTCCCGACACGCGAGCCAAACTCTTACAAGGACTCGCCGAGAAAGGCTTCGGGCATGAACAGATGGCCATAATGCAACGAATCATCGATGCCGAGAACAGCGATCTATTCGACGTGCTGGCTCACGTGGCCTATGCCCTGCCGCCACTCACACGCCAGGAACGAGCGGAGAAAGCCAAGATGGAAATCAGCACCCACTTCAACCGCAAGCAGCAGGTCTTTCTTGATTTCGTGCTGGCGCAATATGTGAAAGTCGGCGTGGAGGAACTCGCGCAAGACAAACTCTCCCCCCTGTTAAAACTCAAATACCACGACGCCATCGCCGACGCCGTGGCTGACTTGGGAAAGCCCGAAGAGATTGGGAAGTTCTTCGCGGGATTCCAGAAGTATCTGTATCAATCTCAGATCCAGGCGCGGCCATAATACGGTGAAAGAAGAATTGTAGTGACCGTGAGGCATTTCTAGTCGGCCGCCAAATAAAGTGCAGCAAGCCGTCTTCCGACGCCGTCTCGACGACCTCTTTCAGCCAATGCACCACCGCGCTTTCAATGGCGAATTATAGTCGCTGTCTAGGCTGATTTAGTCGGGTACGTTCACTAGATCACGTTGTTCACGATTCATGAACGTGTTATCTCGGATGAACTCAATTCTTTACACGCATTCAGCTAGGTGGCTGGTGTGCGAGGGAGAAAAGTGGACAAGGGAGAAAAGGGGACAGGCTACTTAATCGGAATCCTTTCCGCCAGTCGCGCCGTCTCACGCATCGCCCGCATCCGACGTTCTGCCGCACCGCTCCGCACCCTTCCCCCCCCTGTGCTCAAGCCCCGATGCAATTGCCGACGCGAATCAAGTACAGTGTGCGAATTATTTCTCTTTGTCTGATGCTTTGGAGGAGCCATGGCGGTATTCCGACGACCCGAGTTGGAAAAAGATAACCCGATCGCCCCGCAGATGTATGTCGGGCCTAGGAGGAGGCGCGCGCTGCTACGTGAAGCCTCGTTGTCGCCTGCCTCACGGCAGGGGGACATGGCCGAGACGCTGCAGGTCTTGACGGCAGCGGCGGAACGATTTGTGGCGAGCGTGCCGCCATCGAAGAAGCTGCAAGAGGAACGGAGCGCATTGCTGGAGGCGATCATCCAGGCGCAACAGCTCTTGTCGGGCAAGCCCCTTCCCTGAAGGGGAAAACCGCAGGGCTGTTGGATGCCGGCTGGGCTTCCCATGATGCGTCTCGACAAGCTCTTTCCCGTGAGCTATCAGCCACTTGCTCATTCCCCTCAACCCTCCAGCGAAAAGGTCACGGCTCACGATGGAATTGTTGACGGCAAAAACCGTTGGAGCCACTGCCGCATCGAATCGCGTGATTTTGGGGCGAGCCCCCAGCACGGTGAGCCGCGAGTCGGCTCGCAACACCACGCGAGGCCGCCCCTATCGCGCCTGCACGGCGCACAGGTTGGTGACGGCGTTTCACCGCAGGGTGTGGTAGGCACTGCAACAGATTCCTTGCAGGCAGACCAGGTCCTATCAAGAGATCGCGCGAACGATCGGGCAACCGACGGCCGCTCGCGCCGTGGCTAGAGCCTGTGCCGGCAATCCCATCGCGGTGGCCATTCCTTGTCATCGAGTCGTTCGGAGCGAGGGACACTTTGTGGGCTATCGTTGGGGCTTTGAGCGGAAGCAACGGCTGCTTGCGCTGGAACGAACGTGAGCGGCACGTCATAGGCTGGTTTTTCGTCGTTCCGATTGCGACGTTCTCCTTGTTATCCGCACGATCGTAGTACCATGTGCAATTGAGTTCCAGCCCTGCACTGCGTAAGACGATACGCCTCGAATGGAAAACGAAGCATGCATGATGGTCGGGAGGCTGAGTGCGAGGATAGATTTTGCGGGCGTATCTCCTGAGCTTCGGCTAGAGTCAGATTGGGTCTACGTACAATCAAGGAAATGGCGGTCGCACCAGTTTCGCGGGCTAGGATTCTCTTGTATGTCGCGCAAACAGGTCGTCATCATCGGAGGTGGTTTCGGCGGCCTGACGGCCGCGCAATCGTTGCGTGATGCCGACGTGCTGCTCATCGACCGCACCAACCATCATCTGTTTCAGCCGTTGCTCTACCAGGTGGCCACGTGCGCACTGTCTCCCGGCGATATCGCCTGGCCGTTACGCACGATCTTTCGGCGGCATCCGCATGTTCGCGTGGTCATGGATGAAGTCGTATCCATCGATCGTGCCGCGCGTCTCGTACGGTTGCGGGATAGCGCGCCGATTGGGTTCGATGCACTCGTTGTTGCGCCAGGATCGCGGCACTCGTATTTCGGGCACGAGGCGTGGGAGCAGTCCGCACCAGGACTCAAGACCCTAGCCGATGCGGTCTACCTTCGCGAGAAGATGCTGCTGGCGTTTGAGGAAGCTGAACGGCTGCGAGTGGCCACCGGTGCGCGAGATCGACTCACCTTCGTGATCGTGGGGGGAGGTCCCACCGGCGTGGAGATGGCCGGTGCGATGGCGGAGATCGGACGGAAGGCCATGGGGCCTGATTTTCCACATTTGCACCTGGAGGATCTCGCCATTCTACTTGTGGAAGGCGGCCCTCTCATTTTGCCAGGGTTCACCCCCGACCTGTCGGCGAAAGCGGCGACTGCGCTTGAACGAAAGGGCGTCACGATCAAACTCAACAGCCTGGTCAGTGAAATTCGCGCCGATGGCCTGGCGATCGGGAGCGAATTCGTTCAGTCCACGAACATCATCTGGGCGGCAGGCAATAGGGCGTCGCCGCTCCTGACTTCGCTCGGAGTTCTTCAGGATGGGTCCGGTCGGATCAAGGTTCAGCAGGATCTGACGATTCCAGGGGACCCCTGGATCTTTGTCATTGGCGATGCCGCGCATTGTTCCGATCTGGGCGGAAACCCTCTGCCGGGAATCGCTCCCGTCGCCGTGCAGCAAGGCCGCTATGTCGCGAGGCTCATTCGCGAGGGGACTGCACTTGATCGGCGCCGGCCGTTTGTCTACGCGGATCGAGGCATGCTGGCGACCATCGGACGCGCGCAGGCCGTCGCGCAGATCGGCCTCTTGCGCCTATCCGGCCTGTCCGCCTGGTTGCTGTGGTGTGTGGTCCATATCTTTTTACTGATTGAGTTCCGCAGTCGCGTGCGGGTGATGTCGGAATGGATCTGGTACTACCTCACATTCAAGCCGGGCGCAAGAATCATCTACAACAAAACCAGCCAGACTATCGAAGAAGCAGAGCGTCGCCGCCTCGCTGCACGGAGTCTGACTCGAAGGAATGATGCGGTTCCGCAGATTGAAGGGCAGGCTTTGCCACCCACATCACGCGATGATGAAAAGCGTCAGGCCTCGGTTCGCACCACGCCATCCCTCAGAAATTCGGTTTGATTCTCCTTCGCCGAATACCTCGTCGCGTCCGGCCTTCGTCGCTGAAGTGACTAGCAGTCTGCTGAAAAAGTCTGCCAGCTTCGTTCTCGCTCCGCTCAGAGGCTCAACGAGAGTCTTCGAGAGTCGGAATCACTGGAGGGGCTTTTCCGTTCACCAAGATCTATGACAAGGGCGAACGGCCCCACGAAGTGCGGACCGTACCTCCTCGCCTCTTTGCTCGCTGCGGCCTTGCTGGACAGCCTTTTTGAGCATCCTGCAGGCAATACGGCACTATCGATCTACGTATTATCAGTGGCCCTTCTCGCGCAAAAAATGAGTTTTTCAGCAAACTGCTAGTCGGATCGTGCAGATTCTGAAGAGATCTGACGCGGGTCGTGAAGGCGCCTCTTTTTCTCGCTCCCTGTTTCCCTCCGCCACTCAGTTGCAATCCGCTGCTCAAGCGGTCGGCCACGGACTCGTCCGATGCATTGCCAGGTGGGCACTATTTTCCAGAAGCCTGGGAATATTAGTTTCGACGGGTGGCCCATTGATCTCCCACGAGAATTCTCTTACCCTATATTCGTATGATGTCGATGAGGAAGTTGCCGATACGACGTGGCGCCAACCGTGCCGGTTCTATGACCGCCCAACGCGTACTGACGGTCTTGTTGTCCCTCACGCTGGGGGCCTGTGCGGGGGTAGATTCGCGAGGGGATCTCTCGACGGTCGAATCGGTGGATCTCTCGCGCTATGCCGGCGCCTGGTATGAAATTGCGCGGCTCCCGATGTGGTTTCAGCGTCACTGCATCAATTCCAAGGCGATCTATTCCAGCCGCCCTGATGGGGCTGTCGGCGTACACAATGAGTGTGTAACCGAATCCGGCGCAGTTGAGCAGGCGGACGGAGTGGCAACGGTGGTGGATACTAGGACGAAGGCGAAACTTACGGTGGTGTTCGACAACTGGTTCGCCCGGTTGTTTGGCTCATCCCGAGACGGAAATTATTGGATTCTCGATCTCGATCCAGAATATCGGACCGCGACAGTGGGGTCTCCGGATCGTCGATATCTCTGGATCCTGTCCCGGACCCCTCAGCTGGAGGAGAGCACCTATCGGCGCTTGGTCGAGCGGGCCCAGCAGTTGGGGTATCCGGTGTCGGATCTCATTAAGGCCCGACGCCCTGCCTCATCGTGACGGATCGTCACGTGCTCCTAGCAAACATCACAATCCATTTACCTCGGAGAAATAGAGTATGCCTTTGATCGCCCACAATAATGTGCTGGTTCCTTCGTTCATGTATGGCACGGCGTGGAAAAAAGAGGCCACGACGCAATTGGTGCAGCTAGCCGTGGGAGCCGGCTTCACCGCCATCGATACGGCCAACCAACTGATCCATTACCAGGAAGCCTTGGTGGGGGAAGCCCTGCTGGCCCTTGCGCAGCAAGGGGTCCCGCGAAATCGACTCTTTCTTCAAACCAAGTTTACGCCGACAAATGGCCAGGACCATCGCACCCCCTACGACGCGTCGGCCAATCTCACCACCCAAGTGACTCAGTCCTTCGACAGCTCGCTGGTCCACCTGCACACTGATTACCTCGACTCCTACGTCTTGCACGGGCCTTATCAACGGCAGGGATTGGGCGCCGCGGACTGGGAGGTATGGGCTGCCATCGAAGGACTCCATCGATCCGGGAAAACGAAGATGATCGGCATCAGCAATATCACGGCTGAGCAACTGACCCAGCTCTGTGCCCGAGCGTCGGTGAAGCCCATGATGGTACAAAACCGCTGTTATGCGGCACTCGGATGGGACAAGGAGGTGCGGGAGATTTGCCGGGCCCATAGCATCATCTATCAGGGCTTTTCGCTGTTGACCGCGAATCAAGGAATCTTTGCCGAGCCAGCCATTCGGGCCATCGCCAAACGGTTAGGGACCGGTCTCGCACAGGTCGTCTTTCGGTTTGCGATACAGGTCGGGATGCTCCCCTTGACCGGCACCACGAACCCGCAACACATGAAAGAAGATCTCCAAGCCGAACAGCTCACCCTCACCGACGACGATATGCAGGTGATCGAAACGATCGGGATGTAAGCTGGCAGGACGCTGAAAAAGGCCGCCAGCGGCGTTCTCGCATCGCTCAGAGGCTCAACGTACCGCAAGGGTACGCCTCACCTCTTCGCTCGCTACGGCCTTGCTGGACAGCCTTTTTGAGCATCCTGCTGGATGGCTTAGGTGGGGAGTTCGGTCAGCCGGAGCGTGTAGAGATACTGGTAGAGCCCTTTACGATCGATCAGTTCAGCATGGGTGCCGGTTTCCACGAGGCGTCCTTTATTGAGAACGAGGATGCGATCGGCTCGTTGGATGGTCGTCAAGCGATGAGCGATGACAAAGGTGGTTCGGCCCTTCATGAGCTGTTCCAGCGCCTCCTGGACGAGTCGTTCCGACTCACTGTCGAGCGCAGAGGTGGCTTCATCCAACAATAAGATCCGTGGATTTTTCACGATGGCTCTGGCGATGGCGATGCGCTGTCGCTGTCCGCCCGACACATTGATTCCCTTTTCCCCCACAATGGTCTGATACTGGTCCGGAAAGCTCATGATGAAGTCGTGGGCATGGGCTGCACGACTTGCCGCGACCACCTCTTCCTGAGAGGCCTTTTCGTCTCCATAGCGGATATTGTCGAGAATGGTCCCGCCGAATAAGATCGTCTCTTGGGGAACCAGTGCGATCTGCCGATACCAACTGTCCATGGTGACGTGGCGGAGCTCGTGCCCGTCGATGGTGATGTGCCCCTCGGTCGGATCGTAGAATCGATGGAGCAAGTTCATCATGGTTGTCTTGCCGGCTCCGGTGGGCCCGACGATGGCGACCAGTTCGCCTGGCTTCGCCTCGAACGACACATCCATCAGGACCGGTTGGCGCAGATCGTAGGCAAAGCCGATATGTTCAGCCCGGATATGTCCTGAGACCGGTGACAGCGTCGTAGCTGTGGGGGAGTCGCTCACCTCGGCGCCTGTGTCGAGAATTTCGAACACCCGTTGAGTGGCGCCCTGCGCCTCCTTGATCTGCGCGAACAGGCGGGCAGCGGAACTGAAGGGGCCGATCAGAATTCCGGCAAAGAGGACGAATGCAAAGAGATCGCCCGGCGACACGCTCCCGTCGATGACCTGGCGTCCTCCATACCATAACACCGCTGCCGCAGCAGAGAAGGTGAGGAGGCTGATGACGGGAATAAATACCGCCATCACGCCGGCCTTGGACATCGTCAATGCCAGGGTCTGTTCGACTTGTGCGGCAAACCTGGTCTCCTCGCGCTGTGTTTGGACAAAGGACTTCACAATCCTGATACCGGAGATCACTTCCTCGATCAAGGTACTCATTGCCGCGGTGTGATCTTGAATCGAGGTCGAGAGAGATTTCAGTCTTCGCCCGAAGACCTTGGCCACAAGGACCAGCAGAGGGAGGAGAACCAGGATCAAGAGACAGAGCCGCCAATTCATCATCAGCAAGAACGTGATCCCTCCGATGAAGGTCACGAGCTGTTTCGCGCTATCGATCGGCGTTTCGGTGACGACAGACTGGATGACCGTCACGTCGTTCATGAGCCGTGAGAGAAGTTCGCCGGTTCGACGGCGGGCAAAGAAGCTCACCGATAAGGTATGCAGATGCGCAAAGAGATGTCGGCGGAAATCGGCGATGATCCGTTGAGAAATCCATGCAGTCAGATAGCTATGGCCCATCGAACAGAGCCCCTGCAGGATGACGAGCCCGAGGAAGACGGTGATCATGTCCGTCATTCTGGACTGGTCGTGCTGCACGGTGATGATGTCCCACAGGGTTCCGGCCAACCGTAGCAGGGCCAGATTGATGGCAGCGACACCCATAACCAGCAGGCCTGCCAGCACCATGCGGGACAGGTAGGGCTTCAGGAATGGGAGGAATCGCGAGAAGGTGGACATGATAAGGGGCGATCTCAGCAGACTGCAGCGTAACTATTTATATTGGCCTGCAAGGACTTTGATGATCCACACGAGTGCGATAACAGGAGAACAGTCCCAGGACATAGTCGAGTGAGACCGGCAATCGGAGATGGAAATCCGATCTGTCCACGTCGCGCCTTCCTCGCATGTCTCGAGCTGTATGCGCCACGTTCTGTGGTTGATCGCGGATTGTTTCAGCATCTTGCTCGAGGAGGTGGCAGCGGAAAACCACGAAAGAATAGCAGAGTGGGACGCAAGTCCGAGGTGTAGGCAACAGCTACAGTTCTGTGATGGACTCGATCAGGTTCTTGTTAATGGCTACGAAGTCCGAGCGATCCTTCTCATTGACCAGCACGTCGGTGAGGCTGATAAAAAGACGTGGCTCTTCGTTGATCGCATCGGACACGCGATTCCGCATGGGGGGGATGAGAAATTCGCCGACGTAGACGCAGGTCGCCGTTCGGACGCGGATGCGAACCTTCTTGCCTTCGGGCACGAACCCCTCCTCCCCCTAACTCGGGTGAAGCCTAACTTTTACGACGTTCAAATTTTTGACGCCGGCGCAGCTTTTTGTACTTGTGCTTGCGCATTTTTTTTCGGCGTTTTTTCAACACACTAGACATGCGTTATCTCCCCTACAAGAGGCGGAGTGTAGAATTTTCGGCGGCAAATTGCAAGCGCATCGACGGAATATTTGATCCCACGATGAGAATATTCTGTTTTGGCACAGTAGAGGTGTTCGCTTCCTTGCTAGCCTGCTGGTTTTCAGACGGAGGGGAGGATGGGCAGAGAGGACAGGGTCATGATGCGTGTGAAGGAACTCTGGCCGGTGCATGGAATTAGCCAGACGATGGAGAAAAGTTGACATAGGTCACAGCGACGGTGCTCCTCTATGCGTAGCAGTATGGGGACTTTGGCCCGACGCCGGCAGCCGAGAAGCTGGATGAGTGTCACGGGATCTCGATCAGGGATGAGACCCTTTCGGTCATGCTCGAAAAACGGGTAGATGGGACGATGCGGATAACCCAGAAAGGCTGGCCGTTCACGTATTTAGACGATCGTCGCGCGTCCGTTGCGCGTGACGCCTCCTCCCAAGATCGCGCTCCCACAGCGCCCAGTCACGTCGACAGGTGCATGCCCGTGGCCTACAGGCTGCTGCCGAGACGAGACACCGATGGGGCTGTCGCTATCACGTAAGCCGGATTTGTATATTTGTGGCGTGAAGCTCATCGATGGAATAAGTTGAGCATGAGTGGGCCATAGCCGAACAGGTTGGGGATTTGCGATGCGATGTGATGCGGTGGGGGGCCGTTCATAGACAGCTTGACCTGCCTGATACTCGTTTCTATACTGCCCTCAACATGCCCCCATACAAATTCCCACAATATCCCGTCTTACTCCTCCTCAGTTCGATGTTGTTGATCAGCATCGGCTGCGGGGGCAAGACGATTCAACATCCAGAAGATCACGAACGGTACCTCCGTATCGATCGGGCTGTGGAATCGCTTCGCCACGCGTATGTGGAGAAAGATTCATCGGAGCTGGCCTCGCTCATGATGCCGCTTCATCAGCTTGAGCAGCTGCGGGAAGAAGCCCGGAGCGATTTTGAGACATTTCATGCCATCACGCTAGATTTCGCGATTGAGCGCATTATGATTGATGGGGACAATATTGATGTGTTCGTGCATTGGCAAGGGCTGTGGAGAAAAGACGCGGACGACCCGGGTCTCCGTCAGCGAGGCCATACGAAATTGCAGTGGGTCGGCACAGAGTCGATTCTGTTGCGCGGGGTTCAGGGCGATGTCCCCTTCGGTATGAAAGCTCGGCAGGCCACGATCGACTCCACACGTTCTCCCAAGAAGAAATAATCAATGCCGTCTCGCCGACCTCGTGTTCCTCTACAGGCCGATTTCCTGGTCATTGGGAGCGGTGTCGCCGGTCTTCGCGCAGCGTTGGCGTTGAGCCGTGCCGGCCGTGTCACGGTGCTGACAAAAGGACATCCGCTTCAGAGCAGTTCGATCCATGCACAGGGCGGGGTGGCTGTGGCGATGAGTGAAGAAGACGACGTGGGCATCCATTTGACCGACACGCTCAAAGCGGGACATGGGCTATGCCGGAAAGAAGCCGTGCGAGTCCTCGTGGAAGAAGGACCTGCTCGAATTCAAGAATTGATCAAGTGGGGGGCCAAGTTCGACAAAGTCGGCGGCAAGTTCGCGTTCGCTCGGGAGGCTGCCCACAGCCGAAGCCGCATCCTGCGCGCGCGAGGGGATGCGACGGGGAACGAGATGGTGCGAGTGTTGATTGCCGAGGTGAATCGACAGGAGCGTATTCAACGACTGGATCATCACTTTACCGTAGACCTCGTCGTGGATGCCGGACGGTGCTGTGGAGCCGTTGTGCTGGACGAAGGGTCTGGCCGCCAGTTCGTGCTGCCGGCTCGTGCGGTCGTGCTGACCACCGGCGGAGCGGGGCAGATCTATGCGCGGACGACCAATCCCCCGAACGCCACCGGTGATGGAATGGCCATGGCACTGCGCGCCGGTGCGATGCTTCAAGATATGGAGTTCGTGCAATTCCATCCCACGGCACTGTATTTGCCATCGAGTCCGTCGTTCTTGCTGTCGGAGGCGATGCGAGGCGAGGGCGCGCAGCTGCGCAACAATAAGGGGGCCCTGTTTATGCAGCGGTACCACCCCATGGGGGCGTTAGCGCCGAGAGATATTGTGTCGCGGGCCATCTTGGCGGAGATGGCGGCGACGAAAGCGCGTCATGTCTATCTTGATGTCACCCACTTGGGGGCAGAGTTTGTGAAGCGGCGTTTCCCGACGATTTATGCGACCTGCCTTCGCTATGATATCGATATCACGGAGGAATGGATCCCTGTGTCTCCCAGTGCGCATTATATGATGGGCGGGGTCTGGACCGATCTGAACGGGGCGACGACGGTTCCAGGGCTCTTTGCTGCCGGGGAGGTAGCCTGTAGCGGTGTGCATGGAGCGAATCGTCTGGCGAGTAATTCCTTGCTCGAAGGATTGGTCTTTGGTGCGCGCGCGGCCTCGGCAGCCGTAGCGTTTGCCGATCGACAAGAGCCTCCCGTACTGTCGTTTCAGGATGCCACGCTCCGAGCGGGCCAATTCGGTGCATTGGAGGATGCGGAAAAGTTGCGAAGCTCACTCAGGAGAACGATGTGGGGACAGGTCGGCGTTATTCGCTCGGGTGAGTCGCTGATCCGGGCCTGTGCGCAACTGTCACGGTGGACTCAACTCGTGACCCAGCCGTTTGCAAGCCGAGCCGCGCTGGAAGTGAAAAACATGGTGCAGGTGGCGCAATGCGTCGCGGAAGCGGCGCTGTGGCGAGAGAACAGCGTCGGGGCTCATTACCGAGCTGATTTCCCTGAGGCCAAGCGGGCCGGTTGGCAGCAACATAGTTCCCTGTCGAGCGGAGAAGTGGTTAGCGGGAAGAGGGTTCAGAAGAAATCGCGGGGGTTGCTGTTGTCGCTGTAGTGCCGTATCGGTTGACCGGGCGTTCCAGGATGACGCCATCGCGGACCAGGAACGTGCGGTAGTATCGGAGGACCTTCCGAACGTATTGCCTGGTTTCCTTGAATGGGGGAAGTGACTGATAACGGTCGACCGCATTCTCTCCGGCATTGTAGGCTGCCAGGGCCAGCGGTAAATTCCCATGGAAGCGGTCGAGCAGTTGGCGTAAGTACTTGGTCCCTCCGCCCACATTATCATCCGGATCGTACATGTCCCGCACATCCAGACGCACGGCGGTTTGAGGCATCAGTTGCATCAGGCCAATCGCGCCAGCGCGAGACACTGCCCGTGGATCAAAATTCGATTCAGCCTTGATGACAGCTCGGATCAATGCAGGATGGAGTTGGTGTTGCGAAGAATATCGACGAATGACTGGTTCGAGTTCTCGCTCGGACAAGGCGGCGTGGAATCCACTGGATTCGTTCTCGATTTTCCGGTAGCGCGCATCCGAGGGGACATTGGTGAGCGAGATCGAGCCGGTGGGCCCAATAAACTGATAAATTTCTGCCGCAGTTGTTGGCACGGAGAAGGCCAGCGAGCTGATTCCCACGAGGACCGTTGTGGTCAGCCCAATAGCTGTGTGCCGCCGGAGGGATGTCATGATGAGAGAATAGGTGTGGTGCATGGCTGCAACGTTACCAGTCTTCCACTGGGTGTCAAGAATTTGCAGATCCTATGCCTGGTAGTGGGTGATAAATAGTGTAGGAAAACAATGGGGCTTGTGAAGGGGGGTGCTGTTAGGGTTCTTTAAGGTGCGCTCGGTTGGCAATAAACAGTCTCTGGATCTGTTGGGTGAGAAGCCCTGGCGTCCCCTTCCCCACCGGATGCCTGTCCAGCATCGTGACCGGCATCACTTCCATACTCGTGTTGGTGAGAAAACATTCGTCTGCCTGATACATGTCCTCGACTCCAAAATGCCCTTCGTCAACGGGGATCTGTGCCTCTTGTGCGAGGCTGAGCACAATGTCGCGCGTGATTCCGTCCAACAGGCCGCATGCAAGTGCCGGGGTGCAAAGTCGTCCGGCTCGGACGAAAAAAATGTTGCTGACGGTGCATTCCGTCACATGCGACTCCCAATTGAGCAGGATGCTGTCGAAGGCGCCGGCCGCGATGGCTTCCCGTTTGGCCAGAATATTATTCAGAAAGTTTGTGGCTTTGATCTGGGGCGAGAGGGCGCTGGGCAAGTTCCGTCTCGTCTCGGCAACGATCAGCGTCACGCCGGTACGATAGAGCTCGGGTGATGGGGGATGAAGCAGTTTGGTCATAATGACGATGGTGGGGGTGGGACACAGGGCTGGATCGAGACCGATGTCGCCTGCCCCGCGGGAGATGGTGATGCGAAGGTATGCGTCGGTATGTTCGTTCCCGACATCATTCCGTATCATCGCTTCGTGAAGGAGACCCGGCCATCTGTGCTCGGGAATCGGGATAGTCAGGCCGATCGCGGCTGCAGATCGTCGCAGCCGAGCTAGATGTTGGTCGCGCATGAAGATCCAGCTCCCATAGGAGCGAATCGTTTCGTAGACGCCGTCGCCATAGAGAAATCCATGATCGAAGACCGAGACGACGGCCTCGGTATCTTTCACGAACCGATCGTTGAGATAAATCCACATGCTACGTCTGTCGCAGTGCGCTGAAAAACGCCTGGGCCTTCTGGAGTGTTTCCTCGTACTCCTTGGCAGGGTCGGAGTCGGCGACAATCCCGGCACCGACCTGCAAGTATCCTTTCCCCGCACACCACGCCAATGTTCGAATCACGATATTGAGATCGAGGTTGCCGTTCCAGCCGATGTACCCAAATGATCCAGTATAGGGGCCACGGCGTACCGGCTCCAGTTCTTCGATAATCTCCATGCAGCGGATTTTTGGTACGCCGTGGCCCCTA
>Ga0163149_10002884_pt1 | contig 20140 bp, 17 predicted proteins | sample OliLakLV19MP5G1_FD_148604 | JGI IMG/M metagenome (GOLD analysis project Ga0163149, IMG submission 148604) | Freshwater microbial mat bacterial communities from Lake Vanda, McMurdo Dry Valleys, Antarctica - Oligotrophic Lake LV.19.MP5.G1 | ecosystem: Environmental > Aquatic > Freshwater > Lake >...
CCCATGGTGGCCTGGCCATCACCGGCAATAGATACTTGCCCATTATGAAGTACGGCCAGAATGGTGGTGGCGTGAATTTTTTCCATTACACTTTTAATAATTTAGTACTCTTGTAAATTTCTTTTACTGCAACAGAAGGTGATAACGAATGGAAGGAAAGCACATCATCAACCATTTTATATTCTTCCAACTCCCAATGCCCCGATTGATTAATACGAAACACTTCCACCAGAATGGATTCAGTATCGACCAATACATATTCTTTCAGTGTCGGTATCTCGCGATACAATTTGAATTTACCTCCCCGGTCATAATCTCGGGTGGAAGGTGATAAGATTTCTATTAACACCGTTGGATTGATGGCGTTATCATCCTCCAAATCATCGTTCAACGTTCCGCAATAGATTGAAATATCGGGATAGGTAAACAGTGTGTTTTCCGGTATATGCAGTCGCATGTCACTTCCATAAGGAAAACAAGGCTTACCCTTCAACAAATTACCGACAGAAATAAAAAGATTTGAAAAGATAATATTATGCCTCGGGCCGGCACCCGACATCGCAAATACTTCACCTTTGTAATATTCATGTTTTTCATGAGAGCCGCGTTCGAATGCCAGGTATTCTTCAATACTTATTTTTTGGTTGGCGTATTCGGGTATCGGCTCTCTTACCATGTGGCAGAAATTAAATCAAAATCCTAACGGGATCTTCCAAAAGTCCTTTCAATGTTTTGAGGAAGGCAGCGCCTACAGCACCATCTACCGCACGGTGATCGCACGACAGGGTCACCTTCATCACATTGCCCACAGCTAATTGTCCGTTCTTTACGATCGCTGTTTCTTTAATTCCACCTACGGCAAGAATACATGCGTCCGGTGGATTGATGATGGCGGTGAAATCTTCAATACCAAACATACCGAGGTTGGAGATGGTGAAGGTACTTCCCTCCCAATCGCTGGGTTGCAATTTTTTATCCTGTGCTTTCTGTGCCAGATCTTTTACTTCTACCGCAATATGTGACAACGATTTGTTATCAGCGAAGCGAACCACCGGCACTACCAGGCCATCCTTCACAGCAACTGCCACACCGATGTGTATGTGACTGTTCTTGCGCATCTTATCGCCCAACCAGCTCACGTTCACATCCAGATTCTGACGCACGGCAGCAGCCGTTGCTTTCAGCACCATGTCGTTAAAAGATATCTTCACCGGAGAAATTTCATTTATGCTCTTGCGCGCTTCTATTGCCTTGTCCATGTTGATTTCCATGGTGAGGTAGAAATGAGGTGCTGAGAATTTGCTTTCAGCTAATCTGCGTGCAATGGTTTTGCGCATCTGCGACACAGCCACTTCTTCAAAACTTTCCTGCCCTACTACCTGTGGTAGAACAAACGCAGTTGTTGTTGATTTTGCTGACGAAGGTGCTGGTGCTACAGAAGGTTTGAACGTTTCCACATCGTGCTTGGTCACTCGTCCGCCTTCACCCGATCCTTGTATTTTGCCGATATCGAATCCAAGATCCTTTGCCATCTTCTTCGCCAGCGGAGAAGCCTTAAGTCTGCCATTGGCTGCCGATGTGCTTTCAACAGAAGCCGGAGCTACTGAGGCGGCTGATGTAGCTTCAGCAACTGGCGCACTCACCTTGGCAGGGGTAGCACCTTTTGATTGATGTGCTTTCAATAGTGTTTGCCAATCAGCGGCTTTGTCACCGATAATAGCCAGCACACCATTCACTGCCACGGCTTCTTTTTCTTTTGCACCAATATAAAGCAGGGTGCCGTTATTGTATGATTCATACTCCATGGTGGCCTTATCGGTCTCCACCTCGGCAAGCAACTCGCCCGTCTTCACAGTGTCTCCTACTTTCTTGTGCCAGGCAGCGATAACGCCTTCGTTCATCGTATCACTCATCTTGGGCATCAACACGATTTCAGCTTTGATGCCGGATGTGTCGATGGATGGTGCTTCAGCAACCGCTGTGGCGGTCTCCACTTTCGGAGTTTCGGTCTTGCCACCCGCTGCAGCTGCAACACTTTTTGATCCTGCTAATAATGAAGAAAAGTCTTCACCCTTATTACCTACGATCGCCAGTACATCATTGATCTGCACAGCCTCTCCTTCCTTTGCTCCCAGATACAATACGGTGCCGGTATTGAAAGATTCGTAATCCATGGTGGCCTTATCCGTTTCGATCTCAGCCATCAGCTCACCGGATTTTACCGTATCACCCACTTGTTTATGCCATTTGGCAATCACCCCTTCGGTCATGGTGTCGCTCATTTTGGGCATCCGAACTATCTCTGCCATTTCAATTTATGTTATGTGTAGATTAATAGAAGTTGAGGGTCAAAAATATGCCTATTTATACGATTTTCAAGCATTACACTCCCTTCGTTTTAGCTAAAAATTGAGGGTGCCCAAAAGGAATTCAAACCTTGATGTTGAAGGACTTATCCCATAAGAATAGCGAAACCCCAGATCGAGTTGAGGGAGTAACCGGATCACATTAATATCAAATTTTACCTCCACACCGGTAGATAAATAGCTTTCACTGAAAGCCTGTTGATTAACTGTGCTGCCTCCAAAACCATAATCCAAAAACGCATTGGCCCTCACCCGCTGAACATTAACGAGCGGCCCCAGGTTTACATCCGGATACCAGATTGGCAACGTGTAGTTTGCTGACGCTGAATAAAAATTCTGAAAGCGACTTACTGACTGACCTCGTGGTAAAGGAATCTGGTTTCGGAATGTATAATTATCCAACCCCTCCTGCGTGCTTACCCGCACATCGGCAATGTCTGATTTTTGGTACGCCCAGTATCCCCATAAAGAATGATGTCTGGCAAGGCCGGGAAAATAAAGCCGTCCCTGAAAGGCGAATAAACTTCCGCTATAGTCTCCCTGATACGGAGTTCCATATACGTCCATAAAAAACGCCTGACCCCATTTACTGTTGATGTCCCTGCGGCTCTGCTTTAATAACCGATATCCAGACATCGAAAAATGGTTGGAGATCAGGTTACCCCCATCCGCGTAATTTCGAAAAAAATATTGAGGGTAATTGGACGGCAATAACCTTCCACCTCCATCAATGCTATTCGTAAATTCCGTCACCTGGGTGAACCCTATATAGTTGGCCATCGTGAGACTTCCTAAAAATCTTGAACGGGTCGTAATAAGCGGAAGTCTCAATCCCATCTCTATCGTTTTTTCTTTCCAATCAAAAGTCAAGTTTTCTACTACCGTGGTGGTATCCGTGCCTACCACTTTTCTATACTGGACATCACCTTCGTTTACAGAGCGTGTGCCTTTAGAAAAATTTACATCAATGATCGGATAAAATCCCTGATAGCTGATGCCTGCATTCCAAGCGCCTGTGCGCTCATTGATATCAAACGTATAACCTGCATTGAGGCGTGTGGTGCTCAGTACATCCTGTGAGGAGATTCCAATATCGGCTTGCGTGAGATCATCGTTAAAATATAATCCCCAACCATAGGGATTGAACATGTGCCCGGCCTTAGAATATTTTTTAGTAGGGAATTTCTCTGATGGAACATTCTTAAAAAGATCAGGATTATTCTCCTGCTCCACCAAATGCTGATAGGATGAACTTGGTTCATAAAATTCGTTTCTCACTTCTGTCCAAGCGTCTGGGTTAACCGAAGTTTTTACCACATCCATTCCGTCACGCCCCTGTTCATTGTAGTAAATGGTTTCTCCATCTTTACTCACCGCAGGATTATAAGCGCCATACTTACTGTTCGTGATTTGATAGCGCTTTCCTGTTGTTGAGTGAATCGCATAAATATTGTCGATGCCACTCCGTGGCGAATTGAATAAAACGTACTCCCCAAAAGGCACCGGATATCCCACGTTCTCTTGCGTGTATTCCGTAAGCGCTGATGAATTCCCTGAGGCAAAGTCAAATTTTACAATTGCTTTTCCTTTTTCATTGGTGCTGAGTGCATAAATAGATTGACTCTTTTCATCCCACCGGGGCATAGAGACGAAATCATTTTCCGGATTGCCGAATTCTTTTAACACCGCACCGCTGAAGTAATCCAACACAACCAGACGTGTTTTATATTCCGTAGTGCTTTCTACGGTGGCAACTTTATACCCATCAGGCGATATAGCCGCTGATGCGTAGCGTGAGTTTTTGGAGATCACCCGCTTCGACCGGTCGCCCAGATCATAACCCATAATGACGGAGTATGTGCGCACGCGCCAGCGCGGATCATACCGGTATTCGTTCCATACCACGCGACTATTGGTAACCGACAACATGCCTGAAGAATTGATTATCCCCGGAGTAAATACTTTTTTTTCTTTTCCATTAGCAAGCACAACCAATTCCTCAATGTTGCCAATACCCGACTTCATTGCTAAGACGGAACCATTTTCCAGTTCTTGCGGATAGAGGTAATCTGTATAGGCTTTGGATGATCTCGGATTTACTTTTTCAAACGGAGTGAGTTGTAACGAATCGATCTGATGTTTCCACTTTTTCTGCAAATCAATTGCCATCTCTTTATACAAATCCTTCACATACATTCCTGCTTCTTTTTTCAACGCGCTTGAAAAGGTAAATGGAACAAAGGGTGCGTTCCATGCGCGGGCTGTGATCTTTTCCCAAATGTCGGGGTTGCCGGTTTTCTGTCGCAGGTACGACACCATATTATAACCCAATACATAGTGATCGGGTATGTTGTGCTTATACGATCGCAAAAACTGCTTGTTGTAATTAAAGGTCCTGCCTTCCATCAGGTTTGTTTTAAAAACCAGATCAAAATGAGGAATCCGGCCACGGCCACTTTGGGTGAATGCAGTTTCTGTAACCACGGCATCGCCTTCCCAAAACCATGGGGGCACCGACACATACGACATTACTGATAATGTGTTGTTTCCAAAGAGATAATAGAGCAATTTATTAAAACCTCTTTTTGCATGTTGAAATTGAACAATGTGCCTATACTCATGTGAAGCGATCAGGTTCATCCAGTCATTGTTTCCAATAAAATTATAATTCTGTGAAGGCATGGTATAAAATTCCGATCGTCTTGGCGTGATGGAGACAAATGCGTTGGATATGGAAGATTGATTTTGAAGCACAATAGAAATCTTTGAAGGCAACGTGCCCATCGTGTTTGCTTCCGGAGTGCGGATATGTTCCATGGTGTTGGCCATCCGGTTGGCCTGCAGTTCAAAACCTTTTGGATAAATGATTTTAAAATTTGGCGTGTTGATCTGATACCATTTTAAAGCAGGGTTATTCTGAAGCACGGATGTTTGCTGTGCCATCAGCGGCACGGACAGACCTAAAAACAAAAACAACAAACGGCAAACTGAACGCATACAATTCCTGCAATTATTTCGGAAACTACATAGGTTATTCATATTTAATAACAATTATCTTTTTTTCCTGAGTATGATCTCTGCTGATCTCACTGCACTCACTTGAAAAAATCCCAAAGCCCCATTGCTGATGTTTGTACGTGGATTGGCCGGCACCGGACCAAACAATCCACCATCGCTAAACTGAAGGTTAGTCAAATCACTTAAAAAAAAATATCCATTTCGGCTCACACTAAACATCTCCATGCGGGCAGTGTCTAGTTCTGAATAAAATACCGGAGCAGGAAATCCCTTTATCGATTCACTAAACACTTCGTCATTGGCCAGGTAGATATCATTGGCGTTGGTGTACGTGAGCGTATCATTGCGATAAAACTTAAAGAGATAATAATCCTTGGTGTCCTGGGGCTCCTGGAAATACAAGAGCAAGTCATAAAGTTGACCTTTCTCCTCCCTCAGCTCCGATGGATTTTCAGTCAACGCATATCCTAATGAATCAATGGGTGCCAATCTCAAAAGTTCCTCTTCCGATTCATACACCTGATCACCAATGCGTACTGAAAGCCTGTAGGTTTTACCAACCTGACCGGAAAAAATGGTGATAGGGAGGTAATAGCCCGGTGACGCCTGACCGTACCGATACAAGATACCATCGCTATCTATTACCGACACGCTGGCGTTACTCACCATCTCGGTGGCGCCCGTCTCATAAAAATCAGAGGTTCGGGTGATTTTAACATATTGATCGCGGAAGCGGTTAGTCAGCAATCCTTCTATTACAATCTTCTGAGGCGTTGCCTCCAAATCCAGCTGAATGATTTCTTCACAGGAGACTAAGCCTGCTATGCAGATGACGAATAAAATTAATCGAGTCTTCATCTTAAAATTTAAAATTATACGTCACCGATGGCAACACCGGAAATAAATAAATTAATACCGCCTCTTTCTGGGTGCCGTCACCCACGATATTTCCTTCACTGTCTTCTTTTGTTCTTGTATAAATCGTAAAGGGATTTTTTCTATTATACACATTATACACTGAAAATATCCACTGACTTTTCCATCTTTGGTCTACTCGTTTTGGTTTTGGGTTCCAGGTGGCCGATACATCAAGACGATGAAAATCCGGCAACCGATAGCCGTTGCGACTGGTGATGTAATCTACATTGTAGATATCATATTGATAACGGCCACCCGGCAAGGTGATAGGTCGTCCGGTGCTGTAGTTGAATGTAGAGCCGAAGGTCCAGCGATCCGATAATTCGTAAACAGCCGCCACGTTAACTACATTTCTCCGGTCATAGTTTGCATAAAACGAAATATCCTGATTAACACCTGGAATATTCCTGGTAACTTTTGATAAGGTGTAACTTAAAAAGCCGGTGAGGTTGCCTTGCTTCTTCTCGGCCATTAACTCAAGGCCGTAGGCAATAGAGGTGCCTTGTCTGTATTCTGTGGCCAGATTGGTATTAAAAAAAAGCTGGGCGTTGTCGGCAAAGTCAGTAATGTTATCAAAGGTTTTATAGAACATCTCCGATGAGAATTCGTAACCGTTGTCTTTGAAATTACGGAAATATCCAACCGCATATTGATCGGCCACCTGTGGTTTTAGGTAATAGTTACTCGGACTCCACGTATTGAATGGCAATGGCACCGTGCCGCTGGTGATCAGATGCGTGTTCTGTACCATTCGGTTATAGGATGCTTTTATAGAACTCACCTTATTAAGCTTCCACAAAAAAGAAAACCGTGGCTCCAAATTGACATATGCTTTTATTGTTTCCCACGCTTTGAATTGAAGAGTATCCATGCGAACAATATTTACATTGTCGGAAGGGTCAGCATAAACAATCACATCTGACTTCCCTATATTTTGAAAAATGGATAAGCGAAGTCCATAGGTGATGGCAATTTTTTCAGAAGGCTTCTGTTTGTAATCCAGGTATATCGCGTGGTCCAGCGCATACATCTTTTGCTGGTCTAACTCCTGGAAAGCAGAACTGGAAGTAGTTGGACTAAGTTTACCGGGTGAAAATCTCCGGCCACTGAGGTGATAGCCAAAGTTGAGTTCGTGCTGAGGATTAATATAATAACTCAAATCATTATTAAAGCTTGCCTGTTGCAGGTTGGATGTCCAATTAAAACCTTGCACAGGGTCATTGATTTGAAGACGGTAATCAAAATTGCTTGCGATCAGAGAAGTATTTGAAAACAACCGGTCGCTGAATAGATGATTCCAGCGCACCGTTCCGGTTTGATTTCCCCAGCCGAAACCAAAATTATCGGAGATGCTGAATTTATCACGGCCACTATAAAAGGCTGCGAAAAAACGATTCCTATTTCCATGTTTCCAACTCACCTTCGCATTTACGTCATAGAAGTAAACTGAATTTTCATTGTTAGCCAGTTTCAAAAAAGCGTCCACATACGATCTGCGGGCAGAAACAATGAATGAACTTTTATCTTTTCTCAAAGGGCCTTCAATCATAATGCGCGAGGCCAGCGTTCCAATGCCTCCACTTGCCCGGGTCTCTTTATTGTTACCGTCTTTGGTTCTTACTTCGAGGATCGATGAGAGCCGTCCGCCAAAGCGAGCCGGTATGCCCCCTTTGTATAATTCTGCTTCTTTGATTACATCCGAGTTGAATATGGAAAACAATCCAAACAAATGAGAAGGATCATAAATAGGTGCCTCGTCAATCAGTATCAGGTTTTGGTCTCCGCTTCCACCCCGCACGAAAAAGCTGCTGGTACCTTCACCCGCCATCACCACCCCCGGTTGCATTTGAATGGTCTTGATAATATCTGTTTCTCCTAAAAAAGTAGGGAGCTTGCGTATCTGGCCCACATCAATTTTCACATGACTCATCTGTATATCGGTGACGTTTGCATCCATTCGTTCGCCATTGATAACAACCTCATCCATTTCAGTAGCGATCGGTGCCAGTTCAACATTGAACGAAATATTTTTATCCAATTGAAAATCAAACGACTGACTTTTATAGCCCACGTAACTGAATTGAAGGGAGGCGGAGCCAGGTAAAAGCGTGAGTGAATAAAATCCATACGCGTTGGTGACTGTGCCCTGAGTGCCCCCTTGCACCTGCACGGTGACACCGATTAGTTCTTCACCATTGGTGGCATCTTTTACAAATCCGCTCAGTGTAAATTTTTGCTGACTCAAGCCCGTTAATGGAACGGCAATCAGGAAAACCAACAACTTAAAAATCGAAGAGTATCGCATTAGTTCACTAACCTTAAACCACCCAATTGGTTACATTTGTAAAAATAAGGTTTCAAGGCTGGTATGTTCAAAAAATTAAGAGAACTCTTCAGGGAGTATAAAGAATATGTAAGGGTCGACCTGGTCATGTATGCTGTCATGATTCTCCTGATTATCCTTTACTTCATCTATACGGTAGCTTTTTGAATAACTGATCATAAAAGAATTTCACGCACATTGTCGGTGATTTTCTCCGCCAGTTCATCGGTAGGCAGATCGTTGATATCCGTGCCAAAGGGGTCTTCAATTTCTTCTGCAATCAATTCAACACTTAGCAGCACAAAGGTAACCAGTACTACGATGGGTATGGTCAGATAACCGGATGTGGTGACAAATGCCATGGGCAGTGTAATAACGTATATAAAAATAAACTGCTTGATGTACATGCTATAACTATATGGAATGGGTGTGTTCTTTATTCGCTCACAGGCACCCAGGATATCCGAAAACTCTTTGAGTTCTTTATCCAATAAAAAAAGATGATCTCCCGAAATCGTATTTTTCTTATACAATGAGTTCACACGTGTATATAACATGGAAGAAAGCCGGTTAGGAACGTGATTGACATCGCGCAGGGTTGGAAGAAAGTCTTCATCCGTAACCTCCAATTCGCTAAACTTCACTCCACCACGTAAATGTTCTTTCACTGAGAACACTAAATTCGGAATCATGAGGGCAAACCATCTGCGATTTTCATGGTCGGTTTTATCAAGAAAGGCATTTAGTTTAAGGGCAAGGTTTCGTGTATTATTGACAAAACTGCCCCACAGTTTGCGCCCCTCCCACCACCGGTCATAGGATGAATTCGTTCTGAAAACAAGAAATAAACCAAGCACAATACCCAGCAGGGAGTGCATGGAGATGGTAGTATGAAAATCACTTTCGTGGAAACGGAGCACGTCTAATAAAAGGTAACAGACCCCTGCCGTGTAGATGGCAATAAAAATCAGAGCAGGGGTAAGCGTTCTCATCACAGCACGGCTGTAGGCATGAAAGACCAGGGAGAACCATACTTTGGGATTATAATTAACCATACGCACGTAAAATACGCCTCAAAAAACCTATTACAGAAAAAAAATCAAAACATTTTGAAAGATTGTGTTGCCCCTGCCGGTGTACGATTCGCCACCCTTATGATTTAGGCATAAAACTTTACGTTGTGCAACTTCCGACTTGCCTTACAAGAGAGTTATACCGTATTTCGATTTTTGAAATCCTTCTATGAAAAAAATTAATCTGTTCACTATTCTAATTCTGACCCAATTTGCTGCTTTAGCGCAATCTGACTATCTGATCACCCTTAAATCAGATACAATAAGAGGGGATTTACGAATCTTATCATATGACCAATTAGACCGCGTCCAGGTTTCCAATAACGGTAAAAAAGAAATGTTCACCGCTTTGGATATTTTGACTCTAAATAAGAGCAATGAATTCTATAAGTCCGTGCAAATAGAAAAATCCATCAGGTTGATGAAAATTATAAAAAGCGGATATCTCAGTCTGTACGGATACCGGATTGACAATCAAATAACGTATGATGGGCGCTATCTCGTTAAGCTAAATGGAGATGCCATGGAAATGCCAAACCTCGGGTTCAAAAAAATAATGGCCTCCTTCTTAGAGGATTGTAGCGAGTTATCCGAAAAACTAAAAAAGGGTGACCTCGGAAAAGGAAATACGGATGAAATCATCGATCAGTATAACGTGTGCCTAACAAAAGAAAAGCCGGGTATTACCGTTGTACCTGAGTCGGTTTCAACTCCGGAGTCATTGGCCGCAGCAAACCAAAAACAGGCCATTCAAAACCTTATGAATAAGATTAAAGAACTGAATTTCACCACCAAAGAAGACGCGCTAGACATCTTGCGCGATATTGAAACGAAAGTGAAAAGAAATGATACTGTTTCAAATTACCTGATTGAAGGTCTGCGATCTACTTTGAAGGACCAGCCGACTGTTAATGAAGATCTTGATAAACTAGTTGCTCTTTTTAAAAAATGAAGGCAAGAGCCTGCTGATAAAAGTGGGTAGCTGATCTTTGCTATGCCAAAACGAATAGGCCGCACATAAGGCCACGATCAATGCATAAATAAATAGTTGGCCACCATCACCCTTCACTACAATTCCTAGTAAGGTAAGGTGCATGCCGAGTGCCCCAACCATTAACCCTAGTGCAAGCAACGAGCCTGCCCAAACGGTAGCAGGAATCAATATGAGAATAGTTGAAATCAATTCCAGCACGCCAACGCCAATCCTGCCCCATGGTTCCATGCCTATTGTTGAGAAAATAAACACGGACTCTTCCGAAGCCGTGAATTTAAAATACAGTGTCTGCACCATGATGATGGCCGCGATCAATCGAGCCGCCCAAAACAAGATTCCTGATTTTTTCATTCTCCGAAATTATAGTCAAATAACGAAATACCCAGAGCAAAAGATTGTCATTCAGATGACAGAACGGAGTGTTTCTATAATTACTCTACAAGGTAAAGTTTTGAAACTACGAACGCACAACTTGCCAAAGACACTGGCAATTATTGGAAGGCTTCACCATTTCATATACTTCCGGATCAAAGCTGTCCGGTTGACGTATAAAAATTACCTTTCAAATCGGTGCTACAATTAATACAGGTAACGGTTAAGGCGGTTGATTCAATGGGTTCCATATCACTCTTGAAAGATGAAAAATACCGAAAATCAAAGTATAACTAAAACTATACTTCATTGAATTTGTTGAACAAATAATAGATGAAAAAGATTGTTATTATCGGATCTGGTATATCTGGTTTGGCCACCGCATGTCGGTTGCAAACCCAAGGCTTTCAGGTCTTGGTGATTGAAGCAAACGCGTATCCGGGTGGGAAACTAACTCAATTTAGTCGGCAAGGATATCGATTCGATGCCGGCCCTTCCCTATTTACCATGCCGCATTTTCTCGATGATGTTTTCATCCACGCTGGCAAGGACCCAAGAGAATATTATCTATACAAAAAGCTGGATGTATCGGGTCACTATTTCTATGAAGATGGCACACGGTTAACCGCCTATGCCGACAAAGAAAAATTTGGCAAAGAGGTGGAAGATAAACTCCAGATACCAGGTAATTTAATCATAGAATATCTGCGAATATCTGAACACATCTATTCCACTGCTTCGCACATATTTTTAGAGAACTCATTACATAAAGCTAAAACGTGGCTTACTAAATCAGTGGCCAAAGCGATTCCTGAGATTCCGAATCTGGGTTTGTTTGAAACCATGCATCAGCGCAATACGCGCTTACTCAATGACCCACGACTCATACAATTATTTGACCGATATGCGACCTACAACGGATCAGATCCTTATCAGGCACCGGGCATTCTTACCTCCATCCCACATCTTGAATTTAATGTCGGTACTTTTTTTCCGCAGGGTGGTATGCATTCCATCACACAGGCGCTGTATAAACTGGCACTCGATGCTGGTGTTGAGTTTCGATTTAATACACGCGCGTTAGAAATCCTTACGGAAGGCAAACAGGCTAAAGGAGTAAAAACTGAAAAAGAAGTAGTAAAGGCCGATGTGGTGGTTAGCAACATGGATGTATATCCTACTTACCAGCGATTACTTCCTAAGGCGAAAGCACCCAAAAAAATACTTTCACAAGAAAGATCGAGTTCGGCACTTATATTTTATTGGGGAATAAAAAAGGAATTTCCGGAGTTGGACCTTCATAACATCTTCTTCGCAAAAGATTATCAACAGGAATTCACGGCACTCTTTAAAACCCACACGTTGCACAATGACCCCACAGTGTATATTAATATCACATCCAAATATTGTTCATCGGATGCGCCACGGGATTGCGAAAACTGGTTTGTAATGATCAACGTGCCGGCTAACATCGGGCAGGACTGGGATGCACTCATTTCAGAGGCGAGAAGGAACATTATCAAAAAACTAAATCGTCTTTTAAATACAGACATTGAATCATTGATTGAATCAGAAGATGTCCTGGATCCACGCGCTATTGAACTGCGAACTTCGTCTTATCAGGGGTCGCTTTATGGCACTAGTTCCAATAACAAATTCGCTGCATTTCTTCGTCATCCCAATTTCTCCAGCGAATTCCAAAACTTGTTTTTCTGTGGTGGCAGCGCCCATCCGGGCGGGGGCATCCCGTTGTGCCTGCAGTCGGGCAGGATAACTTCTAACCTGATTTCAAAACAGTTTGCCAAAAAGCGTGTTTAAGGTACATGCTGCGCCATTACTATTTCAGGTTTTCAACGCTGATTACGTCCTATTCCATCTGGATCGTGGGTCTGTTGCACCTGGTGGGAATCGTGGGGATGCTATCTCCTTTTCAGGAGTATTTCAGATTACTTACCCCCTTCAATTTACTCATGAGCGCAGCTATTCTATGGGTGAATCATCGTGAGCGAAATCTTGAAATACTGTGGTATTCGATCTTTGTTTTCGTACTGGGTTTTTTAGTGGAGCTTGTGGGCGTTCGCTTCGGAATTATCTTCGGACAGTATGCCTATGGCGCCACGCTGGGACCAAAACTTTTAAATGTTCCCATTATCATCGGGCTAAACTGGCTGCTGGTGATGTATTGCATTGCCGCACTTACCGATAGTTTGAAAATACCAACGGTAGTGAAAATTGCTGCAGGTGCCACATTAGCAGTGGCCGTTGACTGGCTGATTGAACCCGTTGCCATGCACTTTGATTTTTGGACCTGGAAAGATGGCATTGTTCCATTCCAAAATTATGTAGCATGGTTTTTCACCTCGGCCATTATGCAAAGTGCCTATCATGTGTTAAAAGTCAGAGCGGAAAATAAATTGGCTTTGCCCTATTATTTCACTCAACTTTTCTTCTTCCTGATTTTGAATATCGCCATCCGGTGATCACCGATCGAGCCAGTCTTTAAATTCCTGCACCCTTTCCCTGGCCACAATCACATCCTGATCATCGCTGGTTTTTAACACCAGCTTCAGTCGGCTGTTGGTGTAGCTGATCATATCCTGAATCGACTCCACAGAAATAACATACTTTCGGTTTATCCGAAAATGCCGCTTCGGGTCTAATAGCTCTTCCAGCTGGTCGAGTGTAAAATCAAGTATGTGTTTGCGCCCATCCCGCGTTTGCGCAAAGGTAGTTTTCTCAAGGCTGAAGAAGAACACTATCTCACCCACCTCCACCGATTTAAGATGCTCCCCTACTTTGATCACAAATCGCTCCTTATATTTCTTCGAAAGCATCTGCATAGCCAGGTTGATACTCTCCATCATTTTATCGGGCGCCATGGTTCTTGCTGAAGTAAGAGAATCATATTTTTTTACAGCTATCCGCAAGCCCTCTTCATCGATGGGTTTCAACAAATAATCAATACTATTTACCTTAAATGCCTTCAAGGCATACTCATCATAAGCCGTAGTAAAAATCACGGGCACGTTCACTTTCACTTGGTCAAAAATAGAGAAGCAGATTCCGTCTGCCAGCTGAATATCCATGAAGATCAGATCGGGGGCAAGATGCGACTGAAGCCACAACACCGCATTCTTCACGGTATCCAGTTTTGATAGTATGATTGCTTTTGGAATAACGGTCTTCACCAATTTTTCCAGGCGTTGAGCGGCCTGTGGTTCATCTTCGATCAGCAGAATATTCATCGTTCGTCTGATTCAATGAATGGCAGCTTCACTATAAATTTTTTATCACGTTCTTTAACTACCACAGGTTGGTTACTCAAAAACTTATAACGGCTTTTAATATTTTCAAGACCAATGCCGGGAGATTTTTCATCGGGCATGTTTTTTCTTTGAAGGGAATTCTCCACAACAATATAGCCATCCTGCTCCGCAATTTTTATTGAAAGTGGATTTTCAGAAGATGCCTCATTATGTTTGATAGCGTTTTCAACCAATAGTTGCAATGCCAACGGTGCAATGAGTTTGTCTTTCGTGGATAAGTTGATTTCCACCAAAAGATTTTCACCAAACCGAATCTTCTGCAAGAAAAGATACGACTCTAAAAACTTCATCTCGTCTTCCAGAGCAACCACCTCCTTGTCGCGGGTATCAAGCACATAGCGATATACTTCGGATAGTTGTTTGATAAACCGGGCAGCTTTGTCCTGATCTTCATAGACCAGGTTGGTGAGCGCATTCAAACTATTAAAAAGGAAATGAGGATTGACTTGATTTTTCAAACTCTCATACTGCGCATTAATGCTGGCACGTTTAGAAGCCTCTGCATCGACAGCCGCCTGACGCCAGTTTACTAAAAATTGACGGCTTGTCATAAACAAACTAATGATAAGTGTGATAACGATGGTAGAGGTAAACGTATTGGTTAAATTGTCGCCAACATCAAAACCCAACACATAGCGAAAAAAATATACAACTGCATAGACCGCGCCCACTGTGTAAACCGTCATGCCGACCAGGCCAATAACCAGTCGCTTCACCGGATCCTTTTGCCATGAATAAAAATAGCTAAGTGACTCCGCCAGGTAAGCGTTGCCTAGCCACAGGGCAATCCAAAGGGTGGCGGTAAAAATGCCAATCCAAAGTAAGGAAGACATGGAAGTGCAGCACCCTCGCCAGATAAACCAACTCATCACAAACCCTGCTATCGCCAGCCAGAGCATGGTCAATATATGAGCCTTTATAAATTTTATCAGCGAGGGCATCATGCAAATAAGATGTTTTCTATGGATTCACAAAATGGTCAACTCACTACGGCTATTTACAATTTTGAATTAATCCTGCTGTCATTTCCTTACCCCACTGTGGAGCTAACGGATTTTCTGATTTGGTTCCAAGATCAAAAATAGCCAACGCCTTACGAGCTGTTTCACAAGCTTCAATTGGTTGCTGATTAAAAAACTGAGCTGTACCAAATTGCATTTGGGCCATCAATGACATGGCGCGTGGGTTATTCGGATTCATACCCAGAGCCCTTCCAAAAGTTTGCATGGCCAGACCAGAATATTGTTGTCCGCGTGATGCAGGGTCAACCGTAACCCTGATCATATGCACAAATCCCTCGAGAGCAACCAGCTCAGACTCACCTGGCACAATAGCTTTACCCTTTTCAACAGCGGCCAGGGCCTGATCGAGATAAGCATCTTTTTTAGAAGGCACTGTCTCCCGTGTTGCCATCATCACATTACCAAAGGCACTGTAATAGTAAGGCTCCCACTTCGTTTTTTCAGCGCCCGCAATTCGGTCCAATGCATTGACTGCACTTTGATATTCATCCATGGTCTTTGCGGTGTACACCGCCTGAATTTGCTTTCCCATTTGCTCGAAATACTTTTCATCACTGGCCCATGTAGTTACCGAGATGATCATCAGGAAGAATAGAGTGATTGTTTTCATAATTATTTTGGTTATTAGTTGTTTGTTATTGGTTGTTCGTAAATCGTTACAGGTTTGGTAGTTGATTGATCGATTTGTTTTTGCTGATGGTGATAAACACACCGACAAATAAAAACCGGGGTGCTGGCTGCTTTATCGCTCTGCGGGCATATACCTCACTCACATCGGGTTGGGTGCTATACTCGTAGCCGAAAATATTATCGCGGCCCAGCAGGTTGGTGCATGACACATAAATGATCAGGTTATTTTTAGGCAGATAGGCCACGTTGGCGCTTAGATCCTGGTAGGAAGGAGTTTTATCAGAATTAAATTCATCAGATGGCTTGTTGGGATTATAGTACGTGCGCGGACTGCTATAGCTATAGGTGAATCCCAGTTGAGTTTTCATTGCAGTAATGAAATGTTTATACACAAATGACAAATTGTGAGCAGAAGCAAACGATGGAACAGCCGATGTAGGGAAGTTGAGATAATCACGTTTGGTATCCAGAAAAGAATAAGAAACCCAGTAATCAACATTCTTGATGGTGGCATTATCGCGCCAAAAAAGTTCAATGCCTTTTGCGTATCCGTTGCCCTGGTTATTCAATAGGTAAGGATTACCATTTTCAAACTTGATCAACTGATCATATTTTTTGTAATACGTCTCCACCCGAAACGTTTTACGATCCGTCATGATTTGGTAGTTGAGAATAAAATGCTCCGCTTTTTCTTGATTCAATTGCGTATTCCATCGCACATACTGATTTTGAGCAGACTGTCTGAACTTTCCATAGGCAAATGAAAACTGTCCGAGTTTGCCGGGCTTATATGCTAATGATAACCGTGGGTCTACACTCGTTTTTCCGATAAGATCATTGTATTCCAACCGGCCACCTCCTTTTACTACAAAATGATTGCTGGCAAATACTTCCGCTTCCGCGAAAGCCACGGATAAAGGCTCCTCAAAATTCTGCGACAGCGTTGAACTTGAAATTTCATCATATCGCGAAGTCTCATATTGTCTATCTAAAAACTCAGCACCTAACTTTATTTCTACCTGATCGGAAACAGAATGCTCCAACACCGCTTTGGCATGAATTCCGTTTTCCATTTCACCCATCGGACTTCCATCCAGCTTTACCTTATCCTGATTGTAAGAATAGGAAAGCCCCGTGCGCACCGACCACTTACTAGTTAATGATTGCTGATACGATCCATTCACATAGCGATAGCGGTTGTCGCGGTCATACAATTGCTTTATGGAAGGATCAAGGATGTCGTGGTTATATAAAGTGAATGACGATTGATTGAAGTTGCCAAAGAATTTGAACATACCATCTTTACCAACCTTCTGGCGATACGCTGCACTTCCTTCCAGTGAAACAGGTGGAGTCTTCCAATCAATTTCCTGGTTAATCAAATTGAAATAAGGTCGTATATCCGTGTAGCCAATCTTGGCGGAAGCCGAAGCTTTATCCCACACCTGCGTGTGAGCAACATCGGCACCGACCGAAAGAATTCCAATATCGGTTTGATTCATTTCAGCAATGTCTTTAGAATTCAATACGAGAGCCGAAGAAAGTGCCTGACCATATTCTGCAGAATAACCGCCCGTGCTAAAACTGGTGCCTTTAAACATGAAAGGAAGAAAACGTCCGCGTGAAGGAGTGTTGGGTGCGGACGGACCATAGGCATCCAGCACCACCATGCCATCGATGAATGTGCGGGTTTCAGAACCATCGCCACCACGCACAAACAATCGGCCAGTCTCTCCTACTTTCTGAGTTCCCGGCAAGGTATTTAGTGCACCGGCTATGTCGGCAGTAGCCCCGGCAGTAGTGGCAATATCTACGGCTTTCAAAATGGTTCTTCGCTTTTCTTCCCCTGCGGTAAAAGAACCCGCTGAGATAACAACGCCATCAAGCTGATTGATTTCTTCTTTGAGGATCGCTTCGATGGAAAGCGGTTTTCCATTTAGCTCAATTGTTTTTGTGAACGTCTTATAGCCTACGAAAGTAATCTGAATACTTCGTTCTCCTTTTTCATCGGTGATAAAACTAAATGAGCCATTGGCGGCAGAGCTCGTGCCGTCATACGAATCCTGAATGAGAATATTGGCACCAGGTATAGGTTCACCGCGTTCATCTTTTACCTGACCTGAAATTTTGGTCTGGCACCAGCCTGTTACAGTTAATAGCGCTATAAGAAGTGTAAAAATCAGTTTCATGACGGTCGCTTTTGTGCGATTACACGACAAAAGTGGCGCGGCCGGAGAGCTTTTAATAAAAGAGGTTACTGAAGTGTTGAATGGAAGGGATGAAGTGTCGGTTATTCAATAAGCATTTAGGCTCCCCTCGCCATTGTTGGTGTTCTTCACTTGTTCTTCACCAACAATCACCCTTCACCTCCGTGTCAGTTTTGGTTACCAAAAAAAACAGATTAGGATGCTGGAAATTCACTTGTGAAAGATAGGAAATTGAGGTTTGAGCTAGTGATGTTTTCAAAGAAATATCTTGGTGCAACGCCTAGTTGCATGTTGGTGAAGAACACCATCCTGGGCAGGGGCTTGGTCGCATTGGGTGTGTATTTTGATACCTCCTTTAGCTGTTCGGAACTTTGCCCAGTCAAACAAGCTCAGGCACAAGCTAATTGTGCTGCTGTCGCGAATGAGGATGGTTTTTTCCTTCACTTCTTCTATTACCCTCTGATTGGCGTACTTGCTTAAACTACATCTATAATAGTTTAACAATCCGTTGTACAGATGCTCAAACACTTGCCAGTCCCGGTTCTTATTGCCATCGCTCATCGTTGATTTTGCAGGGCTTTGCTGCAATCCAAGGTCTTTAATGAACGTTTCCGATACCCGGATGCCAACCGATATGTCCTCCAGGGTACTGCACTTGCACAGCTGGCCGAACAAAAGAGCCACTAATTGATCGTAGGTATTGTACTTATGGCGATACTTATCAGTTTGATATTTCTTGACCGATAACCTAAGCAAGTGGGGTGGGATTAAATCAATTACCTGCCGGATGACAGGCTTATTGTTATTTTTGTTTCTGCGGAAGAGGCTCATTCTTTTAAGATTTAGATACCTCACAGGTTTGAACTTTTTCCGCTATTTTAAAAAGTAGACTTTCGGATAGTTATAATAAATAGTAGTGCTATTATTTTCAGTAGATTTGCTGAAACTCACTTTTATTATGAAAAATAAGGTTTTTATAACTTTCACGGCTCTATCGCTTATCGCGAGTTTAGCTTTTTCTCAAACCGAAGCGGACGCTTTACTGGGGGTCTGGGAATCGGGCAGTGGAAAGGCAAGGGTAAAAATTGATAAAATTTCGGATAAATATTCCGGCAAAATTGTGTGGTTGAAAGAGCCGAACAACGAAGAAGGCAAGCCGAAAACAGATAAGAACAATTCCGAGGAGAAATTGCGCGCAGTGCCTTTGCTGGGTTACAAATTGTTGAGGGACTTTTCTTTCAAAGGTGAAAAAGTTTGGGAAGACGGCACGATCTACGATCCGGAAAATGGAAGTACGTATAGTTGCACGATAAAAATGACGGATGAAAACACGTTAGATGTCAGAGGATTCATTGGCGTGTCCCTGTTCGGGCGTACCGATGTCTGGAAGCGAATTCAACTAAAGAAAAAATAATCGATGAAGAATGCGTTACTGGCCCTGGGCATTGTTTGGTCGATTAGCAGCTTCGCTCAAGAAGCAGATACGGTTGAAGACTATAGCATGTATGGTGAGGCCGAGCTGGCCGGAGACGCCAGGCGCTTCTGCACATCAAAAGTTTTCGATCTCAGTCCCAACAAGCTTATTTCCATCGGGTATGATTTTCAAGGTTCCCACCGGGCAGATTTTGGTAGCACGCCCTCAATACCTAGCCAGTCGGTCAACAATCAGAATAACTACGGGCTTCGATTAGCTTTCAACGCGCCAGTAATTTCAAAAACCAATTTGTTGTTGAACGTTGGTGTAACCTATTGGGAGAATTTTTATAATTTTCAACAGGCTACCCTGACCAATCCGCTTGCGCAGTCGTTGCAAAATTATGGACTGAGAACAATGGGTCTTAACTTCACCCTATTCAAACCTTTTAACGAAAAGAATTTTTTGATTGTAAAT
>Ga0163149_10002888_pt1 | contig 20124 bp, 24 predicted proteins | sample OliLakLV19MP5G1_FD_148604 | JGI IMG/M metagenome (GOLD analysis project Ga0163149, IMG submission 148604) | Freshwater microbial mat bacterial communities from Lake Vanda, McMurdo Dry Valleys, Antarctica - Oligotrophic Lake LV.19.MP5.G1 | ecosystem: Environmental > Aquatic > Freshwater > Lake >...
GGCTAATGGCTCTTCCCCAAAAAAGTTAAAACGCTCAATGCCTGTATAATTATAATAACCAAGATTACCTGTAGCGGAAAATGAATAATTTTTTGTAGACTCGGGGGCGAAGGGCACTTCTACCGCTGCATAAAATTTATCAAAGCGGAAACTCTCATCAAATAAAATAAAATTTCCATCACCGGCATTACCCGATTTTAATATAATTTTATCCAGGTAAAACTCTTCAAAGCTAATTCCCATTCCCAACCTTATATTCCTTACAGGAAAAGATACCTGGAAGTTCCATGCAGAGCTTGGATTTTTTGCAGTGAATTTAAGATTGCCAGATTTAAGGATGGTACCAGATTTATCATAGAGTATAGAGTTTTTGATATCGGAATACCAAGTAGCCGAACCTACTCCATAACTAACTGTTGCGAAATATTTTTTTAAAGCTGCTTCTTTTCTTGAACTTTGTGCGATAACAGTAACTACCATTAACAGAGCGGCACTCAGAGATAGAATCTTTTTCAAATTAATTTTTTTTAAAAATTTTTAACCAACTCCTTAACGGCTTTCTTCTGATCTTTAAATGCTTCTCTTGGTTTTAAGCCAAGTATATTAAACAACTCCATGTCATCATCAAAGGAAGGGTTAGGTGTTGTCAGTAATTTATCTCCTGCAAAAATTGAATTCGCTCCTGCCATAAAACAAAGTGCTTGTCCTTCTTTGCTCATTGCAGTTCTACCTGCAGATAAGCGCACAACAGTTTTCGGGATTACAATTCGTGTGGTAGCTATCATTCTTACCATATCCCAGATAGGAACAGGTTGTTGTTTTTCCAATGGTGTACCCTCTACTGCAACCAATGCATTGATAGGAACAGATTCCGGCTGAGGATCGAGAGAAGAAAGTGTAAGTAACATTTCAATTCTATCCTCTGTTGTTTCACCCATACCTATAATACCACCTGAGCAAACAGTGACGCCTGCTTTACGCACATTATTAATAGTACTTAATCTATCATTATATGTACGTGTAGAAATAATATTGGAATAATTTTTTTCTGAAGTATCTAAATTATGATTGTAAGCAAACAAGCCTGCTTCGGCAAGACGTTTCGCCTGATTTTCATTTAACATTCCCAGCGTACAGCAAACTTCCATCTCGAGGTTATTTACCTCTTTCACCATCTCCACCACTTTATCAAAATCTTTATTGTCGCGTACCTCTCTCCATGCAGCGCCCATACATAAACGCGATGCGCCTGCTTCCTTCGCTTTACGAGCTACAGAAACAACATCTTCAACCTGCATTAATTTATGTACATCGATATCGGTATGGTAACGTGCTGCCTGCGGACAATACCCACAATCTTCAGGACAACCGCCGGTTTTAATAGAGATAAGTGAACTTACCTGAACCTCATTAGGATCATGGTTCTCTCTGTGAACATTTGCTGCCTTATATATAAGGTCGAGTAAAGGCATATTATATACACTTAACAACTCCTCTTTGGTCCAAACTGTGCCTTTATGATCCATATACAAATTACCTATTGGGGTATCATTACAAATATAGCATTATTTACGAAAAAAGAAAGGGTTTTCTCAATTATTTAAGGGGCAAAAAAAGGGTGATAATATACGATCGAAAACACTTTTATGCAGCAGGAAAATATTGCTTAAGTTTTTCCCGGATATATGCCGGAGCGGGTCGCGGCTTATTTGTTGCAGCATCAATAAACACCAAAGTGGTTTTGCCTTTATTCAACTGCTCACCCTTTTCGTTATATGTTTCGTACTCAAAAATTATCCGTGCTTTTGGAATTTCTATGATCGAAGTTTTGATGGTCAGCAGGTCATCATAAAATGCGGGCTTAAAATATTGGATCTCAAAATTAAAAACGGGGAGCATCACTCCATCATCTTCCATCGTTTTATAACTTAAGCCAAGTGTACGCAATGCTTCCACCCTACCTACTTCATAATATTGTGCATAGTTGCCGTAGTACACGTAACCCATTTTATCTGTCTCCGCATAACGGACCCTTATCTGTGTTTCGGCTGTAAACATTTTTCTAAAGTACAAAAGTTTATTTTACAGATTATATGATGCAACATAATTTTTAAAATAAAATTGACTCATATCCATTTTAATCGTAACTTCAAGCTCCTGCTGAAAATGGCGCGGGTTAAGGGATACAGAAGGACACAAAAATAAACAGCAAAAAAATATTTTTTATATTCATTCGGTTTTTCATTGGCAAAATGGACAAAAAAAATGTTTTCACTCTTAGAGTAGAAAAAACTAGAAAGTCAAGTACTAACCTAAAATTTTTTTAAAATTAATTTGTTTGTTAAGTGGAATAAATTTCTATTTTTGAACGCTGTTAAGAAAAAATATATAAGTTTTTACATTTATAAATACCGAATAAGTACGAATGGAGAAATCACATGTTAAAATTTGGGAGAATTGCCTCGAGGTAATTAAAGATAATGTTAGCTCACAAAGTTTCAAAACATGGTTCGAACCAATTAAACCTGTTAAGTTAGGTGGAAGTGTGTTGACCATCCAGGTGCCAAGCCAGTTTTTTTATGAATGGCTGGAAGAACACTACATCACACTTTTAAAGAAGACAGTGAAAAAAGAATTAGGTTCTGAAGGACGCCTTGAGTACAGCATTGTAATGGAGAACTCTTTCGGAGGAACAAAACCTTATACAGTTAAGCAACCTACTACAAACCGCAAGGAATTAAAAAATCCTTCTGTATCAATGCCTATCGACCTTGGAAATAATACCATAAGAAATCCATTTATCATTCCAGGATTAAAAAAGGTAAGTGTTGAATCTCAACTTAACGCAAACTACTCTTTCGAAAATTTTATTGAAGGTGATTGTAATCGCCTTGCACGCTCTGCAGGTTTCGCTGTTGCGAACAAACCGGGAGGAACTGCTTTTAATCCGCTTTTAATCTATGGTGGTGTTGGCTTAGGTAAGACTCACCTTGCACAAGCTATTGGTATCCAGATAAAAAATAATTTTCCCAACAAAACAGTATTGTATGTTTCTTCAGAGAAATTTACGCACCAGTTTATTGATTCGGTAAGAAACAATAACCAAAACGATTTTATTCACTTCTATCAAATGATAGATGTGTTGATCATAGATGATGTACAATTTTTCGCTGGCAAGGACAAAACGCAGGATGTATTCTTCCACGTGTTTAACCACCTTCACCAAAATGGAAAACAATTGGTATTGACAGCTGATAAAGCTCCTGTTGAAATGCAGGGAATGGAACAACGCTTATTATCCCGTTTTAAATGGGGCTTGTCTGCCGACCTACAAGTACCGGGTCTAGAAACAAGAATAGCGATACTTGAGAAAAAAGTTTATGCAGATGGAATTGAACTTCCAAAAGAAGTAGTTGAATACCTTGCATACAGCATTACTACTAACGTAAGAGAATTAGAAGGCGCATTGATATCATTGTTAGCGCAGTCTTCATTGAACAAAAAAGCAATTACACTTGAGCTTGCCAAACAAATGATCGATAAGTTCGTGAAGAATACGGCAAGAGAAGTTTCTATAGATTATATCCAAAAAGTAGTTTGCGATTATTTCGATCTTCCTATCGAATTGTTAAAATCAAAAACAAGAAAAAGAGAAGTTGTACAGGCTCGTCAAATAGCAATGTATTTTGCTAAGAGCATGACCAAATCATCTTTGGCAACTATTGGTCTACACTGCGGAGGCAAAGATCACGCAACAGTATTGCACGCCTGCCGTACAGTGAATAACTTAATGGATACCGATAAACGCTTCAGAAGTTATATCGAGGAACTTGAAAAGAAAATCAGCATACAATAATTAAAGTATGACACTTTATAAAAGGGGACCCGAAAACGGTTCCCTTTTTTGTTTTTATTGATCGCTATGCGATCTCTGCGCCTCTGCGAGAAATAACAGTGTTTTGATTTATTACGATAACTACTATCTTTAGAAAATGAACAATTTTATAATATTGTAAGCTGCCCTATGTTCTCGACAAGCTCGAACTGACCTCTCCGCACGGGTCACATCGAGCCTGTCGAGATGCTTGAGTGGACTTTAGAAAAATATTTTTAGCATTTAATAGTTGATCAAAAAATGAACAAAATATTAATGGTATGTCTTGGAAATATCTGCAGGTCGCCACTTGCAGAAGGAATACTCAGGCACAAGCTTGAACAAAAAGGACTAAACCACATTGTTGTCGATAGCGCAGGTACATCCAATTACCATACCGGCGAAGGTCCCGATAAACGCTCTGCACAAAATGCAAAATTACATGGAGTTGATATTTCAAAACTAAAAGCACGACAATTCAGCAAAAGAGACTTTGATGATTTCGACAGGATCTTTGTAATGGATACTTCCAATTACAATGATGTAATTGAATTGGCCCGCGACCATTCCGACAAACAAAAAGTAGAAATGATATTGAACCGTGTTTATCCAGATACAAATATGTCCGTACCCGACCCATACTTTGGAGGTGAGCAGGGTTTTGAGAATGTATTTATGCTATTGGATAAGGCCTGTGATGTAATTGTAGATGGCATTGAACAAGTAAAAGCATGAGCAATACCAAAGGAACCCTTTATTTAATTCCCAACACACTTGGCGATGGAGACGTGGATAATGTTATTCCTCCATTGGTAAAAACAGTTATCAATACTATTGATGAATACATTGTTGAAGAGATTCGCTCTGCCAGAAGATTCCTGAAAAAAGCAGGAATAAAAAAAAGTATAGATGAATTGGTTTTTCATGAGCTAAATGAACATACCAAAGCCATTGAAACAAAAGACTATTTAGACTCAGCAAAAAAAGGAAAAAATATTGGTATTATTTCCGAAGCAGGTTGCCCCGTTATTGCAGACCCTGGTTTTAATATTGTACAAGCTGCGCATGTTGCAAACATAAGAGTGGTACCGCTTACGGGCCCCTCCTCTATCCTATTAGCATTAATAGCTTCGGGCTTTACAGGACAACAATTTACCTTTCATGGCTATTTACCAAAAGGGAAAAGCGAAAGAGTACAAAAATTAAGAGAGCTGGAAAATACTTCCCGTCAAAAAAACCAGACACAAATTTTTATTGAAACACCGTACCGTAACCAGCAAGTGCTGGAAGATATTTTAAGTGCCTGCCAGGGTAATACACAGTTGTGCATAGCTTGTGATTTGACTCTTGAAACGGAATATGTTTATACCTGCTGCGTTAGTGAGTGGAAAAAAGTGAAAATTGATATTAATAAAAGACCAGCCGTATTTTTAATTTCTAGTACTTAATATTTATTCTTACTTTTTTGCTTGAACCAAAAAAGCGGCAAAAGTCCAGCGGACTTTTGAGCGAGTTATCTGTCGAGCAAAAAGTCAAGACAAAACGATTGCTTACTCACAGGCACCTCGGGCATCGCGTTTTGTCATGGCTTACGCACTCCAAGCAAATAAAATTCTGCCCTGCCATCAACTTAGCTCCTTTGTTTTTCTCTGCGAACTTCGCCCCCTGGACGTGAATTATTGCTAACAATATTTTTATGATACACCAATGAAATAACATACCCGAATTATATTATATTTGAATAACGCAAAATCAACATTATGAAACGAGTATGCGCCTTAAGGTAATTTTATACAAGGACATGCGAGTTCCACCTGACCATTAATAACCTATAAAAAATACAGATGAAATTACTCGAAGGAAAAACAGCTATTATAACAGGAGCATCAAGAGGCATTGGAAAAGGCATTGCAGAAACTTTTGCAAAACACGGAGCCAATATTGCCTTCACCTATTTATCATCTGTAGAAAAAGGACAGGCATTAGAAAACGAATTAGCTGCTCTCGGAATAAAAGCAAAAGGCTATCGTTCAGATGCAGCCGACTTTAAAGCTGCTGAAGAATTAGTGAATAATGTTGTTACAGATTTCGGAACTGTGGATATATTAATAAATAACGCAGGTATTACACGCGATAATTTATTGATGCGCATGACAGAACAGCAATGGGATGAAGTGATGAATGCCAATCTTAAATCTATATTTAACTTAACAAAAGCCATACAACGCCCAATGTTAAAGCAGCGTAAAGGTTCTATTGTAAATATGAGTTCTGTTGTTGGTGTCAAAGGCAATGCCGGACAAACAAATTATTCCGCAAGTAAAGCTGGTATAATAGGCTTTACAAAATCTGTTGCGTTGGAATTAGGCTCACGCAATATCCGTTGCAACGCTATTGCCCCGGGTTTTATTGAAACCGAAATGACTGCAGCGTTAGACCCTAAAGTAGTTGAACAATGGAAACAAAGTATTCCGTTAAAACGCGGCGGAACTGCTGAAGATGTAGCTAACCTTGCTATGTTCCTTGGATCGGACCTGTCTGGTTATATTACAGGACAGGTAATATCTATTTGCGGCGGAATGTTGACGTAAATGAAAAGGCTATTTATAATTTCTGCACTAACATTTTTATTTTATAGCTGCAGTAACCAACCGCAACGAGTTAAAGGAATTCCCGAATCAGCTTTTTGGATCGGAGATAGTGATGGAGGAAGCTGGTTCTTAATTGACAGTATTAACAAACAGGCTGGCACAATGGCTTGTAAAATATATAACGATAACTCAGGAGAGCTAATTGCCGACAAAGTATTTAATCTTTCTTGTTATAACCCGGACAAAGAGATAGATTGGAATAATTTGAATGAAGAATTCGATGGTTATGATGGGGAATATATTATATTAAAAACTCGAGACTCGATGGATAAATATTGTTGGTTCAAATAAACAAAAATCTACTTAACACCGGGAACAACCCTATTACTTTCTCTATGGTAGAAAAGATAGAACTTCCGAGTAAAACATAATTTTACTAATTTTAGGGATGATTACGTTTCACCCGCCCAGACATTATCCATATTTTCAACTCAACCAAGAGGGAAAATGGATAATACAAAAGGTTAAGTCTTAATACATGAACTTCCCCTTTTCAAGGTCTTTAGCCACCATAATAATTCTCCCCTTCCTTGCGATAACGGGGATAGCTATTGTTGACTTGCTGATAAGTGGAAATGTACGATTTGATCAGAACATTGCACTCCTCGTCATTTTTTTATTTCCGGCAAGCTGGCTGGGGTATGGTCTTTTAGATAAACATTCTCAATTCGCGTCGCTGGACAAAGTTCCTTTTAAACAAAGGCTGATACGTCTACCCTTCTCATCTTTCAACTGCCTGTTCATTTTCAGTATTGCCTCCATATTTATTTTCCTCGGAGTTGCTACAATTTTCGGAGATATGAATCTTAGAAAAGGATTGCCAATGCTCATCATAAGTTATATTGTTTTTATTGGCACAGCAATATTATATGAGCATCCAAGAATATGGTTTTCGGATAGTTTTAATCTTATAGATCTGTTAGACAAAGTTCAGGCTATACCACAGGAAGATCAACGTATGTACCTGGACGGAATTTTTTCCTATGAAGAAACCGGATTTACTATTGACATTGAAAATGTAAAAACAAAAATTTTATGGGAGGAAATAACCCTGATACGTACTTATAAAGTTGATCTGCAATCTGTCGATTGCATTGTTATTGAAGTGCTTTTTAAAGACACACATTTTTCAATTAATGATCAAACTGCAGGACATATGAAGTTTATGGAAAATGCAGCTAAAAAATTACTAAACTTCAAAGAGGATTGGTTCATCACGGTGGCATTCCCTGCCTTTGAAAAAAACCTGACTACTGTTTACGAGAAAAAATAAGTCTCCTCCCTCCTGCTCTTAATTATAAACAAACATGTAACTGAGGATAGATTAATAAATTGAGATTAATCTCATTCATTAATATCTTTAACAACATTATAAAATAAAGCTATGGATACAAAAGTGATACCCGTATTAAGAATATTCGATGTAAAAAAGGCCAATGAATTTTACATAAAATGGTTAGGATTTAAAACCGATTGGAAAGACGGTGGAGGGAAAACACCATTATATACACAAATTTCAAAGGAGCATATTACTCTCCATTTAAGCGAGCATTATGGAGATTGCACTCCGGGATCAAAAGTTTTTATTCATTATAATGAAATAAAAGCCCTTCACAAGAAACTCTTAGCAAAAAAATACAAATACAATAAGCCCGGATTGGAAGAAGCTCCATGGAATGCCACAATAATGCAGGTGTCGGATCCGTTTGAGAATAAACTAGTATTTAACAAGTATCATAAGAAGTAGTTGTTATTGGTTGATCGTTGGTTGGTTGTTAGTTGATGGTTATCAGTTCCTTTATAAATTGAAATTTTATTTGATGAAACGCCCAATATTTATCCTCCTTTTATTTCAATTGGAATGTAATACTCCACCCGCAAAAGCAGGTGTCGATATTGCAGCAAAAGCAAAAGAAGCGCTCAAATACAATAAAGCAAACGGACTTAATACCAGCTATTGCATCCTCGTAGACATGAGTCTGCACTCGGGTAAAAAGAGATTATTTGTATGGGATTTTAAAAAGGACAGCATTGTATTATCAGGTTTATGCAGTCATGGCTGCTGCGCCAATAGCTGGAGCTCAGATCAAAGTAAAGAAAATGTTAAATTCAGTAATGTGCCCGACAGCCATTGTAGCTCAAAAGGAAAATACAAATTAGGTAAGCGCGGCTATAGTAATTGGGGAGTAAATATTAATTATGCAATGCATGGCCTTGAACCAACGAATAACAATTCGGTAAAACGCGAAATCGTTTTTCATTCATGGGATATGGTAAGTAATGATGAAGTGTATCCTTCTGGTTCTCCCGAAGGATGGGGTTGCCCCTGCATATCAAATGATATGTTCCTGAAAATAGACCCGATAATAAAGGATGAAAAAACTCCCGTTTTGTTTTGGATATTTTAAATTCAATAGGCAGTACGCAATATAACAGTAGGCAATTTGTGACAGCAAGCAGTAGATAGAGCGCAGTAAGCAATTTGTGACAGTATGCAGTAAACAGTAATCAATAGGCAATTAAGAAAACTCTAGCTAAGCTGAGTATCAGCAAAAAACTTCATTGCTTTGCTCATAAATAATGCGTATTCAGGATTTGGCTTTCCGTTAGCCACGCAGGGTAAGAGTCAAGTGTTTTTTGAATTTTTTTAAAAAAATATAGCAATTCAACTGTTGCTTCCCATATATAATTATTCTATTTTTAGTTTAATACAACTTATTATCAAATAAGAACAAGGTGAAACGACAAAATATTTTATTACTTTTTTCCTTTATACTTATTTGTATTTTATCAAGCTATACAGTTATTAGTTCTAAAGAAAATTTGATAAAAATTTCGGCTCAAACAATATATCCATACCAATTGATTGGAGATGAATCCCGAACAAGCTCTAAAATGGAAACAAAAGAGTTTCAAATAAGTAAATTTGTCACGCTTGGAGAATACAAAGACTTTTTAGCAAACTACAAAAGAGACACCACTTTCCCCTTTTTTTATCGCAGTCCCTTACCAGATTCTACAATGACATCTGTAGAAACGTATAAAAAATACATGACAGACAAATCATACGAAAGTTACCCTGCCCTTGGTATTTCCTTTGAAAATGCTATGGAATTCTGCAAATGGAAAACCCTAAAAGATAACCCTAAGGATAGTATTACATTCATTTATCGGCTTCCCCTGGCAATTGAATGGCTAGCGGCTTATAATTATTTAAAGACAAATAAAATTCCCAATGACTTTAACCAAAAGTATTCTGATTGGCTTATGGATCTGCAAGGATATAATCCTATAGACTTTAACAAAGTCCATACTTTTTACAATCTCTATCATGGTGACAATTTTGATGAACCTGAATATTACAAAAATGCCGATCCCAACGACTACTTTATGTGGATTGATAGAATAGTTGTTATGGGAAATTCATATTTATATCAGCACGATAAACTACTTAATTGCTTCTCCTACACACACCGCAAACGAGAAGGTTATAGAAATGTCTCTTTTAGATATATTAAGGAAAATGTAAAAGACAGCCCTGTAATAGATGAAACCAATCTAGCAAAACTAATTTTGAGACGTTGGACAATTCATAAAAAATGAAAAAAATATTTTTTTTAGTTTTATTTTTATTCTCCGTCTTTTTTGTTTCATTCATTTCAGAAACAAAAAAGAAAAAGGAATACCAGGACGCCAACGTAAAGTGTTTTTACGAAACAACCCAAAACAGGTTGAATGGATCATATATTTCTTATTACCCTAACGGACAAAAAAAAGCAGAAGGAAATTTTGAGAATAATTGTCGTTCCGGCAAATGGACTGCATGGGATTCCACCGGCAGGTTAAGGGCCCAACGGGTATATGAAAACCCATTTGTAGTCAAACGCATAGTTCCTAAAATACCTAAGGAAAAACCAATAGAACTTTTAAATATTTCTCCGTATAGTTTAATTTATAATTCCGACGGGTACATACAATATTCTTTTTTAAGCGAACGTATGGTAGTTTGGTCAAAAAGACTTTGGAGAGTGATCGAACCTAAAGACAATCCTATTCTTTTTGAGAACAATTATTTTTTCAATGTTTTAAGTAAAAATATTGCAAATAAAAAGCTCACTAAATATAAAGCCAATGATGATGTATTTTCTCAAGAAGATTCAAACATGGTGAGAGACACATCCATTAAAATAATTGGATACAAAATAAAAGAAGATTTTTTCTTTGATAATGATCGATTGGTTTCCGAAACAAGAATAATAGGCATTTGCCCTGTTGAGGCTAGAAAAAATGATACCCTTGATTTATACTGGGTCTATTTTCCTGAGTTACGTAAATGTACTGCATTGGAAAAAATACAACAAAACAATATTCCAAAGAACATCAAAACATTAGATGACCTCTTTTTCTTTCGCTATTTTTATGGAAGAATATACAAGGCAACTAACGTCTATGACAGACTAATCTCTGACTATAAACAAGGAGAAGATATACTAAAAGAATCCGAACGAATTGATATCGGCTTAATCGAACAAGAACACGATATTTGGATAAGCATGACCGAGTAAAATAGATTGGCAGATTTTTTGTAGACTTAAATTATAAATAAAAAATACATGTGGCAAGAAAAAAACAATTCAATAACCAGAACTTTTGAGTTTCCGGATTTTATACAGGCTTTTGCTTTTATGACAAAGGTAGCTTTGATCGCAGAAAAAATGAACCATCATCCCAATTGGAGCAATACGTATAATAAAGTAGAGATATCGCTCAATACGCATGATGCGGGGAACACCATAACAGACAGAGACCGTAAGCTGGCTGCGGCTATTGATAAAATTGTAAACGCATAGCCCGTGTCAACCACTAAACGTTTATGCATTATACGTCATGCTAAATCGAGCTGGGATGATCCTGCGATGGATGATTTCGACAGAGTATTGAATGACAGGGGCAACAAGGATGCACCTATCATGGCTCAACGACTCAAAGAAAGAAAAATAAATTTTGATCTTATTCTATCCAGCCCGGCCAAACGCACCAGGCAAACCGCAAAACATTTTTGCAAGGAAATTGATTATGATTTTTCAAAGATCGAATGGATATCGGAGCTTTACCATGCTTCGCCTGCAACTTTGTTAAAACAAATTGAAGCAGTTGATGAAAGGTATAATACAATCGCTGTGATAGGTCATAATTCCGGACTTACAGAGTTTGCTAATCAACTGATAAAAGATTTTGCTATTGATAATATCCCAACGTGTGGAATTCTTTGCATGGACCTGCAAGTTGATTCTTGGAAAAAAATAAAAGACAAGAATGCGGTGTTTGAATTTTTTCTGAGTCCGAAGGATAAGATGTATATCAAGCAATCACGCTAGATCCCAATCTTTACTGGTGCGGTAAACGGTGCCTTTAAAAAGCGCCACTACTTTATTTTCCTGGCTAGTGATCTTAATATCGTAAATGCCCAATTTATTTGTGATACTTTTTTCTTCTGCTACTGCCGTAATTTCATCGCCCTCTTTAAGAGATATCACATGTGATATAGAAGTTTCAATAGAAACACTCATGCGGCCATGTGAATTGGAAGCAAAGGCTAAGGCACTATCGGCAAGTGAGTAAGTTATACCACCATGCGCTATTGCAAAACCATTGAGCATTTCCTTCCGTATTTTCATTTTTAACACACAGCGTCCTGGTTTTATTTCAACACGTTCTATACCCAACCATTGGCTGAACCAATCGCTGTTATACATTTTATCTACTACTTTTTCGGCTAATGTTTTTTCCATGCTATAATATTTTTTGTTCTCGCATCTCGACAAGCTCGATGTGACAAATCAACTGTCACCTTGAGCGGAGTCGAAGGGTTAAAATAATTTTGGCTGCGAAATATTTTTTTCAAAATCGAGCAGCCATTGTTTTCTATCTATACCGCCCGCATAACCTACTATAGAACCGTCGGCACCAATAACACGGTGACAGGGAATAATGATCGCAATTTTATTTTTTCCATTGGCAGCTCCTACGGCCCTTACAGTACCTTCATCGCCCAATGCTCTTGCAATACGGATATAAGAAACTGTGCGGCCAAAAGGAATTTTAAGTAATTCATTCCAGACATTTCGCTGAAAAGTTGTCCCGTTTAAATCAAATGGCAGATCGAATATTGTGCGCTTCTTGGCAAAGTATTCATCCAATTGCTCCACACATTTTTTTATAAAAGGATTGTCACTTGGAGTAGATTTATAATCGCCCTTAAAAAATACCGAAACAATTCCTTTGTCACTCGCTTTAAGTTCGAGTGAACCTAAAGGTGAATCGTAATATGCAACAGATATCTCGGTTACGATAGACATGAGATTTGGTTCTTTAAATATTTTTGAGCGGTATCTTTAATAAAACTTATGTTTACCTGCAGCCATACGCTTTAACAAAACACAAGGCCTATAACGTTCTTCACGGTATTCTTCAAACAATAAATTTAACTTGTTGTAAACCCAATCGGCTCCCAACTCATCTGCCCATTGTAATAACCCTTTCGGATAATTAACTCCCTTTGTCATAGCAAGATCAATATCTTTAGCAGAAGCCAATTGCAAATACAAAGAATCGACAGCTTCATTCATCAACATTACAATTACCCGGTTAAAAATTTCTTTTCCCAATTGTTCATCCTTATTTGGTTCGGGCATTACAGCTCCTTCACTATAATCATAATATCCCCTGCCGGATTTACGCCCGAAACGTTTTGCCTCATACAATCTTTTTTGTGTTAAGGATGGTTTGAAACGTGCCTCGTAAAAAAACTGCTGCCATACTGTTTCGGTCACTTTGTAATTAATATCATTACCAATGAAATCCATTAGTTCAAAAGGCCCCATTTTAAATCCTCCGAACTGTTTCATTGCCCAGTCTATTGTTGCAAAGTCTGCAATGCCTTCTTCATAAATGCGTATACTTTCTCCGTAAAATGTACGCGCAACACGATTGACAATAAATCCGGGGGTATCTTTTGCAAGAACCGTTACTTTTCCCCAGCTATCAACCAATTCTTTCGCAGCTTTAACTATACTATTATCACTTGTAATGGCAGGAATGATTTCCACCAATGGCATTAACGGAGCAGGATTAAAAAAATGTATCCCCACTACCCTACCCGAATTTTTACATTCAGCTGCTATGCTGGCAATAGATAATGAAGATGTATTACTAGCCAAAACACAAGTTGGCGAAACAGCGTTTTCTAACTGAGCAAACAATTTTTGTTTTATATCCAACACTTCTATAATTGCTTCAATAATAATTGCGCAGGAAGAAAATGCAGATAGATCAGTAGCATAAGAAATCGAGGAAACAATATTATCGGCAACCTGCTGTGTTATCTTTTGCTTTTCTACTAATTTTTTTAATGTTGCTGATAAATTATTCTTTGCCCGGTCAAGCGCTTCTTTACTGGTATCGTAAATAATTACTTTGTGCCCCGCAGCAGCTGCAACCTGTGCAATTCCGGAACCCATGGCACCTGAACCCACAATACCTATAACTGAATTTTTATTGAACATGCCTGCTTATTGTATAAGTAACAAATATAGCAAGCAAAGTGATGGGTGAAAGGAAAAAAATATGAATAAAATAAAGGTCCTTTATCGTTGATAAAGATAGGCTGCAAGCACATTATCAATATTCTCCATATCAGTAATGGTTCTCTCTGCTCTATCAACGGCAAGGGATTCTTTGTAAGAGGCCCATTTAGCAGGAATAAGTTTACTTAGCAATTTATCCAGCCACATAAGCACGGTCAAATTACACAGGCCCTGTAAACGAGAAGCCATGGTCGAAGTAAGTTTCCTATAACTCACCGCAAAGCCTCCTTCCAGGTAAGTAATGTAATGCCAATAACCACTTGGCATAAATAATGAATCACCCGGCTCCATTGTTATATCATACCCTTTTACATAATTAAGACCCGGATATTTTTCAAAATCGGGATCTTCCATGTTCACAATACTAAATGTATTGAAAGGCATACGATACAACAATGAAGAGTACACGGGATCAAAAAGCACAACTCGCTTACGACCAACGAACTGTGTTAATAATACGTTTGACATATCCATATCCTGGTGCATACGAACTGTGGTTCCTTTGCCGCCAAAAAACATAAATCCAACCTTATTTAAAAGTCCTTTAAATAAAGACGGACAAGGAAAATCTTTTCTTAAACCGGGGCGATATTTAAAACCATTAAACAAAAACATTCTCAGGTCTGTAGGCTTATCCTGAGTAATTATATCTACATAATTGGCGAATTTCATCCGCAAATCACCCTCTGTATAAGCCGAATATTTACTGTTCCCACTTTTGTTATCATAGATATCTACTTCCAGTTCGCCCATAATTTCTTTAATAAACTGAATTGACCATTTACCGGAAGCGGGCGATTGTTTTACCAATCCTCCTTTGATAAGCAAAGGTTTTTGAGGAATAAAATAGTCTCTTTTAAAATCTTCGGGGGAAATATTATCGACAGTATCAATTTTTAACGAAAGGTTCATAACATACAGACTTTAGCAAGTTGTATATCAAAAACAATTCCATTAAAATTGAAAATTATTCTCCTTTAAAAACTGGTCTGCGTTTTTCCAGAAAAGCTTTTACGCCTTCTGCATTATCATAGGTAGAAGCAGCCTCGACTTGGCCTTTACCTTCGGCCTCCAATTGATCTTCGAGGTTATTGAACATGGATTCATTTAACAAGCGCTTGGTTATTCCCAGGGCTTTCGTTGGCATTTGAGCTAAAGTATTAGCTAATGCCATTCCCTCCTGTTGCAACAAAGCATCATCAAATACTTTGTAGATCATACCCATTTGTAAAGCCTCTATGGCAGTAACTTTATCACCAAGCATCATCAATGCAGTAGCTTTTTGAAAACCAACAAGACGAGGTAAATAAAATGTTCCGCCACTATCTGGTATCAATCCAATTTTGCTGAATGCCTGAATAAAAGACGCTGAAGCGCCTGCTACCACTATATCACACGCCAATGCAATATTAGCACCAGCACCGGCAGCTATACCATTAACCGCACATACTACAGGCTTCTCAAGTAAACGTATTTTTCTTATGATAGGATTATAATGTTCTTCTACAATTTTTTTTATCCCGGGACCGCTATCGTCAACTGCTTCTGCAAGATCCTGACCTGCACAAAACGCTTTACCATCGGCAGTAAGATAAACCGCACGGATAGCAGGATCGGAAGCTGCCTGATCCAATGCAGCTTGCAGCTGCATAGCCATTTCACGATTATAACTATGAAATTTATCTGGACGATTGTGTTTAATAACTAATACACCGCCGGAGATCTCTGTAATAATTGTTTCCATGTTAAAGGGATTTAAACATTCTAAGTTAGAAATTATTTGCCTTTCACGCTATTTAATCCGTAATATGAGGCATAGCTGTAATTTATCCAATGTGTTGAATCAACAGTTAAATCCAATACAAAAATTGATTCTGGTTTATCTCTGAGTAAATCTACTGCGATTGAACCCTGTCCACTTCTTTTAGCCTCTACAAACATTTCATTGCGTTGCGTTTGCTGTTCTTTAAATCTTTTAGCCTTACCCGAAAACAGGTCATACATCACCGTTCCGCCATTACCCGTTAAGAACAAAGACAATATCAGGAATGTTGAAAGCATTAATTTTATTTTTCTTGTACTTAGCACTTCAACCTCCTGATCATTTAAATATTTATCAGCGATGATATGCAGAAATAATATCCAAGCTAGTAAAAAAACAATGAGCACTGTATTGAGTGTACGATACTGCCCCAGCATACCTGTTGCCCAATATGGAGGAAAAACTGCACAGAATGGAATAAAAAGTAAAAAGCCAAGAATAAAGAACCAAGGGAGTGAACTTAATTTTCTAATGTCAAAAGACTCATTGATCTTTTTTGCATACGGCAGATATAGAAATGAAAACAATATTAATGGAAAACTAACTATCCATTTTGCGAAAAAGCGGACAGTATGTATACATGCAAATGAAAGAGAATAAAAGAACCTGTGCTTCTCCGGAAAAAATCCGGAACGATTTTCATTGCCCGGTGCAAGAATAATGATGAGTCCGAATGCAATACACAAGAGCATAAATATCAATACAAACCATGAACTTCTTTTTCCATTTTTTTTAAGGAAAAGAAATAAAATACCATGCAGACAAGTAAACAAAAGCATTAAGGCCTCATTAAAACCAACAATGAGCACAACTAAAATTGCCATCAAAAAAACATGAAAAAACTTATTGAGAACAAATGCTCCTTTAAAATATTGAATCATTAACAAGACATAAAGTATAAATAGAAAAGCAGGTAAAATGTATGTTGCAGAACCAGTGTACCAATACAAACCTTCAGCGGTTTGGGGCATCATGTTTAAATAAAGGGAAATAAATAAAAGAGAAAATAAAAATACGGGCAGCCCTGCATTTACATTTTTATTTAAACGTTTTATAAATACATATACCGACAGAAATGTAATAACAATAAGAAATACGGGATACAAACGATAGAGAACTATATTGGTAGAAATGTAACAATTCAGCAATATCAAAAAATTGGAAAAATATCTACCACACCAGTTCAGGTAATTAATTTTATAATGCGACCAGATATTATCCAAACCTTGCTGGGCATAACTCAGGTCATCTGCCACGGGAAAAATAAAATAAGATATAATGCAATAAGTAAATAAACTGCACAGTGCTGCTATGCACAACAACACTTTTACATTTTTTTCGGAGAGACTGAACAAGTAAAAAATAATATTACTGATTTACTATTTGTTTATATTAATCTGTGAAAGTCTGTGTAATCCGTGGTAAAAAAAACGCACCACAGATGTCACAGACTTTCATCGATCGTTTATTAAATGCATTTAAAATAATCAAAAGGCTCTTTACAATCAAGACACTTATATAAGGCTTTACAGGCTGTAGAACCAAACTGACTTATCATTTCAACATTTGAAGAATTGCAACGCGGACAGGCGAGTATTTTCGGTTTTCCTAGTAATGCTCCTTTATCGGCTGTGATTTTTGCGGGAGGAGCAATACCATAAACTCTTAATTTTTCTTTTGCTTCATCACTTATCCAATCGGTTGTCCATGCGGGAGAGTACAACAACTTAACACTCACTTTTTCAATTCCTTTTTCATGAAGCATCTTTTTTACATCATCTTCAATAGCCTTCATGGCAGGGCAGCCTGTATACGTAGGTGTAATAGAAACAATACATCCATCGGCGTTTTGTACCACACCTTGTAAAATACCTAACTCTTTGATGGTGATAACAGGAATTTCAGGATCAGGAATTTCAGAAAGAAAACCCATGATCTCCTCGTTGGAGTAATTTACTTTACCATTTTGCATCTGGGTATGCCCTTGGCAAGTACTGCATTTCAGCTAACAAGAAACCTAAATGTTCACTATGTAAACCTTTACGACTTCCAGTCTGCATAAAACCACCCGCAGGTAATTTTAATGTCGCACCTTCTATAACTGACCGTACTTGTTTTTCCCATTTAGACTTTAGCGCACTCATATCAACCGCAATGCCTTCTTTAATTAGCACCTGATCTACTTCATCCATTTCAAAAAGTTCACCGGTATAAGTCCATAAATTATCAATAGCTTTTTGAGTACGCGCATGACTTTCTTCTGTTCCTTCTCCAAGGCGAGGTATCCATTCGCTCGCATGACGTAAATGATATTTTACTTCTTTAACAGTTTTAGCTGCAACGCCTGCGAAGGTTTCATCTTTACTTTTAGCAAGTTCTTCGAAAAAAAATAATTCAAAAGCAGAATTAAATAACTGGCGGATCATTGTATGCGCAAAATCACCGTTAGGCTGCTCGTGCAAAAGGTTATTTAAAAATTGCCTCTCTGCTCTTTTAAATGCAAGATCATCATCTGTCCTGCCCTTCCCCTCAACCGTGGCCGCATAATTCAGCATAGCCTGCGATCTTCCAATAAGATCCAGCGCCATATTTGATAGTGCGAGATCCTCCTCTAAAAACGGACCTTTGCTGCACCACTCTGACAAACGATGTCCGAGGATCAATCCATTATCACCTAAGCGCAATGCGTATTTAAATAATGCTTCGTTCTTATCCATCTCTTAAATGTGTTTTGAGCCTTCAGGCATTATATAAAAAGTAGGATGCCTGTAAACTTTATCATTAGCTGGATCAAAAAGCATTTCGCTGTCATTAGGATTTGAAGCCACAATAGCATTGGATGGAACTACCCAGATACTTGTACCTTCATTTCTGCGTGTATACAGATCCCTTGCATTCTGCAATGCCATTTCTTTATCGGACGCATGCACATTTCCTGCATGCTTGTATGGAAGGCCCGGTTTTGTTTGAATAAAAACTTCCCACACCTGAAACTGAGTATCTTTTGTTGACATGATCTTTCTTATTAAGCTGCTATTTCCTGCTGTTGTTTTTTTGCTTTCTTAACTGCGTATGCTTCTGCAGCTTCTCTCACCCAAGCACCTTCTTCAAATGCTTTGTTGTACTGCTCTAATCTTTGTTTGTTGCAAGGACCATTACCTTTCACCACATTATTAAATTCTTCCCAATTTATTTCCCCGTATTTATAATGTTTGGTTGTTTCATCCCACTTCAAATCTTTATCAGGAATAGTAAGTCCGATTATATCTGCCTGATGAATAGTTTTATCAATGAAACGTTGACGAAGTGTATCGTTTGATTCTCTTTTTATTTTCCACTTCACTGCATTACCAGTATTCGGTGAATCAGCATCATGCGGACCAAACATCATGATAGATGGCCACCACCAGCGGTTCAATGCATCCTGTGCCATTTCTTTTTGTTCTGTAGTACCTTTTGCAAGGTGAGCCATGATCTCATATCCCTGGCGCTGATGAAAACTTTCTTCTTTACAAATGCGCACCATTGCTCTTGCATATGGTCCGTATGAAGTACGTTGTAAGGCTACCTGATTAACAATAGCGGCACCATCCACCAACCAGCCAACGGCACCCATATCGGCCCATGTTAAGGTAGGGTAATTAAATATACTAGAGTACTTTGCTTTACCTGTACGCAATGCATCCAACATCTCTTCTCTTGATACACCAAGGGTTTCAGCAGCACTGTATAAATACAAACCATGTCCTGCTTCATCCTGGATTTTTGCCAATAAAATTAATTTTGCACGAAGACCCGGTGCGCGTGAAAGCCAATTGCCTTCAGGCTGCATGCCAATGATCTCTGAATGTGCATGCTGGGATATTTGCCTGACAAGGTGTTTACGATAATCATCCGGCATCCAATCGCGCGCCTCAATGCTTTGATCTCTATCTATTTTTTCCTGGAATTGCTTCTCAAGGTCAATTACATTATCCATAGAATTCTTTTAAAAATATGTATATAGGGAGGTTCTATTAATTGATTTTAACAAATGTAACCGTATTTTTTTTTAGATTTTAATTTTTGCGGAAATATTTTTGTCTGTTTTATTTCGAGGAGTATTTTTGCATTTCTAATTTCAGAGAAAAT
>Ga0163149_10002890_pt1 | contig 20117 bp, 11 predicted proteins | sample OliLakLV19MP5G1_FD_148604 | JGI IMG/M metagenome (GOLD analysis project Ga0163149, IMG submission 148604) | Freshwater microbial mat bacterial communities from Lake Vanda, McMurdo Dry Valleys, Antarctica - Oligotrophic Lake LV.19.MP5.G1 | ecosystem: Environmental > Aquatic > Freshwater > Lake >...
GCCTTGTAGCAGACGTAGTACCGATAGACGCGCGACTCGCCCTTGTTCGCCGTCGTGTGACCCATCGTCAGCCCGCAGGGGCCGCAATGCGGCCATGCAGCCGAAGAATCCCGCGGGCGAAGATGCTCGCGATCTCGTCCAGCCGGTCCTCGTGGATCATGTCGGCGGGATCGGTCGGATCAAGGCGCAGCGACATCGCACTCTCCTTCGGGAGAAGCTCACCCATGACCTTCCGTGGTCGGTCGAGGTGCTCAGGGATCATTCGCCCGCAGCACGACGCCGCTGGCTACTGGATACCTACGCGATGGGATTCCGAAGTCGCGCGCGAGGGGCGCGAGAGCAACCCAGGCGTCAACCTGTCGTGACGAGAACCCGTGACGGCCAGAATACCCTCCGACCATTGTGCGCGGCGTCTTGATGGAGCCAAACCGTTTGCCTTCGCGGCGCGGCATGCGGCGCGATTACGGGAATCAGGTCACGTCACCGCAAGCCTTCGAGCAGCTCGTCCCGCGCTGCCAGCGCTTCCGCAAACCGCTCGATGAACGCGGCCCTTGCAGCCACCTCATTCAATCCAGCGCCCGTAACGTCGCTGATGGCGAACTCCCTAACCTTCTTCCCATCCCTGGCGTCAATCAGTGACACGGTCATCAGCATGGAGTAGGATCGCAGGCCAGCCACGCTGCTGCTCGGACCCGATTGTGCGTCGCTGCCACGGATCAGCAAGAGTCGGTCGGCGGCGTCGCCAAGCCGCATGGCGACGAGGTCGGCTGCGCCTTTGCCAGCTACAAAGTCGTCAAAGCCATGCTGGGAGATGAATGCATCGGCAAACACATCTCCGGCAGCACTGATGTCCTTCCGGGAGACAAGGCGATTCACGACATTTGAAGTGACTTCGCTCGACGATTTTCTCAACGAATCTACGAAGAAGACAATGTAGTTCACGCGAGCGTTCGGCAAGGCCACGACATAGCTGGCGAGTCGCACTCGCTCTGCCTCCCTCGCTCGCTCATCCGCACGCTTCGCCGCCGCAACCCGTTCTTCCTCCTGTTTTCGCGTCAGGTCTGCAGCACGCCTTTCCGCTTCGACTCGCTCCTCATCCGCGCGCTTCGCCGTCGCGATCCGCTCGTCCTCTTGTCTTCGGGCAGCCTCTTTCACCTCCGCGCGATGCGCCATCTCGCGATCAAGGCCGCTGGCGAGCTGCCAGCGTCGGATCGCGGTAAACTCCGCCTCAGTCTCCGCGAGCTTGAGCGGCGTGCCTAATCGGTGGTAGCCCTTGGATTTGTAAAGCTCGTAGTTGCTGTTCTCGTCCCGGTAATACCACACTAGGAAATCGCCAGTGCCTTCGTCAACGAATCGCAGTTCATCAACCGAGGCTGGCTGCCACCGTTCGGGCGTTGGCCGAGTGACGCCAAAGACAGCCGCCTGGCCCTTGGCCGTGATCCAGTTTCCCAACTCTGCAACGAGCGGAAACCGTGCGGCGATGGCGACGACAACTAAAAGCACAACCAACTTCGTCGCAACGGACTGACGCAGGGCGTTTGGAAGTTTTAGCCAGCCGATAGCCGCGCCAACCCCCAGCGTTGCGAGGATCAAAAGCGCGAACAGCATTTTCCCCGGTGACTGCCACAGTCGGAAGAAACTGACAAATACCGCTGTGAACAGGCCACAGAAGAGGACCGCACCGCCCCGGCGGAGCCAGGTCAGCACTCCGTCTCGCAAGACCTGTGGCAAGAGTCCGTAGGTTACCTCCGACAGCACCAAGAGCGGCAGCGCGACGACAATCATCACGATCAATGCCCCGGCCATCAGCAGCAACAGGGTCGGATAGATCCATGCGAGCTGGACGTTGCTCGCGGCAAGGACAACCAGCGCGATCAGCAGGATGACGAGGAACGACGATGCGTGAATCGTCACTTGCTTGACGACGCGCAGGTACCGACCGATGACTTCCGCCAACTGCTCCTTCAAGAGCAGGCCGCGTTTGAACAGCAGCGTCAGAAAATCGTCCCACCATGTGCTCATGGCTGCCTCCGCGTGCGCTGCGCCGCCAACTGCTCGTCGGCGCGCCGATGGGCCTCTGCGAGTTCATCGCGGATCGCACTGGCGAGGCGGTTGGCGGGCTTCGCTGTCGGCGGGGGCTGGTTCACCAGTGCGTCAAGGTCTGCTGGTGTAAGCCGGGAAACCTTCTGCAACTCCTCATCCGAAAGCGTGCCGAGGAGCGACCGAACTCTCGCGCGGTCCTCGGGGGTTGTCCGAGCAAGCCAGGCGAGCAGCGGGCCGAGCGTCGCGTCGTCCAGCCCGAGGAGCATCTGCTCAACGCCCTTGGTCTGCTCGGGTGTACCCGTCGCGGCGGGAGCCATCGCCTCTTCGCGGAAGCCGTTCACGAGGCGCTTGGAGATTTCCGAGGGGGCGTCCATCATCACTTCTCGAACAAACTTGGTCATGGGCGTGTTGCCCGACCAGCGCTGATCGGCGTATGCGAGGAGCGCGTACAGGGCCGCCTCGATCCCGTAGCGGGTCGGCTTGCCACACTCCATGAGCTTGCGAGCCGGCGCCGCGCGCATGAGCGCATCGTAGTTGGCCTCCATCCACCTCTTGACGTAGCTGCTGGCGAAGGTCGCGAGGCCGTTGAGTAGTTTCTCGTTCGCCATGACGTGGCTCTCCTCTCGGCAGAATCATGGCGCTGGCGTTGCAGCTGTCTTCGGTAGCACTACGCGATCGAGTGTGAGGTTTCGCAGCGCCATGTCTTTGGTCTTCAAAGGATCCTCGCCTTCGGCATAGGTGGCTAGGACGAGTTCCATGTCAAGCTGAAAAAACTCTGGATTCGTGCGCGCCGGCGCGTCAGGGGTGCGACCAGACCGCTCGCGTCGTTCGGGCACTTCTGCCGGCACGAAGTCAATGGTCATTCTGACCCTCTTGCCGGGCGGGATTGCCCCAAACGAACCAGACCAACAACGACTAAACTCACGCTCCTTCAAACTCCCGCCATCGTATTTCTTCGCGGTGCGGATGAAATCCACAACCCCGCCGGGGTTTCCCTGCCGCACGTCAGCATTACCCGAACCGCTATATACCTTTCCGACTTCGAAGCAGACGACTGCGGAGATTCCGTTAGCCTCGGCCAGCGACCACTGAACTTGGTTTGAATCAGTGATGCCACCTCGATAACCCGCGATCCTCAAGAACATCTCGTTGCTATCCTCCCGCGCGCGTTGATTCGCCGCAACAGCGACCCATCGTTGAAGATCTCGATTCTCTAGGTCGAACGTGCATCGGATCGCGGGCAAGGTTCGCTTGCCCCCCCGATCATCGTTCACTTGTGTCGAATGCTCGACGACGTTCCGCAGAATGGCGGTGATCGGGCCGACTTCTTGTGTCGAAATCGCGTCTCCTTCAACCGCCGATGCACCATTGACTGCCGGAGGTACTGCGTTTCCGTTGGCGGCCCCTCGAACAACGCCGCCGCCTCCGGCAGCCACGCTCAGCCCAAGCATCCGCTTGAAGTCTGGCGTAGACGGAAGCCTCGCTCGTCCCGAGGCGACGATCACGGCCGTCTCAGTAGAGATGGCCTTGACCGTCAGCACGATGTCGTTGTCCATGTTCACGACGCTCCCGATAAAGGTGGCGTCTACCCCCGCGAAACGGCCAATCTTCTTCGCGTTCTCCGGATCAATCAGCCCATCAGCGGTGAGCTGCTGCTCGGCCATGATGCGGGCAATGTTCCTGCGGTCGAGCACCTTGATGCCCTCGGTGGCGAACATTTCGACCTCGAACTGCTCGGCGAGGTACACTCCCAACTCGTTGGGCCTGCCCCTGATGTCCGTGAAGTCCAGTGCGGTGACCCTGACGTGCTTTTCTTTGATGAGCGACTTGGCAAGTTGCTCGGCCAAGGTGGTCAGTTCCTTCTCCGCTGCTTGGGCGAGGGCTGTGGAGCAGATGGGGCCGCAGAGCAGCGCGGCCATTGCGATCGCCAGAAGTCGTAGAAACATGGAATGGCCCTTTCGCTGGTTTTCGTGCCTGTGCCGACGGCGCAGGAAAGTCCGAACAATGTCCAGTCAGTATAGGGGATGGTCAGACTTCGGGAGTCAAATCGAAGCCCCCCGAGAGCAACCCTGCTGTTAAACTCGCGGGGGGCGTCAACCAGAGAGCGCGAGAGTCCGAGAGGGTTGCCGCCGGTGGGGCGAGAGTAACCGTGGGGGTTGCCGTCGGACCCCGAGATTCGGCTTCAAGACCGAGAGCGCGGCGGGCGGACCTCCAAGCGCCGAAAGCCCCGCCACTGCGGGACTTTCCGCGACCGGGCCGGGTGGCGTCCCGAGAGGCCGACCCGTAAACCAAAACGCCGTCACGTTTCCGTGACGGCGTCGGTAACTCCCCGATCGGAACGGGTTCAAACCGTCGAATCCAGGCCGCCAAGGGGGTTCCGGCGGGCGATTCTCTGGTTAACAGGACCTCCGCCGAGGACTCCCGCACGGAAGGCAGGTGCCGCCCGGTCAATGACCAATGTCCGACAGCTCGCCAGGTAAGGCAAGGACTCAACTCAGATTCATCGCCTTCAACGACGCCGCCCGTGGATCTCCGTAGAACACCGGATCGACGTGCTCCATGATGTCGGCGCTCACCTCCAGGAACTGACGCTTGTTCTCGATCGGAATGAGCGCCCGTTTCGCACCGTTGTCTCTGCCGATCTGGAGTGGCTCGGTGAGCGACTTGGCGGGCTTGATGTTGCCCTGAATGCTCAGGTCACCGATGACCAGCGTCGCTGCCGTTACGGGGGACTTTCGCAGGGCCGACATCGCTGCCACGAAGAACGCGATACCGATGTCGCCCTCCGCTCGGTTGTTCAGTAGGTCGATGATCTCAACGTGGAGGTCCGCCACATCGAGTTCCCGGCTGAGCCCGAGGTCTTGTTTCTTGGACAGCATGTATCCAAACGCTCGATTGACCGATTCCCGCAGCGATCCGCTCAAACCACCCGCTGTCTTGAGCTTCCCAGTGCCGTGGGACGACGTCACCTCAATCCGGAAGAGGCCTGCGTTGCCTGTGCCGTCGACCGTGGCGGCATAGACGCAGCCTGGCGCTTGCGGGTCCGCCGAGATCATGTTGCGGCCACCCTGCTCCGGCACGCCGACAAACCGCTCTTCGCCGGTCTCCTTGAGCTGGTAACTGAAGGATGTCTGGTGGTATTCGTGGGGAGCCATCTTCTTGAGCTGCTCTTTCACGCGCCGCCGACCTTCAATGGCAAACTCCACAAGCTCCTGCATCTCATCGCGGCTGAGCTCACCATGCGGGTGCAAAATCTTGATCAGGCCCGACACAGTCCGACGCACTGCCTTCCGGTCGCGGGCGTTCAGGTGCGAGCCGAGCGTGAAGTACTGATCCAGCGACTCCGTGTAATTGTACTTTCGCAGCGTCCGCAGGGCCTCTGCGAAGTAGTCCACGACGAAGCCGTAGTGGTCGGTGAACAGATCGTTCCGCATCTTGGGGATCTCCCACCCCGGGAGATAGAAGTGAATGCGGTCGAGGAACGCCTTGTCGTTCCGGATGACCTCGGGCATCGGCTCGAACAGATGTCCGGTCTGCACCATGACATCGATGGGCTGATTCGTGTTGCCGAACATGGCGATGCTGGCATCGCCCGAGTCCGACTCCTTGCCGCGCTGGAATGTGCCCGATTCGCAGTAGGTTTTGAGGGTGGTCACGACCTCTTTGGGCATGTTCTCCAGGTCGGCAACCTCGTCAAACGCCACCACGTCCCAGATGGTCACCATGCCTTTGGGCTTGCCGCTCATGTGACCGAACATGTTGGCCACAGTGGTTGGCCCCGTGAGCAGTGCGCCGTATGGGGAGATCTCCTGGATCGCGTAGCTCTTGCCCGTGCCACGCGGCCCAAGTTCCACCATATTGAAGTTCCGCTCGGCCAGAGCAATCATGCGCACGCAGAAGAGCATCTTGAGCCGGCGAGACATGCCGCCGGGCTCGTAGCCCATCGTGCGGATGATCACATCGAGCCACTCGTCGGCGGTAAACTCACGCCGTAGTCGCTTATACACCTCAACGTCGAAGTTCGCGATCTGGATCGGCTGCATCCGCTCAATCCAGAACGGATGCTTGCCCTTGCTCTCCTCGTCGTACTCGAACTTCATGTCCACCTGGGCCCAGATGCCTCCGGTGAGCAGCCGCTCAAAGTCGCGGATGTTCTGCGTCTGGATATGCACAAATCTGTCGCCGAAGTTCACGCACTCGGCCCAATACTCCGAATCGACCAGCCGCACTTTCACTTTGTCCAGAAACGTGTGCCGCCCCTCCTCTTTCACACGGCTCTGTGCCTTGATCGCTTCGTCAGCCCGGATGTAGTTATCGGCCAGCGTTTGGTTGACGACCTGGAGCCCCATCTGAATCGCGGCGTTGTCGGCGGACGCACAATACTTGCCCAGCAAAAACTCCAGCACAAACACCGGCACGTTCGCACCGACCTTCACCTTGCGGACGAGGTCCTTACGGACAACCTTGCCGTCGAAAACGCGGGTCAGTTTGTCGTCGAGCGCATCGCGGGGCGGTGCGTCGGAAGGTAAGGCGGTGTTGGGGGGCATGGTCATGCGGAAGCTCCAAACTCAGAGTACGTCGATGGGCAGGTCGTTTTCGGATTGATAGAGCACGGCACGAGAGGTGGCATCCTCGATCACCAAGCGTGCGTGCTTGGCGTCGTCGCGTTGCAGCAACAACAAGATGGTGGCCGCCTTGCCGATCTCCACCTTCACAGTCTTGCTCGCGGCGTCGAACTGGGCATCAATCGCGTGGCCGACGCTGCCCACCTGGAGGCCCTTGTGAACGAGCGAGACACGAACCGAAACTGCCTTGTCCGTAAACAGCCCGTCGGCGGTCAGCGTGAGCGTGACCCGGAACGTTCGATTCGTGATCTTCGCCGGCACATCTCGCACCGTGGCGCTCAGGCTAGCAGTCGGCGCGGCGGTCGCCGCGGCGAGTTCTAGCACAATCACCGGCACCACCAGCTCCTGAAGACTCAGCCCGCCGTGGTGATAGCCCAGGTCGCCGCCAGCCTTGAACACTCCCGTGCCGACCGGGAAAACGAGGTCGATATCGCTGTCGTGCCCCAGTTCGGCTGCCGACATCCTGACCGTGCCGGGCGGCGTCACGCCGCCCCGACCGATCCAGCACCGGCGATGGAGTTCCACCGTCTGGCCACCCGGCGGATCGATCCGCATGCACTCTTCTTTGGCGCGGCCGAAGATGTGCCCGTGATCCGCGACGATGACGAACCGGGAGACTCCATTCTGAGCGAGTTTGCGGATTCCGCGCGCAATGTTGCTCACCGCCGTTTCCATCACCTGACGCGCGAGAATCGCATGGGCATTCTCGCCCACCTCGTCGATCTCCTGCGCCCGGACCACCAGCAACTTCACACCGTGCAGACGGCTCTTGAGCTGGGCCCCGGTGATGGCGAGCAGTTGATCAAGCTCGATGTCTTTGCTGCCCGGCACCTTGCCCTGCAGGAATGTCATGCGGTCCTTCAGCCCAGTCATGATCTTGCCTTCGATCTTGGCACCGATCTTCTCGCCGCCATCCACCACATCAAACGAGCGGCTCGCGCCGGGCAGCAGCGCCGCCATCCCAATCGGGGTGATCGTCGGAATCGCCGCGGCTGCCGCCTTCACCTCGATGGACTTGGCGTCGTTGAACCATGCGGCCAGTTCAACGCCCATCTCGTACCGCAGTGAATCCGCCAGGATCATGGCCACCGGGCTGCCGTCGGCCGTGGGCTTGGCCACGATTTCATCGAAGACCTGGGCCTGCCTGAGAACATCGCCCGGCACCTGCCACGCCGCCGCCTTCATCACCGTCATAAACCTTGCCGTCATCTCGCCCGCCAGCTCGTCGTAGGCATTCAGCACCGCGTGCTGCGCGGCCTCAGAGTCGGGCACATCCGCCATAGAGGCAAGGTGTGACTGGAGCTGTCTGTAGAGCGTGTCAACCCTGAACCAGCCCGACGGTTGTCCACCTTGGAGGCTGGTGTAGCCGCGGAACCAAACGCTCGGCCCGGCGCTCGCCGGCGGCAGTGCGAGCCGAACGCGAGCCACTTCCTGGCCAAGTGCACCCATCAGGCCGCAGGCCTTCCATTGCTGCTGGCGGCTGGCATCACGATCCGCCCAGAAGCTTCGCGCGTGGGTCGTCACCACTTCTGCTGCTTCCGCGAAGCGGTCGTCCGCCACCAGCAACCCGGCATGGCTCAGGAGCGTTTTCTCCTCAAACCGGAAGGTGTCGATGCTGCCTAACCGTTCAGCCGTGACGCCGGCCGATGTGAGCTGGAACTCGGCTTCAATCTGATCGGCCATCTTCTCATACTGATCACCATGCCCGCGCCGGAAAGCGTCGGCAGTTTGACGCAGCAGCTTCTCCTGCTCCACATTCGTGGGTGATGCGACCAGCGCAGTGGATGGCGGGCGATCGCCCTTGAGGTCCAACACAAACTCGCCGATGAGCACATGCCTGGCGGCGTCCAAGCGGAGTTTGTCGAGTCCAACCGAGGAGTCTGGCGAGAGGCCGAGTTTCGTGGTAAGCCGCAGAATCTCGCCGCGGCCGCCCTTGCTCTCAATGACAGAGTCTGATGCTGGCGTCGCTATCCACGCGCCCAACTGCTCGGCATTGGTTCGGGCAGACGGGAAGATGGCATCGAGGATGGAGCCGCTGCCGGCGCTGCCTCGTCCGCCGCCCTTGCCACCACCGCCGGATTCCTGCAGCTTGGCCAGCACGCTGACAATGTCTGCATAGGTGATTGACGCCTCACCCCTGAGCACCTGGTCGATCTGGTCGTCTGAGATGAACCGCTGGAGGCAGTGGCGAGCCATCTGAGCCAGCTTCCATTCGACGGGTGTTCCGGCCTTCTCCAGTTCCAGGAGCACGTTAAGCGTCGGTTGATCGACCCGCTCGCCGGGCAGATAGATGAGTAGCGGCTCGACGCTTTCACCGCCCACGAAGGGCTCGGCCACCAACTTGGCCTCAAAGAGCGAACCGTTCTTGCAGATTAACCGAACTGGTGTCGCCCCAAGTGTGACGCACTCCGCGGTGCAAGCCGTGATCTCTGGCTGGCCTCGAAGTTCGGCAATGAAGCCTCGGAACTCTTCGCGCGCATCGTACCACACGGCCAAGCGATACTTCGCCACCTTCTCGGCCAATCGGGAGGCGAGATAGTCGTGGAACGGATTAAGTGTGTTCAGGTTGGGCATGGTCTTTGGGCTCAGAACAACTCCTCGAATTCATCACGTGCCTTAGGCGACTTCGCCTTTCGCTTCGGGCTGCCGCGAACAATCTTGCCATTCGCCGCTAGATCCGATCGTGGCGTGCGCTTGCGACCCCGCTTCTGGCCACCCTCGGGCACCGGTGTGGCAATGAGCTTGGTAAGTGCGTCCTTCACTAGACGACTTGAACGTTCGGCGACAAGTCGGTCGATAACAGCATGCCACCCAGGCCGGCCTGAGTACGCGGGTGGTTCCTTCTTGATCCATCTGCCCTTGGCGTTTTGTTCCCAAAAGAGATTTATTAAGCCATGTGCGATCGCATAGCTCGAATCCTCAATGCACCGTGGCACTACTCGCTCGGGCCAAAGATGCATCGCCATGCCCGACCAGTCAAACTCACCCTCGCAAAGGGCATCCCAGCACGCCCGACACTCTTGTTGCCACGCTCGATGAGGGAAAAGCCTCCACCCGATACAGGCGTTGATCAACACGCCATCGTGCACAAATGGCTTCCAGAGCGGCGCTACCAAGGCCAGCTCCTCAGCGAAGCGGTTCAGATCCCACACAAGCGATTCCTGATGCTCAATGGCCTCGCGCTGTGATTTAGTCGGCGACTCTCCGGCCTCACTCCGCAGACGTCCCAGTGACGTTTCTTCATGCCGCAGTCGCGGTGCCACATGCTCATTGGAAACGCGGAATAGCGTGTCCTTCGATAGCATGTGACAATAAAGCCACACCGAAGCCTGTCCGCTCGCAGGCCCTAGCTGCCAGTAGATAGGTGCTCTCCGCTTGCCTTTGGAGTAGATGGCAAGGTGCTCGTCAAATGCTCGCGAACGGAGCCAGTCTCGAAGGTCGAAGTTCTGCGAGCCTTTTGTCCTCGCGGCACCTCCGCCGAATGTCTGCCAGCTCGGTCCCCACAAGGCAAGCTGTGCCTCCATCATCTGCACAAGGTCAAGCGGGTGACCTTCATCGTCTACGGCGAGTCCAGCGGAGCAACTTGTGCTATCGGCCTCGGCGGCCAGTTTTCGCGCGCCAAAAATCGCGTGAACGGTCGAACCCAAGTCGGCAAACGGATCTTCAAGCAGGTCATCCGGCCCACGGCGAAGCACATCGCCTGACCAGCGACCTAAAGACATCCCGAGCAGAAACGAGAGTATCTGACGCACAGCCGATTCGGTAGCCCAGGAGCTGGCCGCCTCACTCGCGCCTGCCTCCTGCTGTTCATCATTGGCCTCAGTGTCTTCTTCAGGGTCTCCCTCGCCACTGAAGGTCGCTGCCGCGACCGCTTCTGCGGTCACGCCGTACACAGATTCGACGTGGTCGCTCCACTGTTGCTCAATCAGGCCAATTCGTTTGGCTACGAGCTTGCGATCGTCCCGCTGCGACTCATACCATTGGTCGAATCCACCGGCTGTGATTTGCGGTGCAAAGGCTGCATCGGTCTCGACGAGCGAATACCGCCGTCTCGACAGCCGCACCAACTCAAGGGTGGCCGCCATCAACTCGTTCGTTGCTGCTGTAGGGCTACATTCCAGCAGCCACGGCAGTCGCCGAAGGATCCCAGTATCGAATTGGTATTTGTTGGCTTGAAATTCGACAAGCTGCCGAATCAGCGGCGTGTTGATCCAGCCGAGCCATAGTAGTGTAGGGGTGTCACTGATTGAGAAGATGGCCGGCCCCTTGCTACTGAACACACAACCAGTAGGGAGTGCGCGTACGGCGAAGCCCTTGCTTCGTTGCGAGTAAAAGCCTCCTTCGCGTCCGTAGTAGATCGATCCTTGCCTAGCTTGCGCCACTTGACCGTTGATCTGACGGTTCTTTTCACCCACTTCTGCTCCGTCGCCGGCCCAGTTCACGACTAGGTAGATCTGCCCATAGTACCTCGCGTACTCACCGCCCTTGGCATAGGGACGCCACTTGCCCTCGACGCCGATGCACTCGGCGGGAATCTCCCACATGGCGCGCAAGAAGCGAACGTCATCAAACGTGCGGCAGCCGCCTCTCGCGGTGGCCACAAGCGGATCGAAACGACGAATATCACGAAGCAGGCGTTGAAGGTTGTGAGGCAGACTATAGAAGATACGACTACCAGGCAAAGCTGCGATGTCCTGCTTCGGCATGACATACGTCGCCTCGCCGGTGATACTCCACTGCAAAAGTGATAGCGACTTGTCGTCCGCGAACCGAGCGTTGCACGCAATCAGGTCAAGCCGCGGTTCCGCCCTCCCAGAGTAGACGTAGGCAGCCGCCTCAACTTCCGCCGCATCCATGACACCGTGACCAAGATCCGCAATGAGTCGTAGGCGATCACGCAGTAGGTCTTCCCGCAGCCTAGTCAGTCGCGGTGTCATCAGGAATGACCGCGAGGACACCACACCGACTAATCCCGACTCGGCCCAAGCTGCGGCTCGCACTACGAAGGCGGGATAAAGATCGACGTTGGCCAATGGCGACACTTCTTGCAGGTACCGATAAGCCGCTGCCGTCGGTAATCCAAACGGTGGATTCATCAGCACCACATCCATCCGCACGCGGCACACATCAATGAAGGCCAGACCTCGGGCGGCATCCTCAGCAAAGAGCCCGCGACGGAATGACGCGGCGGCTGTCGCTCCCGCGCCCTGCGAGAATCTCCGTAGAGCTTGGATAACGAGCACCTCGGACTTACTCCAGAAGTCTGCTTCCTCTCCCGGCAACTCGCGCATGAGCGAGGTCTTCTCTCCGTGCGGGGCCGTCATGCTGTACTCGGTGACGCGGAAGAGAGGGTGCTTGTCCTCCCACTCCGCACGGCCCTTGGTAATCGCATCTTCAAGGCTGTTGTCAATCCGGAGCAGGCTCCCAGCTTCTCCGGCAAGCTTCATGCGGTCCCAAATGGTGCGGACCAAGTCGCACAGACTCTCGGCCATCGCTTTGGTCGCACGGATCTTCTTCTCCGGCGGCACCTTAAGTGCCTCACGAATGAGCGACTCCAGGCGATCTTCCCGCAAGCCGCGCAGAAAGTCAGCCAACAGGTCGTCCTCACCGGGCATTGGCTCCGCGACGACGATGTTCGATTTGGTGATGGGCGGGCGCTTGGCCTTCGGAAGCTTGAAGTCGTTGTACGCTCGCTGGGCCCTCATCCAGAGTGCGAAGGCGCCGATTTGGGCGCAGCGGGCATCGATGTCGATGCCGTGGACATTGTGCCGAAGGATCAGCCCAGGCACGGCGGCATGGAGAGTCTCAACCGTTGGATAGTCCTGCTTGAGCGTCTGGCCGGTGACCTGCGAAGCCGGCGATAACTCGTCACTCCACGCTTCCTCGTAGATAATGAGCAACAGGTCAAAGCAGTAGAGGAGAAAGTGCGACGAGCCGCACGCTGGGTCGAGAATCTTCAGGTCTCGCGGGTCTTTCTTCGGCCGATAGGCCACGAAGACCGGCTGCCGCAAGAGATCCTCCTGCGACTGGTCGGGTTTGAGGGTGTCCAGCACCCGCTGTCGCACTTCATTGGCGAGCCGAGCAAACTCTGGAGTGGCAATGCCGGCTCCGCCGCCGTGGCGGTCGGCGCGGCATTGGCAGAACATGACATCGAGAATGTCCTGGGTGGTGAATGCTGCAAGACTCTCTGCCGCCTCCAGCTTCGTCTTCATGTGCCAAGGCCACCACTGGCCCTCGACCTCCTGGCCGATTGGATGCCGGAGATAAGCATCAACGCAGTGCGCCAGATCGATGAGGGGCTGGGGTCGCTCTGCACAGAAGGGCAGCACGCCTTCCAGCGATGGATCGGCGAGGAACTTGGCGAAGAGAGCCGGACCTTTCAGACCCTCTTCACCGCCGACCGTTGCTCTCGAAAGGAAGACCTCATCTGGACGCCGCACGAGGTAGCGGCACTTGTCGGCGAGAGAAGTAACACCCTGCCGCATCTCGTACCAGGTGCGACCCAGCGTGTTGTCGGTCAGAAACTCAACGACATAGCGAGGCGTGAAGAACTGATTGCGGACGGCCAGTTCGCGGCTGTTGCGGGGCGCCTGCGACGCATCGCGCATAGCACGCCGCTCCTCCTGGCTGTTGAAATACTGATAGACCCAGCCGATAGTCTCATCTTCTTTCCAGACGGTGGCAAGGTCGTCGGCGTTCAAGATCTCTAGCAGGCCATCAAACGCTTGGCGGCGGGGCCACAGCAGAGACGCATCGCTGTGCCGATCAAAGAGGATCTTCACCTCGGTCGAGAGTTCATCAAAGAGAGACTCCAGGTACAGCCGGTATCCCTTATCGGCAAGCTGCGCCAGCCCCGCGGCCGCCAGACCAAACTCCTTGAAGCCGCTGGATTGCTCACCCTTGCTCACGCATTGCTGCACCAGCCGTCGCACCTCAAGCATCTTCAGGGCGATGTAGCGGTTGAGAATGGTGAACGACGCTTCACGCACATAGTCGGCCACGGCGTCCGCCAATAGGTCGGTCTTCGTGCCGCCGCCGGCGCGGTGGCGGATGGATTCGACGATCTTCGTACGGACCAGCCGCTGCGCGGCATCGAGGTGTTGGCCGGGCTTGTCCGCGATGGTGCCATTAGGCAGCACATCGAAGGTGCCTTCGAGCTGCTCGGTGATCTCCCGCTCCAGCAAGCGGCGTGCTTGCTGCGTGGCATTCTGCAAACTGTTGCGGGTGGCTTGGTCCATGTCGGTCGGTCGTGGGGCGAGGTTCGAGGCAGGTCGGGAAATGTCGCGTTTGTTTGGGTGACGGGGTCTACTGGATCAGGATCTTCTTGCCGCGGCCGAGTTCGTTCTCGCAGTCCTGGCGGAGGGAATCGAGCGCCGCGTTTAGTTGTTCGGGAGTGTCGATGGCCTTGGAGAAGTATTTTGTGCTCTTGATGGTGACGAGGCGCTCGCCCTCGATGATGGTGTTGACCTCGCGGATCGCGGCGGCGAGGCGGGCAGAGCAGGCGTCGGTGTCGGAACGGATCTGGATGATCGGCGTCGATTCCGAAGTCTCTGGCTTGGCGAGCGCTTCGAGCGCACCGCCGATGCGTGCCTGTTGCTCGGGAGAAAGGTCCACCCAGCCGGGCACGGCCTTCAACTCGACCAGTGCCGACGAATATGCACTGACACGGGCCGCGACGGCCAACTGGAACTTGCGCGAGTAGGCCTCACGAATCGTCGCCGCGGCCTGCGTGATTGTGGGAATCTCTTCGAAGAACGTTTCGCGCTTCAGGAGGTCGGCAAGGCGGACGGCAGTCTCGCGGAGCGGTTGCTCAGTGTCGGGTTCGCCATCAAGAAAGGGCCACATCGACGCCGCGGCGGCACGAGAGTTGCGGATAGCAACCAGATTCGTCTCCGAGAGCTTGCCCTTGAGCATCGCAGCGCGGTCGATGGCTTCCTTGATCGTGTTGTGGCTGGTGTTGAACGCTTGCACGACATCTTCGTCCGAGCCGGTGCGGAGCGCCTTGATCTGGCTCAGTGCGCCGGCCAGCACATCACCGCCGGGGAGGGCATCGGTTGTGAGGGATGTGCGGACCTCGCTGAGGTCGTCCTCCTTCTGGCTGGCCGCATCACGAACGGCGTGCGCGATGGCGGAAGCGGTGAGCTCGGGAACATCCTTGCCAAAGGTCGTCTTGAAGTTGTCCGCCGCCGTGGTGAGCTGCTCGGCATCGATGGCTTTCTTTGGACGGAAGCTCGCTGCCCGGAACTTGGGGTTTGCGCTGAACAGATCACGGGCGTCATCGGATGGCACGGACTCGATCGACCGGCCCTGAGACACCGCGACGATCTTGCCGGCGCGGAGGAGGCAGAGCGTCAGGAGCTTGATGATTTCAAAGTCCCAGCCGAAGGGGTCCTTGGCAAAGTCGCTCTCCAGCATCCGACCCGTGGTCTGGTTGCCGTAGTTTGCCACGCTTTCGATCTTGGCGAGCACATCGGCAAGCGGGGGCTGCTCGACGTTGATGATGCCGCGGTTCTTGTCGGTGCGGATGAGCTTGAGCTGCGTGTAGATGGCGGGCAAGCCTTGCAGCTTCTCGCTGGTGAGCAGCGAGTCGATGTCCTTTTTCTGCACTCGCGCTGCGGCATCCTTGAAACGCTCGAAGACCTCAGGAAGTGCATCCTTCATGCGGGACGATGCGACTTTGCCGACGTCCGTCTCATTCTGGTCGGCGCTGCGGTCGTTGCCGCGGAAGAAGATAGCACCGGTGGTAAATGCCTCCCGGACGTGGCGTTTGAGCTCATCCTGATTGGTCTGCAGCCGGCGTTTCTCTTCGCCGAGCAGCTTGATCTCGGCATCGGTTGCGACGCTGCGTGCCTTCCGCGTGCTCATTTCCTGAGACCGGAACATCTCCTCGGCCGTTTTGTCGATCCGGCTGGAGAGGGGGACGACCCAGAAGATGGACTTCTTGTCGGCCTGGCTGCTGCGCCGCGCCTCACCGAGGCGCTCGTCGTAGTACTGGTCTCGCGGATGTGTTGAGACCTCGAAGGTTAAATCGCCCTCGACACGATCGCGGCCGTTGAGCTTCAGGCCTGCCTTAAAGACGCGGGTCTCCTCAAACTCGTGGGTCGGAACCGGCTGCCAGAGCTGCTCGACCTGGTCGCCGATGATCTTGGCCAGATCCGCATTCTTCGGCGAGAGCCCGGCACGTTGCTTTTCCCAGTCGTCTTCGCTGGGTGAGGGAATGCGGTATCCATCGTCGCCTTTACGGACCTGGTGGGCCTTCTCCAGGGCCTGGAGCGCCTCGTTGACCTCGCTCTGGCGAGAGTCGGCATCTACTGCTGGATGCAGCACGGCGGCCAGCGTCTCGGCCGTGCGCTTGATCGTCGGCACGAGTTGAAGCAGGTAGATCGCCTTGGCGACCGGCTGAGCGAGCTTGTGGTCGACTTGGGTTGAGATCCGGTCGATCTTCTCGCGGATCTCACTGGGAATGTTGCCGCGAACAAGGTCGAAGACGTGGTCGAGGCTGACTAAGCGGCCAACGGGCTGCTCGGCGAGGCCCACCTGCGGATTGGTGAGCAGTTGCTGCGAGAGCTTGATCACGGTGCGATTGGCCCCGCCCACGTGCGTAATCGCGCCACCCTGCGTGCGGAGACCGGAGACGATGTCGATGATCAGCTTGATCTGGTAGGGCACCAGCGGGTAAAGCCGGATGAAGCTGTCGGCGTTGAGTTCATCAAGCTTGACGTCGGCCTGCGGCTGAGCGCAGTGGGACAGGCGACCACGGTGGTCCTCAAAGAGCTTACGGAGCGACTTCTCGCCCTCGGCGTTCTTGGAGAGGACGCGCTTGCTCGTCACGGTCGTGATGTCGGATGGTTCCAGGTGAACGCGGAGGTGATCCGGGAAGCGGTCCATCAAGCGGGCTTGCTCGACCTTTTTGTCGTCAAGAGCCCCGACCAGCTCATTGAGCTTTTCCTGGGACGTTACGATGAGCCACACCTTGCCTTGGCCGACTCGGCCGAGCGCCTGCACGATGCCCTGGAGATCGAGCATCTTGTTGACATCGCGGGCCACGAACTGGCCGACCTCATCGATCACGAACACGAGCTGTTTGTCGCCGCGACGACGCTTGGTGAGCTTGATGCACCTGTCAGCGAGATCGTTGGGGCTGATGTCAAAGCGGTTGCGGGCGGCCTTTGACCACGAATCTGCGGACGGGTAGGTCTTCGGGTCCAGTTCGTTCATCACCCGCGATGCCTCGCTCATGGCGAACGCCGTGAGCGACTTGCGGTCGTCCCAGGATTTCCCGGTCTGCTGCTGGAATGCGTCCTTGAACACCTGCAAGCGACCGTCGTCTTCGAGATTGATCTCAAGTTCAGCCAGATCGAGGTCCCTGGCATATCCGAGGTGCTCCAAAAGCTGCCGGTAGATGATCTCAGTGAGCTTCTGGTTGGCGTTGCGTACGCCGGCATCGGTCGCGAGGTCGAAGATCACGACCTCTGTCGGCATCTTCTGGGAGATTCGTTCAAGCACGACGGAGACGCGACCATCGCCGAACTGTTCGGACACACGCTTCGCTGCCGACTTCCCCTGCAGGTCTCTGTTGCCGACGGCGGCCCCGAGGAGCTTGGCAAAGCTCGATTTGCCCGATCCGAAGAAGCCGGAGACCCACACAGCCATTCGGTCGCTGGGCTTGTTGGGGACCTCTGCGTAGGCCTCAAGCACGGAGGTAAACGACCGCTTGATGGCGTCGGTCGCCACGTACTCCTCGATCTCGCTGATGACGACGGCATCATCCTGCTGGTCAACCTTGATGACCTCCTGGATCTGCCGTGTGATGTCGCGGTCGAAGAGTTGTTGAATCGTGGTCATGACTGTCTCACGCGGCGGAGGGAAAACGTTGGGCTTCAGATCAGAAAATGCGGGGGCGGTAGTTGTGCTCGGGCGGGAATACATCCATGAAGCACAGGCCTGCTGGACCGGCCAGCGACCCAGGAAAGAACAGCACGCTTGGGATTGAGAGCCTGCCGTGGAGGTGCTCGACGAGCGCCGACGTGCGGTAGATGGGGAAGAGGAACCCTACACGGGTGAAGAACAGTACATCCCGGCACGGATCGGCATCCGCTGGAATGCGAGCGATGACGGCGTCGGCGAGGGGATTGGAGTCGACAAGGTAGGAATGGAACTGTTCGACCAGTTTCTCGATGCCGGAATCTCGCTCTGCCTCGGCGATCGCCTCAATTGGCATGTCGTCCTTGATCAACTCGCAGACGACATCCGCGAGCGAGATCACGGACACCCGTTTGCCTTTCTGGGTGAGGCGTGTACGCAGCATTCCCATTTCCCGGCGAAGCTCAAGCTCCGCTTCAGCCGGATAATGAAAGATCGCGTACGGCATGTCGTGGTACGCAGAGAACGCGGTGCGCCGTGGATCCTGCACCGACAGCAGCGGCTCAAGAGTCTCGGTCAGTCGGGTCTGCCAGTCGCTCATGCGAGCATCCTCCTTGCGAACTCTCGCTCTGTGGAGCATGGCAATTGAAGCTCGACGATCGTTCCAGCTCTGTGGAACTGAAGGCGGTGAAGCTGATGCAGCCGCAAGAGCTCGCCCTCAACGACACTTGGCGTCATCATGAAGAGCCGCCAACTCGGATCTGCCACGACTCTTCCGCTGCTCGCATAGCGATGCATGAGTAGGTGAGCGAGATACATGAAGCTGGGCTCAGGGAGGTGATAACCAGCAATGCTCCGTGTGCGACCGCCGGTGAGGAGCCCGAAGACCGCGGCCGTGCGCAACAGGCCAGAACTGGACTGCTCGACGTTGCTCGCGCTCCAAGGCTCCTGGTCGCTTGCCGTCAGATGCAAGCGGAGGAACTCTTCAACGGCTTCGCGCGTGACACGCACGACGCCGCGCTGGTGCTGTTCGAATAGCCAATCGGCCAGGAACGCCCGCAAAAGCGAGTCGGCCTCAGCGCAGTGCCAAAGCAGCAGCGGTTTCCAGATCGCCAGGTCGCATCCCTGCTGGGCGAGTTCGACGATGGCGGCAGGGGGACCGTCGGCACCGAAGCGTCGAAGGACGATTTTGCCGAAATCCTTGAGCCAGCCGAGGCTTGGGCCGCCGACGGTGTTCGTCGTCCGCAGCACCCGGACGTTTTCCTCGACGGTGGCCGTGAGGTCCCACTTCTGGAGCGCACGGTACATCTGCTCTGGAAAGAGCCCTTTGGTTGCCAAGAAAGAAGATGGGCGAGTACGGTCGGTCAACCGGCCCTCCTGGCTTTGACGAATGGAACCGCAACGCGGCCTGGTTCGCTCTTGCTGAATCCAGCAGCGAGCTGGGAAACCACCTCGTCCGTCACTGCTGGAACCTCGCCAAGGGGGACCGCCTTCTGATCCGCAGCCCGCTTCATCCGCTTGGCTGCATCGAGCGTGGCGGCGGGCAGAGGTGCAATGGTCGCAAATGCCGCGATCAAGTTGTCGCCAGCGATTGATTCAAGTGAATCGAAGAGTGGCTGCCAGGCGGCCTGATTCTCGATCCACTGCGGCCACCTCTCATCGAAGGCGCTCTCGATGTCAGGCGGTAGATCCCACAGCGTGACTCCATCCGGGGGGCTGTAGACCTCTCTGCATCGCGCGCGAGCAACGGCGAAGACCGCTCGAGCTTGCGCGAATCGATGTGTCTTGGGCAGGCCGCGACTCACAGCAAGGCGGCCGGTTTTCGCCAGCATTCCTTTTGTGTCCCACCAGCGGGCGAGATCCATCTCGCCGAACCGGGCGACGACGAGTCGGCTCGTGAACAGGTTGTCGAGGTCGATGGCGATCATTTCACGCGACTCCTCGCTTCGGGGTCGCGCGACCAGCTGAGTGGTCGGTACCGGATCCAGGGCTCGCCGCGCCATGCGCGGAGAGATACTGGTCGACAGCATCCCTGACGACCCATGCCATAGACACCTTTTTCTTGGCGGCGACCTGCAGCATCTGGCGGTAGTGATCTTCCGGCAGAGTGACAGAAAGCCGCGTGCCGCTCGGGACCGACGACGCTTCGGATTTGATCGGATCGTGTTTGGTCACATGCACCACGGTGGTGCATGGTACACCGCTGGCGGGCCGGCGATGTGCGATGTCGGTTGTCGCCGGGAACCTCGCAACCCGCTCAACCGATCGTTACCTGCCGAGATCAAACCGCGGAATGGAGTCGGTCAGATCGAGTACGTCCCCGTCCCACCTCCGCTCGAACTCGACCCGCTTCCGCTGCCCGAGCCGCTGCCGGAGGAGGACGACATCGACGACCCGCTCGACTTCCCGCTGGACCCCGATGAGGACCCGCTACTCGACGATCCGCTCCCAGAGCCTGACCCCGAACCCGAACCGCTGGAACTCGAACCAGACCCCGACGAGTGCGCCGTCGCGGGCATGTCGTTGTGGACCCAGACCCCCTCGGCCGAGAACGTGTTCGTGCCCGGGATGTGGATGGCCACGGTC